>Ga0209542_10012927_pt1 | contig 14501 bp, 5 predicted proteins | sample RifCSPhighO2_01_FD_184028 | JGI IMG/M metagenome (GOLD analysis project Ga0209542, IMG submission 184028) | Soil microbial communities from Rifle, Colorado - Rifle CSP2_plank highO2_0.1 (SPAdes) (version 2) | ecosystem: Environmental > Terrestrial > Deep subsurface > Rock core/Sediment ...
AGGAGGGCACAGAGTTCTATCAGAATTTCAAAGCAAGCAAATACATTGTCTTCGGGCGATGGGACAATGCGTATATTGAGAGCAATCAGAGCTATCAAGGAAGGGCGTGCGCGAGTGGCGAGTATGTCAATCGAATCAACTATGGTCTCTTACCGCTCCAATCCTATTCACTCTCTGCGAAAGTTGTCGATGTTTTTGACACATCGGCCGCTATCGACTTGTCATTCCATACGCGGGCTGCGCCGAAGTTTTACCTCCGCTTCCAAAATCTCCAGCACATCTACAATGTCACGACTCCGGCGCACACCAAACTCACGTACGCTACCGAGAATTTCGATTATGTGGATGTATTTATCTGTAAGGTGACTCCCGAGCAGATGCTTCGGCACCTTGCTAAGGGCCCGAGCACAGACACCACCGAAGGCAATGGTACGCTGTCATGCGAAACTTCGGCCAGCAATACAATACAGCTGAAACCAGATCAATGGGTCAATCAATTTTTCCAACTGAATATAAGGGATTATTTTGCGGATCCGCGCGGGCAGTACGTGCTCTCATTTACACATCCGCAATATCTCGACAGTCAGGGTAGGCAGCTGTATGCACGCACGTATCTCAGTGTGACAAATGTGTCGGTCATCGCTAATCGCGTTGATTGGACGTCGTATGACTATCTTCCCGATGTGCCGCGGGTGAGCGCACTCGATGCGCGTGGCTCTGTATACTGGATTACTCGCATCGGTTCGATGGAAGCAATTCCGGCCGCTTCGGTATCGGTTTTCAGTTATTCGGATGCCCACAAACAAGAGAAGCCATTGTCCTTTGCGCGCACGGCCGCCACGAACGCCGAAGGGTTCGTCGAATTCCCGCTCATTCCAGATATCGCAGGCGCCACGATCATTACAGGGGATGAAAGTGCCGTTGTATCAGAGTGGGCAGACACCATCAACCGCGGAGGGTGGGCCAACGCTCAGGACGAGAAAGTGTACATATATACCGATCGGCCAATCTATCGCCCGGGACAATCAGTACATATCAAAGGTCTATACCGCGTCAATTTCGACGGCATCTTCAAGATTTTCCGCGACAATGACGTGACGATTAAAGTGCTCGATACGCGGGGAAAGACGATCGTTGAACAAAAAGTCCCGGTCTCTGCGTACGGCACGTTCTCAACCGACCTCACGCTGCCGACCGACGCGGCGCTCGGGAGTTATCAAATTCTTGCGCGACGTCAATCAGCCACATTCTATGTCGAGGAATATGTCGGCGCGGCATTTGAGAGCATTGTAACGAGCGACAAAGATGAATACATAGCAGGGGATACGGTGTCTGTTTCTGTCGCGAATAAATATTATTTTGGAGTCGTTCTTGATGCTGGTGAATTAAATTACACGCTCACATCGCAGAATTTCTACTTTGATCGTTACAGCGATGAGTACTTCAACTTTGGGGCCGGTTGGTACGATTGTTACTCATGCGGATACGGTGACACGTACCTCAAAAGCGGCAAAGTGGCGCTCGGGATCGACGGTACCGCGAAGATCGAAATTCCGCTCGACTTCAACACTCTCTTCAAGGGTGATGATCGCGACCATAGCAAGCTATTTGTTTTGCACGGGACTGTGAAAGATAAGCAAGGCAAGTCGGTGAGTTTCCAAAAATCATTCATTGTGCATCGCGGCGAGGTCTACCTCGGCATCAAAGCGGTCCCGTCGTTCGTCGGAGAGAAAGATCCGTTCTCGCTCCGCGTTAAAACGGTGGACGTGAATGGCAAGCCAGTCTCGGCGCAAGCTGTCACGATCGTTATCAATAAGGTGAGCTGGGATTCATACAAGCGCCAGGAGGTTGATGGCGGATTCTACAATCGTCCCGAGCGAACGCTGACACCCGTCATCACGAAGCACGTATCTACGAGTCTTTCGGGCGATTACACAGAGCGCATCTCCCTCGACGCTCCCGGTGAATACCAAGTAGACGCGACCGTGCTCGATGGCCGTGGCAACACGATAAAAAGTACGACCGAATTATATGTATATGGCAGCGGCAATGTGAACGTGCGGCCGACCAATAATGCCACGCTTGATCTCAAAGCCGAGACGACGGACGTGAAGGTGGGAGACACGGCGTCGTTTATCATCCAGAATCCGTTTGCCCATGCGAAGGCGCTTATCTCAACGGTGCGCGGCCGCATCTTCTCGTACGAAGTCGTTGATCTCAATCAGAGCATCTATCGCTACCAATTTCCTGTCAACGAAAATTACATTCCGAATGTGTACGCCTCCGTGCTTCTCCTCTCGCCAGACCCGGCGGTCAAATTCGGGCAGGTGGAGTTCAATGTGAATCGTATGCAAAAGGCGCTCACGGTGGATGTGCAGACGGATAAACACGCATATCTGCCGGGCGAGAAGGTGCATCTCACCATTACAACGACAGACGCGCTCGGTCGCGCTACCCCTGCCGATGTATCGGTCGCTGTCGCCGACCTGAGCGTCTTGGCCCTGAAAGGCAATCCGAAGAAAGACCCGATCGTGTTCTTCTACGATGGTTTCCCGCTTACCGTAACAACCGAAGCAAACATCAAGAATCTTTTGGAAGAAACGCCGATCCCGACGGGCACCAAGGGAGGGGACGGGGGCGCGCCAGCAGATCTTGCTACAAAAAAACGCGGCGAATTCAAAGACACGGCATTTTGGCAGGCAGAAGTCATTACAGATGCCTCGGGCGTGGCGCACGTATCATTTACGCTGCCTGACAATCTCACCAAGTGGCAGATCGAGTCGGTCGGCATCACGAAAGACACGAGGCTTGGCGTGAATTACAAGGAGATTCTTTCTCAAAAGGAGGTCATGACAGTGCCGCTTTCCCCGCGTTTTGTCGTGCCCGGTGATGAATTCATGATAGGAGCCAAAATTTTCAATCAGACGACCGCGGCGCAAACACTCTCGATCTCGCTTACGAGCGCCACCCTTGCGCTGCATGATGATGGTAAAGTGCGGAAGACCATTCAGCCGGGAGAGACTACGACTGTGTACTTTAGCGTAACAGCCCCGCTCTCGCTCCAGGAAGGCGTCCACGCGTTTACACTCTCAGCCAAGAACGACAGCTACGACGATACGGTTGAGATCGCTATCCCTATCACGCGCAACATGACTTATGAGTCTACCGCGACCGCTGGCTCGTCGCAGCTGCCCACCCTCAATGAATATCTCTACTTGCCCGACAACATTATCCAAGATCGTGGCGGACTCACCGTTAAAACAAGTGCGACGCTTGCCTCATATCTCACCGACGCCATAAAGTATCTCTTCCAATATCCGTATGGATGCTCAGAACAGCTCGCGAGTAAACTCTCAGCGATCGCGATAACCAAGCGCGCGCTTGCAGTGCCGAATGTTGGCGATACGTTTACTTTACCCAAAGTTCAATTTGGCGATACATTGTATACGGCAGACGAGGCGGTTGCTATCGGCCTTCAGCAGATGTACGACAATCAAAATACCGATGGCGGCTTCGCGTATTACAAAGGTCTCGAGAGCGATCCATACCTCACCATTCACGTGGCGAACACACTCGCTGATCTTAAGGCAGCTGGATACAGTATTCGCCCGCAGGTTATAAGTAGTAGCGCGAAATATCTCAATGGTCAGGTCGCCTTTTTCACGAGCCACAAGAGCGACACTGATTCGCTGATACAACTGGCATACGCCATTGAGCGCACAAGTGGCGCGGTTCCGGAAGGACTCCTCTCGACGATCCAAGATCGTTCATCCACGGGCTACCTCAGCGACAAAGCAAGCAGCGATACACTGGCTCGACTCGCGACTCTCACAGCGGGAGGGGGCTTTTCGGCAAGCTTCAAGCAAAAGGTGTATGCTACGCTTACGAATCGCGTTGATATAGATTCACGCGGCGCATATCTGAAGCCCAATGCCGAAAATATAGGGTGGGCGTATTACGAAAGGCCGGAGACCGACACGGCGCTTCTCATCAAGGCGCTTGTTGCCGACAAGCGCGAGTTTGTGGAGATGCCCAATCTTATCCGCTGGCTTCTCGCGAGCCGAGCCTCGGATGGCTCATGGGGTTCGACCAACACCACTGTCGTGGCGCTCGATGCGCTCACCGACTATCTCTTGTGGACTCACGAAACGGAATCCAATTTCGCGCTTGAAGCGCTTCTTGACGGAACGGCGATTGATTCGCGCGCATTTGGCAAGGACAACATCCTTGCAACGTACCAAACGTTTCTGCCGGTCTCAAAAATTGCAACTGGCAAAGTGCACACGGTCACGTTCTCAAAGGAGAATAAAAACGAGAAGCCCAATACGTTCTACTATGATATGAGTCTCAAATATTACCTGCCGGTTGATAGAATCGCGCCGCGTGATGAGGGTATTGCGGTCATGCGTGAATTCTATGCGCTCAGCGATACTGCGCGGTTGCACCCGCTCACGAAAGCAAAGTTAGGCGAGGTGGTACAGGGCGTTGTCACGGTCATTTCGCCTAAGGAGCGGCACCTCTTTTCGCTTGAAGATTACATTCCCGCCGGCTTCGAGCTCGTAAACGTCAACCTCAGTACGGAGGATCAGACGAATGTGACAGAGGAATACGCTCTTTCAACATCGACTGAGCAACGAGCGCCTCAATCTCCTGGTTTCCTCGCGCGCATCGCCCACTCGCTTCTCGCGAGTGTTGGAATCTTGAGCGCGGCGACACCCGAAGAGTTGATTGTCGAGCCAATCGTGTATCAAAAGTTGTATCCCGATTTTCAGGAACTTCACGATGACAGACTCATGCTCTTTATACAAAACCTCTCGCCCGGGACCTATACTTACGAATACTACGTCCGAGCGACGACGCCCGGCACATTCAGTCATTTACCTGCGGTTGCGCAAGAAATGTACTTCCCGGAGAACTTTGGACGCACGTCCGGTTCAGTGTTTACGGTCGAACAATGACGTGTATTGTCACGTTCGCTTTTGTACCTGTTCGACTTTGAGCCGTGATCGTGTAGTCATCGGCACGCGACGGGGAGAACAATATTCGCTGACCGGAACCTAAAAAGGTGTCGCCGACATGCCACGATACGCTTTCGGATGCGGCGAGTGGAATAGTCGTGTGATCTTCGTACAAAAAAGTGTCGTCCTTTTGCGGGGAAATGATAAGATCGTTATCAGGGAGGAGAAAGCGATGGTCTGTTATTGCTTCTCCCGGAAGTCCGATATCCAGAGAACTCCCTATTGGAACATCGCGCACAAGCGAGAGCGAGAGCGGCGTGTGACTGTTGTATTCGGAATTCATCAAAAGCTCCATAACATCGCGCCATACGCCGCCAGCGCCGGTTTGTCCGGTAATGCGTCGAAGCGGCTTGTTATCCGGATCACCGAACCATACGACGACGAGAAAATCCGGAGTGTAGCCGACGGTCCAACTGTCGTGGTAATCCTGCGATGTGCCCGTTTTGACTGCGTAATTGGATTCCGGCAAATTGAGCGTGCTCGTGAGGCCGAATTGCTGCACACCGGTAAGACGATCGTTCAATACCTTTGTAACCAGCGCGACGTATGCAGGATCGGCTACACGCGCCTCTGGCAGCATGTCGGACATTGGCGCACGAACGGTGGCGGTGGTCGTGCCGCTTTGGAAAAGACGCATTGGTTTGAGGACGCCTTCTTGCGGAAAAATGGTCAGAAAATGTGCAAGGGTCAGCGGATCCATTTCGAGGGCGCCAAGCGCTATGCCGTACTGGTACTCGTCGAGGTCTTGGCGCGGACGGAAACCAAGCGAGCGCTCAAGGAACGCGTAAAAATTATTGAGTCCGATATACTGCAACACTTTAACACTCGGTACATTGAGGCTATTTGAGAGCGCCGCATGGAGCGTGATCCATCCGCGATAGGTACCGTCGTAATTTTTGGGATAGAGGGGGAAGCCATTACCAATGGGAAATTTATACTCGCGGTCGTCTACGAGCGTGTAGGGACGTAAGCCCCGCGCAAAACCCTGGAGGTAGATAAACGGTTTTATCGTCGAGCCGATGGGTCGTGCTTGCAGAGCCATATTAATCTGCTGGCCATCTTCGCTGCCGTGCACATTGGGAGTACCCACTTCTGCGAGAAGTTCATTTTCAGGAAGCTTAATGACAACGACTGCGCCGCTTCGGACGCCACTTCCCCATGCGGCGTCCACATGAGCACGGAGGATGGCGCGAATCTCCTCAGTGAGCTTGGCATCGAGCGTTGTTGTGCAGGAAAGAGAGCATCCGACACGCATTGCCGAAAGTTCGAAGTTTTGCGGCGGCGCATACACATGCGCTGGTGTGACGATCGCTTCTTTGGGATCAAAGGCGATGCCAAGCCGTATCGCAAGATTGCGCGAGGCGCGAGCATTGGGCAGCATCCAGGGATTTTGAGCGCTCGGGCTCGATATGGTCGCAAGCAGCATGGACAATTTAGTGTCGTCAAGATTTTTCAAAGGTTTTTTAAAGTACAACTCGCCCGCTTTATCCAATCCCTGCACTTGATTGCCCATGTAGACGGTGTTGGCATACATTGCCAAAATGGCATCTTTCGAGGTAAAGAGTTCGAGCGCAAGAGCGTAGGCCATTTCGATGCATTTATTTGATATCGTGCGATCGTGCTCATTGCCGAGCAGATTCTTAACGAGCTGTTCTGTGATCGTGCTGCCGCCGCTTCGATTGCCGCCCAGAAAATATGCGAACAACGCGCGCGCTTTACTGAAGGGATTGATTCCCGGATGCCAATAAAAAAAGCGGTCCTCCTTTTTAATTAAAAGTTCTTTGGCGCGAGGCGGCAACTCACTCCCATACTGTGTATACATGCCTTTTTTGTTCTGCATGAGCGTTACAATCGCGCCTTCACGATCGAGTATGGACACGGATTCCAGCTGTCGATATGATCTTAGAAGTTGGTGATTGAGAAAGAGGAGGAGCGGGTAGGTAAGGACGATGAGAGAGACGAGAACCACTGCGCTGTATCGTCGCCACGACTCTTTGCGTACCCATTGAATGATCGAAAAAAAGTAATGTCGGGTATCCTGTATCGCGCGAATACCAAAGCTCTCTAAGGTGCGGGCGCGGGAGCGAAGACCTCCCTTGAATCTTTTGGAGAACTTTTTTCGCATGCAGATCCTACATACTTACTGACACTGTTTTGATATTTACGAATTCCTTAATGCCGTAATGTGAAAGCTCGCGGCCGTAGCCCGATTTTTTGACGCCGCCGAAGGGGAGGCGAGGATCAGATTTGACTTGGCTGTTGATGAATATGCAGCCTGCTTCGATACGCTCCGCCATGCGCTGCGCGAGCTCGATATTGCCGCTGAAGATGGTCGCGCCGAGGCCGTAGGGATTGTCATTGGCTATACGGATGGCGTGGTCGTTGTCTTTGAATGAGATGACCGGCAGCACCGGCCCAAATACCTCCTCATCGAAAACGGCCATGCCCTTCTCGACGTGCGTCAGCACGGTCGGCGGATAAAAATATCCCTTCCGTTCGAGCCGCTTGCCTCCGGTGAGCACCCTGGCGCCTTTTGCAATCGAGCTCTGTACTTGCGCTTCGACATCACGAAGCGCCTGCTCGTTGACGAGTGGGCCCACGTCGGTCGCGGGATCCAAGGGGTCGCCGACGCGGAGTTTTTCCACCTCATCTTTCAGCATCATGGCGAACTGCGCGGCTATTTTTTCGTGCGCGATAAAGCGTTTCGCCGCGATACAGCTCTGACCCGCATTACCCTGCATACGCGCGGCAACGGCTACTTTTGCTGCTTTTACGATGTCCGCATCTAGAAGCACGATAAAGGGATCACTGCCGCCGAGTTCGAGCACGCACTTCTTGATTTCGCGGCCCGCCGCTTCCGCGACGATGCTCCCCGCTTTCTCGCTGCCGGTGAGTGTTACTGCTTTCACCCTCGGGTCGGACAAGACGCTCGCAACTTTGTCGGCGCCGATTGCAAGATTTACAAAAACACCTTCGGGAAATCCCGCGATACGAAACGCTTCCTCTATTTTCTTCGCGCTGCCTTGCACGTTGGAGGCATGCTTGAGGAGACCGACATTGCCCGCCATCAAGGCCGGCGCCGCAAAACGGAAGACCTGCCAAAAAGGGAAGTTCCACGGCATGATCGCCACGACAGGCCCGAGTGGATCGAAGCGCACATAGCTTTGATGCGCGTCGGTCGGGATCGTTTCGTTTTTTAGAAAATGCGCGGCATGTTCTGCGTAGTAATCGCATACCAGTGCGGACTTCTCGACTTCCGCGGTCGCGCCACTGATCGTTTTGCCGACCTCAAGGCTCATGATTTCCGCGCATTTTTCTTTTTCATCACGCAGATGATTTGCGGCCTTTTTCATCAAGAGCGCGCGCTCTGCAAAGGATCGGTGTCGCCACGTATGAAAAGCTGCATCCGCTTGCGTGATTTTGTGATCGATTTCTTGCTGCGTGAGCTCTGCCGTTTCGGAAACAATATCGAGTGTCGCCGGATTGATCGAGCGCAACATAAAAATTATTCACCATCCTCTGCTTTTTTGCCAAAGGCGCGTGCATTCTCAGTATAGTCTATCGGGAGCGCAATGATATGGATGCCCTGTGTGTTCAGTGCGTTTCTCAAAATTTCATGAAATTCTGAGGCGGAATTGACTTGATACCCGGTTGCAGCAAACGCTGAAGCAAGCTGCACGAAATCAGGATTTCTAAACGAAAGGCCAAAGTCTTTGAATCCCATCCCGCCCTGCTTCCATTTGATCATCCCGTAGCCGCTATCTTCGAGAATAATGATAATGAGATCGAGTTTCAAACGTTGCGCGGTCTCGAGGTCGGCGACGTTCATCAAAAAGCCGCCATCGCCCGCGACCACGACCACCTTTTTATCGGGATTAATCAGCTTCGCCGCCATGCCCACTCCAAGCCCCGCGCCCATTGTCGCGAAGGCGTTGTCAAGCAGCACGGTATTTTGTTCGTATGCGGGATAGTTGCGCGAGATCCAGAGCTTGTACATGCCGTTGTCGAGGGAGAGAATCGCATCGCGCGGGAGCGTGCGTCGAAGATCATATACAAATCGCTGCGGCAGGATGGGGAAACGGTCATCGGTCGTTTGCTTCGCGATATCGGCAGCGAGCTGCTGCTTGATCCGGTAGAATTTTTTGAAATCCCATTTTTTCTGAACCTTGATGTTCTCGCTAAGACACCAGAGCGCGTGGGAGATGTCGCCGACGACTTCAAGATACGGTTTGTACACGTGATCGATGTCCGCGGGATAAAAATTCATGTGCACGATTTTTTGTCGGCTACCCGGCAATACCGGCGGCTTTTCGGTAATATCGTGGCCGAGAAGCAGGATGAGGTCGGCGGCAGCCGTGGCCCTGTGCACGTGATCGTCGGCGGAGAGCGCGGTCGTGCCGATATACTCGGTTGATCCTTCGTCTTCGACGCCCTTGCCCATCTGCGTCGTGACGAACGGAATTTTGGTTTTCCCAATAAAATTGCGGAGCTGCTTACGGATGAGTTTGCGATTGGCACCGGCGGCGATCGCGATGAGTGGCGAGCGCGCTTTCTCGATTTCGGCGATTACGGCCGTGATCGACTTATCATCCGGCACCGGGCGACGAACCTTTTTCCATGGGATAGGTTTTTCGTTGGAATGTTCTTCCGCAATGTCTTCCGGAAATTCCAGATGCACCGCTCCCGGCCGCTCAGCTTCCGCGATGCGCACTGCTTGTATCACGGCGGGGGGGATGCGGTCGGCGCTCACTATTTGTTCGGCCATTTTGGTGATTGGCTTCATCATGCCGACCACGTCGATGATTTGAAATTTGCCCTGCTTACTTTTGCGAATCGGCTTTTGGCCGGTGATGACAAGAAGCGGCATACCGCCGAGCTGCGCGTACGCGATGCCCGTAACGAGATTGGTTGCCCCCGGGCCGAGCGTTGACAGGGCCACTCCCGCGCGCCCGGTGAGACGGCCGACCGTGGCAGCCATAAAAACGGCCGTCTGCTCATCGCGCGTGGTGATGAACTTTATCTTTGATTTTCTAATTGCCTCAAGGAAGGAAAGATTTTCCTCGCCGGGAAGACCGAAAATGTATTTCACGCCCGCGGCCTCCAAGCTCTTGGCAAAAAGGTCAGATGCCTTCATTACCGACCAGTATATCTTTCCAATCGGCCGATGCTACCATGGCCCTATGACCCAAGCCGAAGCGCTCGCGATACTCAAAACAGGTGTGAATGTCTTTCTCACGGGCGAGCCTGGGAGTGGCAAGACGCACATCGTGAATGCATACGTGCAATATCTGCGTGAACGCGGAGTGCAGCCCGCAATCACCGCATCGACGGGCATCGCGGCGACGCACATCGGCGGCTACACGATCCACTCGTGGAGCGGGATTGGAGTGAGGGAAAACATTTCAGATTACGACATCGAGATGCTCATGAGCAAAGAAAAAACGGCGAGGCGAATCATCGATGCAAAAGTTTTGATCATCGACGAGATTTCGATGCTCGATGCGACGATGCTCGCGAGCGTTGATCGGGTGCTGCGCACGTTGCGCCGCCGTCCACTCATGGAAGAAGATCCCTTTGGTGGGTTGCAGGTCGTCTTTGTGGGTGATTTCTTTCAGCTGCCGCCTGTGTCTCGCCGAAGCCTTGGCGAAGGCGGACCGGTCTCGAAAGACAACAAGTCGGCATTCGCTTTTTCCTCGGATTCGTGGCGCGCGGCCAATCCGGTCGTCTGCTATCTTTCGGAGCAGCACCGGCAAGAAGACGCGGAACTTTTGGATCTTTTGATCAGCATGCGAAAAGGAATGGTGAATGCGACGCATCGCGACCGTCTGCGTTCGCGTATCGGCATGATGCCGGGGAGGGACGTCGCGACACGTCTCTACACGCACAACGCGGATGTGGATCGTATCAATGCGGACGAATTGCAAGAGCTCGACGGCACGGAGCATCGCTATGAAATGCAATCGCAAGGTGGGCGGGCACTCGTCGAGTCGCTCAAGAACCACTGTCTCTCACCGCAAACGCTTCTTTTGAAAGAAGGCGCAGCGGTCATGTTTACACGCAATAATTTCGACGCAGGATATGTCAATGGTACGCTTGGAAAAATTGTCGGCTTTGACGACGGGGGCTTGCCGATAATCGAAACACTTACCGGACGCACCATTTTAGCCGACACTATTGACTGGACGATTCAAGATGGGAATAAAATTCTGGCAAGGATCACGCAGATTCCGCTCCGACTCGCGTGGGCTATTACCGTACACAAAAGCCAGGGGATGTCGCTCGACGCGGCAGTCATTGATCTCGGCGCGGCGTTTGAATACGGGCAAGGATACGTGGCGCTGTCGCGCGTACGCTCACTGAAGGGACTCTTTCTTGAGCGCATAAGCGATCATGCGCTCATGTTGCATCCTGCGGTCGTGCAGAAGGATCAGGAGTTTCAAAAGAGATCCGACATGGCGCGCACGCGCTTCGCGGCGCTCCTGCCGGATGATAAGAAAAAAATGGAGACAAACTTTTTGAAGGCAATCGGTGCAAAGGAGCCCGATGTGGGATTTACGAAATCCCACATGAGGAGTGGCGAGACATCTTTCGCACCCGGTCGCCTGGCGGAGCTACGGGAGAAGTATCCCAGCGCGGGCCGCGCATGGAGCGCGCAAGATGATGAACAACTCAGGGAAATGTTTGCCCGCGATATGTCGCCAAAGGAAATCGCCGCGCACTTCGGCCGGAAACCCTCCGCCATCCACGCGCGTCTTGGCCATCACGGACTCGTGGATGACTACTGGGCGAATCGCAAGAGAAAAGAGTCCACATTGGAACGCCGCTCGACGAAATAGCGCGCTTTGCTTGCGGTATTTTTTCCGACGCGGATCGTGATTCCGCGCGGGAATGTCTTAAACGCATCTTCATCGGTGAGGCTGTCACCGATGTAGAGCGGTACGTCGCGACGCGATTTCCGCAGTTGTCTGAATACCCGGAGTGCTGCCGTCCCTTTTGTTGCGGGCACGCTCGGCATGATGTCGAATGTGTATTGATCGTGGATCGTTCGAATGTGCGTCTTCTTCTGATTGATATTGGCAACGATTTCGGCAGCCTCTGATGCGCACGCGCGGCCTTGCGCGCGCGGCAGCATACGATAGTGGAGCGCAAACGAATAATGCTTGTTTTCAACGACCGCGCCATATCGTTTGGCAAGACGAGCAAGTTGTTTTTTGCCGCGCGCGAAGGCAGCTGCGACCGTCTTCGGCATCTTCTCTCTGTATCGCATCCGTCCCACGCGCCACTCAAGACCGTGACACCCCACATACGCGATGCCCGGAATACCGACGCGCTTTTGAATATCCGCGAGCGATCGGCCGCTTATGATCGCGAGCGGATATTTTTGAGATAGTTTCCGCACAATGCTTTTCATGCGAGGAGAAAGCCGTGGCGCATTGTGGTCGCGCTTGAGAGGAGTCAGCGTGCCGTCGAAATCAAGAAGCAGCACGCACCCGCGCGATTGGAGGCGCGCTAAGATCGTCGGCAGTTTTCGCAAGGCGTTTTGCATGACTCAATCGAGCTCGGCGAGCGTCTTGATGATCTCCGCAGACCATCGGTACACGTTGTAATCGCGCACGGATGCTCGCATTGCCTTCATGCGTCGGTGCTGCTCCGTTTTCGGCATTGAGAGAGCTTTGAAGAGCGCTTCTGCCGTTTCCTCGGCGCTATACGGATTGATGAGGATGGCGCCTTTCATGTTGCGCGAGGCGCCGGCAAATTGGCTGAGCACCAAGACTCCCGTCTCGTCGCCGCGGGCTGCCGCGTATTCCTTGGCCACGAGATTCATGCCATCGTGCAAGGATGAGATAAGACAGACATCGGCGAGGCGGTACAGAGATCGAAGCTCGGCATGCGTGAAGTTCCGGTGGTGCAAAACGACCGGCTTCCAATCGCGCGTACCGAGTTTTCGGTTGATGCGTTCCACTTCGGCAAAGACGGTTTGCGCATGTTTGGTGTACGTATCGACCGACGTCCGCGTTGGAGAGGCGATCTGAAGGAGCGTGAGGCGGCCGATATACTCAGGGTGTCTCTCGAAGAAAAACTCGATGCCCTTGAGACGCTCCGGAATGCCTTTGATGTAATCGAGGCGGTCAACGCCAAGCGCCATCTGCCCTGTCGTGATGCCAAGCCGATCGAGCGTTGCGCGATCTGCCTCCTCTTCCCGTTCTGCGATGCCGGGGAAGGCAATCGAGATCGGAAACGGTTTGACGAACGTCTGATGGTCGTTACGAAAAATCGAGAAATGTTCGAGATCGATGCGCGCCTCGATTTCACTCGCGACGGTATCGAGGAAATTGTTGCAGTATTGCTGCGTCTGGAATCCCACGATATCGGCGCCGAGCATACCCTCAAGAATTTCTTTTCGCCACGGACAGATCGAAAACTGCGCGGCCGACGGCCACGGTATGTGCCAAAAGATCGCGACCTGCGCATCGGGGCGGCTTTTCTTGATCAGGGCGGGTACGAGCGCGAGGTGATAATCTTGGACGAGGATGAGCGGCCGCTCGATACCGTGAATTTCATTGAGAACAGTTTTGGCAAAGAGACCGTTGACTTTGCGGTACTCGGTCCAGTTTTCTTTGCGGAATATCGGCCGTACGTGCGCCATGTGGCACAGCGGCCAGAGCGCTTCGTTGGAAAACCCGTTGTAGTAACCTTCCACTTCCTTGCGCGTGAGCCAGACGCGCTTCAGCGTGTACCGCGGCTCATCGTGCGGGACGCGCACCTTGTCGTCCGCGTCGACGACCAGCTTGTCGGCTTCGCCCGATCCTTGAGCGATCCATACGCCGCCGGTCGCTTCCATCACCGGTTCGAGCGCCGTGATAAGGCCGCCCGCGGGCACGGTCCATTCGATGCCGCTCTTGCCGCGCGTGTTGACGTACGGCTCTCCATTGGACACGACGACGATGGGACGATCTTTCACGTATGCCTTGATGAATTCCTTGAGCCGTTCGGCAGTCCAGGGTGAATCGAGTTTTTCGAGTCGCATGCGCGCCTCTTGACTCGCGGCATGACGCGCCTGCCGGAGACTCCCCGTCATCTTTGCTATTTCACTTGAGATGGGGAAGAGAAAATCGCTTCGCGCACCGTTATCCTCAACTGCTTCACCACGTCGCACTGCTCTAATCGATTCTGCCAGCTGCGTGAGCGGCTTGAAGAACACCCATCGCACGAGCGCGAATATGGCCACGGCGATCAAAACGGTTTGGAGAAGAAAACGAATGAGATTGTCGCGCCAGATATTCCAAATCGTCGAGCTAATATAGCTCGCGTTCTGAATTGTGGTGAGCGCGCCGATAGTCCGGCTCTCACGGTCCTGTATCGGCACCGCGAACACATAAAATGTTTCGGATCCGCTCTTTGCGAACACACCTTCCGGCTGCGCTGCGTCCATGACCGTGGCGATGAGGGCTGCGTCGATGACATCGGGCGCGTTCTCCGAAC
>Ga0209542_10012930_pt1 | contig 14501 bp, 16 predicted proteins | sample RifCSPhighO2_01_FD_184028 | JGI IMG/M metagenome (GOLD analysis project Ga0209542, IMG submission 184028) | Soil microbial communities from Rifle, Colorado - Rifle CSP2_plank highO2_0.1 (SPAdes) (version 2) | ecosystem: Environmental > Terrestrial > Deep subsurface > Rock core/Sediment ...
CGCTCCCTGAATTTCAATGTGCTTTATTTGAAACACGGGAGTAAAAAATAATCCGTACCCCAGCCCTCCCAAAGTGAAAACCCCCAACAGACTAAACCAAAAAAACCGGCTTTTTAAGACCTTTTTCCAGGGAGACCGCTTTGGTTTTAACCGCCGAATCGGCTTATATCGCTTTGATGGCATAAATAAAAAACGTTTCTAAGGGCGAAGAGAGACAAATTTTGAAATCGTAGGGTTAGGGCGTGGCCCCGAGCAGAGCGAGGGGTAGGGGTCTCGATTTCCAAAATTTCGTCTCTCGTAGCCGTTTATAGACGCCTTCGTTTTTTTCGCGTAGTTTCAAAAATCCACGTGGGCCAGTATTTCCATGATACAGGATAATCCTGCGTTTTTACATATTCAAATGCCTGCCCCCCAAACCCCATTTTAAATAAGGTTGGTCCTGCCCATGGATGCTTGGGATATTTTTGGGGGTCTACAAATCCCCAAAAGTCGTACAACGCACATCCCCGCCTTTTTGCTTCGCGGATTGCTTCCCATTGCACCAGATACGGCACCGAAAGCTTTGCGTACTCGCCGAGCGAAGCGCCTTGATGATAAAATCCTATTCCTGCCCAAAATACCGCTAACGCAGCAGCTACCGGTTTGCCCTTATACAACCCGAAAATCAGGGAGACCTGATTGTCTTTTTGCAACGCAGCTATTTCTTGCTCCGTATCTTTCTTTGAAAAGGGAATAAACTTTTGGCGCTCCCCTACCGCACGGCTTAACTTATGGAATTCTTCCAAATCCCCGGTCTCCAAACCTTGCCGTATGGTAATGTCTTCGTTCTTAAGGTTTTGACGGATAAGATACCTGGCTGCTTTTCGCATATTTTTGAGGAGTTCCTCTTCTGCAGGCGTGATATCGAGTTTCCACGTCGATTCGTATGTGGTGTACATAGGCGCTCCCCTGAAGCCCAAGTTCCTTAGCACCGCATTATTCTGCGGACTTCCTTCCCACAAAGGATTTATCCGAACAAAGCTTGCCCCTTCTTGCCTCGCCATTTCGCGAAGCCTTTCTAAGAGCGTTTCGAGTGCTTCCTTTCTATGGACTACCTCGACCAGAGAGGGGCCGTGCGCTATCTCCAGGTACGTTCCTCTTCTGGCAACTTTTTTGGATGTTAGAGCAACAGCAATTAACTGCTCCCTATCGTATACCCCAAAACGCCATATCTTTTCTCTGGAGGCTTGCCTAAAATCACCCCAATTCCACGACTGGAAAAAAGTTCTCTGGGGGCACCGCAACAAAAAATTCTCCCATATATGCTTGTCGGTTATTTCTCTAACCTGCATCTTTTATAAACACAATAATTTTTTGCAGCTCCTTTTCCCGAATGTTTATATGCGTAGGCAGATTAAGGGTTACTTGGGCAAGATTTTCTGCCTTGGGGCACACGCCCTTTTCATATCGCATTTTGTTAAGCTGGGTATCATCGGGCGCCAAAGGGCTGGTATACCAATCCCCTATCAACAAGTTTTTTGTCCACGCCTTTCTGATAATTTCATGGGCATTTTTGTGCTTTACAACAAAACGCAAAAAAATGTTTTCGCGTTCTGCAAATTGCTTTGGCAATTCAAACGTGCTGCCAGTTAAAGCTGTATAATACTTTTGCGCGATTTCTTTTCGGTGGGCGTTAAACCTATCGAGCTTTCCTAGCTGGCGCAACGCCAAAATCGCCTGCGCGTTTGGCATTCTTTTGGGAAAGTAACCGGGTTTCATTCCCCTTTTCTCTTTCCAATGCACGGCTTTAGACAATACATGCAACCACTGGGAAAGCACCAACAAATACTTGCCGAATACGCTATATGTTGGCAAAATCTTCCAGTTCATTGCCACGGGATGCGCCAATTGCTGCCAAACCCAATACCTCGCAGGATACCCTGCTTTTTCTTGAAATGCTTGTATTTTTGAGGCCAACGAATCGTCGCTGGTAACCGCCATTCCCCCGTACACGGAGGAAATTACTTTGTCTCGGGAAAAGCTAAAAAAAGCGGCCTTGCCAAAACTTCCTACTTCTTTTCCTTTATACTTTGCGCCCAAGGCATGCGCGCAATCTTCTATTAAAATCAGATTATGCTTTTGGCAAATTTCCATTACTTTACTCATATCTGCGGGCAAGCCGAACGTATGCTGCACAACTACCACCCTACTTTTTGATGTTATCTTGCGCTCCAAGTCTTCAACATCGATATTAAAATCACTTTCGTTGCAATCCACATATACAGGCTGCAACCCCGCCCACATGACGGGATTGGGAACTGCGTTGCATGTAAACGCCTGCAGCAAAACCTCGCTGCCTTTCTCTAAACCCAAAGACTCCAAAATCGCCAAAAACGCAGACCGCCCGCTGTTAAACGCACACGCATGCTGTACGCCCAAGCGCGCGGCAAACTTTTGCTCCAGTTCTTGCGGCGCGCTCCCCTTTTTCCATTTATCTGGCTGAAACAACAACCCAAACGCCAGCCGTACGTCATCTGGCTCCGTATTCGGTGATAACGATATTGATATGGGTTTAATCATTTTTCTACAGCTTTAATAAGCGATTCTGGCAAACGGCTTTCCAATAAAATAGCATTGGCGTCTTTTATTTTTTCTAAAATCTCTTGCGCGTTTTCTACATATACTATTTTGTCGCTTTGGCCGGCGCCCTCCTTAACGTCTTCAAAGTGTTCTTTCGTAGTGATAATCGCCTGGTCGCAAACCTGTGCGATTTTCTGCCCAATGCGCTTGTGCGCTTCTTTTGCCGCTGGTCCTAACTCAATCAAACACGGCATAACCAGCACTCTTTTGCCTTCGTATAAACTCAAATACTCCAAGTCTGCAATTACGCCGTCGGGGTTTGCAGAGTAAGTCGAATCAATAATAGTAGCACCATTTGTTCCCTTTTTCACCTTCAAAGCGCCTAATCCCAGAGGCATGCTGGCTGCTGCTTTTGCAATTTCTTGCAGGCTCATTCCGAGCTTTCTTGCCGCTTCAATCGCCCCTAAAAGATTTTGCACGTTGTGACCGCCATATGCTGGCACCTCAAACTTTACGCCTTCGAACTCAAACGAAACTTTTTCCTTCTCAATCTTCACCTTTTCCGCCCCTCCATAGTACACAACTTTGCATTTCGCATTCTCATACTGCACTTTGCTTTTAACAGTTTGATTTACAAAAGCCATACCATCTGAAGGCAGAGCTTCCGCTAACTCTCTCCCCCCTTCTGCCGACAATAAGTTTTCCATGCTGCCAAACGTAGCCAAGTGCTGTTCGTTTACCCCTGTAACAATTGCTATGTCGGGCTTTGCCATGTCTGCCAGCAACTGTATGCCGCCCTTGCCGTAAGCCCCCATTTCGCACACAAAAACATCGTGCTCCGTGGTTAAACTCCGCAAAATGGTGTTTGCGATACCCACCTCTGAATTCGTATGTTCCGGGGTTTTTAATACGGTAAACTTTTGGCCCAAAATATGCGCCAAAAATTCTTTGGTAGACGTTTTCCCATAGCTTCCGGTAATGCCGACTACTTTGAGATTCTTCATTTTTCTTCTTTTCGCTTTTGCCTGTTCGATAACCCTGTTTCTCGCCAACACCGTAAAGGGCTGTAACCCAAGCACTACCAAAGAAACAACCAAAGGGGTGAGAATATCGATTATCAAAAGAAACACCAAACTACCCAAAAACGCGAAGACCAAGGAAACACCCAAAAGCACAAGAGTTAAAAACTGTATCTTTCTTGTGAATACAGGCTTGGGTGCTTTTCTCAAAAAGAATTCCACCGCATATAAGGGTATCAACAAAAAGATTGCATTGGGGATAAAAAGCACCACCAGGAGCAAAATAAGCTTTGCCCCCGCCCAAGGGTTCAAAAGGAGCCGGCGACCCTTGGCAGTTTGGAAATGGGCCAGAAACCGGCCGATATGGTATTCCTTTAACTGCCAAAGGTAAAGCCAAAACAGCATGACTTTAACTTCCCGAATGAGCCAAAAAATTACGAAAGCCAAGACCATATCACTTCTGATAATTTATCGGGCATTTGAAAATTGAGGGCGTGTTTGCCGCCTCCGATGATTTCGAGTTTGGAATTGCGAATAAGTTCGTGCATTAAGTAAGCGTCCTGCACGGGGGTAAGCTCATCCTTATCGCCCCAAATAATGAGGGTGGGCACGCTAATTTTTGAAAACTTCGCCGTAAGGTCTTGCGTAATAACGAGCTTAAATACATCTCGCATAATGCCCTGCGTGCGCACGTAGTCGCGCCTGCGTATGGCCATATATATTGCGTGCTTTATATTGTTGCGCAGGTCTTGCGACGGCACCAAATACAACAAAAAACTTACCAATTTTGCCGCTGCGGCCACCAGTTTTTTGAAAACTCCGGGGGTACGTCGCACGCCGGCTGCCGCAACCAATACGAGCTTCTCTGTTTTTTCCGGATGTTCCACCGCAAACTGGATTGCGGTTTGCCCGCCAAAGGAATGTCCGATCAAAACGAATTTCTCCAAACCTAGCTTTCGCGCAAACTCATGTATAAACTCCGCGTACTCCCCTACTCCCCATACTGTAGCTGGGGCTTGCGTCTTCCCAAATCCCGGCAAATCCGGAACAATCACGCAAAACCCCTTCCCTACAAGTATTTCTTGTACCCCGAACCACGAATCCGAAGAACTCCCCCACCCGTGCAAAATCAAAATAACTGGGCCCTGACCAGCAATTTTATAGTTTACAGAGATATCCTTTAGTTTAATTGTTTGCTCTTGACTAGTTTCCATAAAATGCTAGGTTGGCCTTAGATTACGAGAAGGGAGGAGTAACATGGAAGACTGGGTAATGCCAAAGTGTCAGAAATGCAATGTGGGCCAGCTGGTGCCTTTGTCTGACTACGGCGGTCAGGGGGCGGCGGTCCACTACAAAGCCTGGGTATGTATCAACCCCACGTGCGGGTTCAACATTAAGATCCGCAACGGTGATATCTACCTGAATGAACCCATTACCCCTGGCAGCATGAATATTCCCCGATCCCGTTAGGAGGATGGTATAGCCCAGCTTTTCAGCTAGGGCTTTTTATTTCTTTTTTGCCAAGGTACTGCTGAAGCGCTTTGGGAATTTTTATACTGCCATCCTTTTGCTGGCAATTTTCCAAAATTGCAATAATAGCTCGGCCAATGGGAAACCCCGTGGCGTTTAGCATATGCACAAACTCCAGTTTGCCCTCCTTTGTTTTATACCGCGTATTCAACCTCCTGGCCTGAAAATCGGTCATGTTGGAAGCTGAACTTACCTCGCGGTATCTATTTTGCCCCGGCATCCACGCCTCGATATCTATGGTAGAAGCGTGGGGCCGGCCCATATCGCCAGTGGAAAGTTGCACCACCTGGTAAGGAATTTCCAATGCCTGCCATAGTTTTTCTTCAAGCTCAACAAGCAGCCTATGCTCGCTTCGAGAATCTTCGGGCCGCGTAAAGCTCACAAATTCCGCTTTATCGAACTGGTGCACGCGCATAATGCCTTTCGTATCTTTTCCGTGAGAACCGGCTTCCTCGCGAAAACAAGCGGAGAAACCAACATAACGCTTTGGAAGTTCTTTTTCCTCGAACACTTCATTTGCATGCATGGCGCCTATCGACTGTTCTGATGTACCCACCAAAAACAACCCTTCTTTTTCAAAAAAGTATCGCTCTGCCAAATCTTCTGGCGTGTCGACATACCCCATTGCGTGCATATATTCAGATTTTAAGAACACTGGGGGCACAACCGGAGTAAACCCTTCTTTTACCGCGGTCTTTATTGCAAGATCCACCAAGGCAAACTCGAGTAAAACGGCGTCGCCTTTTAAGTATCCAAAGCGCGTGCCCACAACTTTTGCCGCGCGCTGCACGTCAATAATATCGAGCTCCTCGCCTAACTGCAAATGGTCTTTTGGTTCAAAGTCGAATGTAGGAACTTTGCCGACATGTCGCAACACTACGTTTGCAGACTCGTCTTTTCCTACAGGCACATCTTCTAAAGGCAAATTCGGCAGCTGGGTAAGGAGCGACTGCAATCCCCCATCCACCTCTTCCAGTTGCGGCTCCAGCGCTTTTATTTCCTGTTTTAGCCTTCTCCCCTCCTCCGCATCCTCTTTACGCAACTTATTCTGCCGCGCTTTTAACCCCTCAATCTCCTGCAACAATTCCCGTTTTCTTTTATCCAACCCCAAAATCTGCTCGATGTCGCACTCGATCCCTTTCTTTTTGCATCCTTCTTTTACGGCCTCTGGATTTTCTCTAATGAGTTTAATGTCTAACATATTATTTCTCTTTTGGTTTCATGGTTGGAAATGCGATAATCTCTCGCAGGCTGTGGGCGTCTGTAAGCAAAGCAACTAAACGGTCTATTCCCATGCCCACGCCAGCGGTTGGCGGCATTCCGTACTCTAAGGCTTCGATGTAATCCACATCCATGCGCTGGGCATCTTCCAACCCTTTTCGAAATAAGCTTTCTTGTTCTTCAAAGACTTTCTTTTGCGCCGCAGGATCGTTCTGTTCAGACCAACCGTTCATAAGCTCCCATCCACCGCCTACCAGTAGTTGAAAACTTTCCGTTTTTGTGGGATCTTCCTGGCGCACCTTGGCTAAAGGCTTCATTTCGGCTGGATGATGGATTATAAATTGAGGTTCCCAAAGCTTTGGACGAATACCTTTCTTGTAAAGGGCATCGGTAATGTGAGCCTTATCCATTGCATTTTCTATTTCTACGCCAAGTTTCTTTGCCTCGTTTGCCAAAGCATCTCGATTAAGAGAATCAATGTCTAGTTTAAGATGTTTCCTGAAGAGCTCGGAGTACTCCACGCGAGGCCAAGGAGCTCTAAACGAAATTTTCTTCCCTTCATATATTATCTCGTTTGATCCTGTTGTCTTACGGACTATAGCGGGAACAAATTCCTCAATAAGCTTCATCATGTCTTTGTAGTCTGCGTACGCCCAGTAAAACTCAAGCAAAGTAAAATCAGGATTATGCTGGCGATCTACGCCTTCGTTACGGAATACTCTTCCCATTTCGTATACTTTTTCAAAACCACCAACTATGAGGCGTTTTAGTGGAAGCTCCAAGGATATACGCAAATACATATCTAGGTCAAACGCGTTTAAATGTGTTTTAAATGGAGCGGCATCCGCTCCCCCGTACATATGTTGGAGCACGGGCGTTTCCACCTCCAAAAAACCTTGCTTGTCCAAAAAATCGCGTACTGCGGTAATAACTTGGGCCCTTTTTTGGAATTTTTCCTTTACCTCTTTGTTAAACAGCAAATCCAAATAGCGCTTGCGATAACGCTCTTCTTCATCTTGTAAACCGTGCCACTTGTCTGGCAAGGGCAAGAGCGACTTTGCCAGCATTTTGTAATCTGCCGCCTCAAGTGTTTTTTCACCTTTTTTGGTGGTAAACAAAATGCCGCGAACCTGGATAAAGTCGCCAATGTCAAATGTTTCCAGAAAACTATCATATGCCTGCTCCCCTACCCTGTCTTTTTTTACATACGCCTGTATGCTTGCCGAACCATCTTCCAGGGTAAGAAATGTCGAGCCGCCGTGCCCGCGTATCGCCCGAATTCTGCCAACCAAAATAATTTCTGTTTCTGCCTTTGAAAGTTTGGCAAAACCAGCCACAGCCTCCTGGGCAGTATGTGTCCTTTTCACCGAAGCCGGATACGCCAAATCCCCCGCCTTCTGTATCCGCTCCAGCTTTTTTATTCTCTCTTTTTTAATCTCATCAATCGCCGCCATATTCCCTTATATTAGGCTATTTTTCTCTTTTGGTCAAAAGAAAACAGCCCCAAGCGTAGTCGAGGGGGCTGTTTTCTTCTTTTCTATTTCTTTTGCTTTCGGGCTTTTTCGAGGTCGCCTTTCATCGTACGAACAACCTTAGTTCGTGAGTCGCCAGAATCCAAATCGAATTGTTCAGACTCTTGAGGCTCTATTCTCAAGCGCGGTTTTTCCTGCGGTTCCTCTTGAGAATCTTGCTCTGGTAAGGGTTCCGGTTCTTGTGCTGGAGGCTCTGCTGCTGGTTCTTCCGCCTGGACGGCCGGTTGTTCTGGTACTTCCACAGGCTCTTGAGGAGGCGCTTCGATTGCGCTTTCGCGAGAACGGAGTTCTGGAACCTCCTGTTCGATTTGATCTAACTCCTGCTCAATTTCCCATTTCTCTTTTTCAACAGCGCGGCGTTTCTCTTCTAAAGTCCAGCGCCTTTCTTCGGTTTCCTGGATTTGCTGGCGCATGCCCTGGAGTTCCCGTTCCACCACCCATTGCTCTTTTTCAAGCGCGTGCAGCTCGTCTTCCATGCTCCAGCGCTCGCGCTCCACTTCGCGCCGTTCTGCGGGGTTCTCAATTCCCTGCTCTTTTTGTTCCAACTCCTGGCGCTTCTGCTCTAACTGCGCCTCTTTGTTTTCTAGCTCGCGGAGCTTTTCCTCCAAGCGGGTTTTCATGCCGGGCTCCTCTTCGCGCAACTCCTGCTCCTGCACATCGTACACCTGATTCTCAATGTCTGCTTCTTCGTTTAAAGAAGACTCGAGCTGTTCTTGCAAAGAGGCCCATCGTTTGACCTTCTGCAGTTGCGATTCCACCGCATGGAGATTTCCTTCGATTCTCCAGCGCTCTTGTTTTACCAGCCTGCGCTGATCTTCAATTTCCCAACGCTTTTTTTCCAGGTCCTGGCGGGTGCCTTCGTTTTGCTCCTGATCTGCCTGCTGCTCTACCTGGTCTTCTTCCGCCTCGATTTGGCCTTCCTGTTCCAAAAGTCTTCTGATTTCGTCTTTCACCTGAAACTCCTTTTTGAGGAGTTGGCTTCGCAGCTGTTCAAACTTGTCGTGAGAGGTTGTTGCCATAAAATTCCTTAGTCAATACTTATAACTTTATAATGCACCATTCCCGAAGGAATTTCAACCTCGGCTTTATCCCCCACTTTTTTTTGCAGGAGAGCCTCGCCAATCGGAGACTCGGCGGAAATTTTGCCTTCCAAAGGGTTTGCCTCTTTCCCCGTAACAATAGTAAAGGTCATTCGCGATTTGCCCGCCTCGACTTCCACTACGGAACCTATTTGAACGCGGTCTGATTTTTCTGCGGCGACCACCACTTTGGCTTCCCGAATCTCTTCTTCGAGCTCTGCGATGCGGGCTTGCAGCATGGCCTGCTCATCTTTGGCATCCGCATATTCAAAATTCTCCGACAAATCGCCGAACGCGATTGCCCGCTGCAATCTTTCTGCTACTTCTTTTTGTTTGGTCTTTTTGAGATAGAGCAAGTCTTCTTTGAGTTTTTCTAGCCCCTCTTTGGTAATGAATTTTGCCATATCGTTATCGGGTAAAATACCATTCTAACACTTCTTTTGCAACAGGCAGCACAGCGAAGCTCCCCTCTTTTGCCTCTTCGACCATTATGGTCAACACAATCTCCGGATTTTCATAGGGGGCGAATACGGTTACCCAGCTATACAAATAATCTCTTCCTTCCGCATCTTCTCTTCCGGTTTGCGCGGTTCCTGTTTTCGCCGCAGAAGAAACCGGCAGCTGGTTTAACAATACCGACGAACCCCATTTCACCGCCTGGCGCATGCCATCGCGCACTACCTCAAGATTCTCTTCTTCGATTATGCCATTGCGAATCTCTTGGGGCGCTATTTGGCGCGATTCTCCCGCGGGGTCTAAAACTTCTTTTACCATTTGCGGTTTATACAACGTGCCGCCGTTTGCCACTGCGACAAAGGAATTTGCCACCTGCAAAGGCGTTGCCAACAGATTCCCCTGGCCTATGGAAAAGTTATAGGTGTCCCCATCCCACCAGCCTTCGCCTTTTACCCGCTGTTTCCATTCGGGGTCTGGGACCAAACCCTTGCTCTCCCCTGAAAGATCAACGCCTGTTTGCGCCCCCCAGCCAAATCGCAAAAGATATTCCTTTATGCGTCTTGGACCCAAACCCTGCTGATCTCCAAACCCACCGCCAATAGTGTAGAAATATACGTTACTGGAAACCGCAATGGCGTCTTTCATATCCACCGCACCGTGGTTTGCGTTGTCTAAAAAGCGATACACAATTTCGGGATCGTACTGATTGGGAACGTCGATATACCCGTGGGTAAGAATTTCTTTGTTGGGAGCTATGACGTTTTCTTCCAATGCGGCTGAAGCTACGAAAGGCTTTATCGTAGAACCGGTTGGATAGGTGCCCGAAATCGCGCGGTTGAACAAAGGATTCAAGGGATCTGCCGTAATGCTTTGGTATTCTGCTCGCGTAATGCCGCGGGCAAACAGATTGTTGTCAAATCCAGGAATACTTACCAGCGACAGCACTCCTCCGGTATTGGGGTCCAAGGCAATGCCTACTCCCTTTTTTGCCCCAATGCGATCAAGTGTTGCTCCAAGCGACTCTTCAATCTTTTGCTGGAGCTCAAAGTCGAGCCACAAACTCAAGCTGTTGCCGGGCTCTGAAGCAATTTCTCCTTTTTCCTGGACCACGTTTCCCAACGCGTCTTTCTCCACGAGCACTCTCCCGGGGTTTCCCCGGAGTTCCTTCTCGTACGTTTTCTCCAGGCCGGTCTTGCCGATTTGATCGGTAACAAAGTAATCTGGATTCTGACGAAGTTCTTCGGAGGAAATTTTTGCTGTGTAACCCAACAAATGCGCTAAGGTAAGATTTTGCGCATACTCCCGGATCGTATTTTTCTGCACCTCGCATCCCGGCAATTCCGGAGCCCTCGCTTCCAGCTGAATTAAATGCTCGTGCGAAAGGTTTTCTGCCAGCAGCACGCGCGCCTCTTTTGTCGCCTCCAAGGTAGCTTTTATATCTTCGAAAGGAATTCCCAGTACGGCAGCTGCCGTACGCAAGACCCTTTCTCTCTCAAAACGTTCTTCGGGCAGGTCTCTCTGGTCGCACACAAAGTCGAAACTCGGCTTGTTGAACACCAATTGTTTCCCGAAGCGGTCGTATACGACACCGCGGTCCGATCCTAAAGGAGAACTCCGCACGGCATTTTGCTCGGCTTTTGCCTGAAGCTCGTCGCTCGCAAAAACCTGCATATAAAACGTTCTCCCAAAAAACACCGTCATCACCACCAAAAAAACTGCGTATACCCCCCAAAGCAGCCACCGCGACAAGGGAATTTCCAACTTCCTTTCAAACCCAATATTTTCTTCGATTTCCCTCTCAACAATCACTCTGTCTAAAAATACATCCTGCAGCTCCAGCTCTCCTTCCCGACTTACCTGGAACCCCTTAAAACTTTTTAGGAATGGGAAGCCTGACATAATTTTCTAAAATGAGTTTTACCGTGATAACTATTGCAACTAGAATCAGCGGCCAAAAACCAAAAACCGTTTCCGAAAAAGCGTCGATCAGCAGCCCGCCGAACACGGCTGCGGCAATGCTCAAGGAAGATTCTGCGCGCTCGAATACGGCAATAAACAGCACTGCAGGAAAAATAAGATTTACTGCTATGCCCTCGGGAAGAAAATGCACAAAAAAACTCATTTGCAAAAGTGCAAATGCATACAACACCAAACACATTTGAATAATTCGCATCATGAATTTAGAGCAATACCACAAAGACTACGTCTGCTGTTTTTGTATGGAAAAAAGGCTTTACAACCGCCTTCTGGAAAGGACCTGCTCCCGTTTTGATAACTTCGGCTACCTCGCCCACCAAAAGGTTTTCTGGGAATATATTGCCCAACTGGCTCGTAACAACAAGGTCTCCCTGGGCAAGGTCGGCGTCGCGAGGAACGAAGTCGAAAATAATCTTACCGTCGCCCTGGCCGGCGACAACGCCCGAAATCTCTTTGCCTGCTACCTTGGCCTCGAACTTGCTTTCCTCTGCCGACAAAACCTGAATGCGAGAATAGCCCTGGAATACTTCGTGCACTCTCCCTACCACGCCCTTGCCAGAGGTAATCACCGGCATTCCCTTACGAAGCCCTTTTTCCTCTCCTGCTTTTATGGTGATTATACCATCTGCAAGCGTTTTGCCGATTATCTCTCCCATTACAAGGGGAAACTCTCCGGTAAGTTCAAACTGCAACACCTTGCGCAACTCTTCGTTTTCTTCCGCCGTATCCTGCAGCGACACGATTTGGCTTTGGAGCAAAAGATTCTCTTCCCGCAACCTTTGATTGTCCCTCTGCAACGCCCCTCCCCCAAAAAACGTGGAAATGCTGTTTCCCGAGTCCCAAAGCGCTGCCTGAAAGGGCGAAGACACCTGAACCATAAACCCCCGGGCCTCTGTGGCAAATACATTGAGAGCTAAAACAAAAAAGACCACCACAATCCCGACAACCAGCCTCCTTCTCGAAAGCAACTTGCGCATTGCCATATTATACCTAATACGAACACCCCCTGGCAAGCATGACAGCTTGACAGAGCTGCCCGCTAAGTGATACATTATAGATACACTTAAAAAGTAACTCTATTACTATGTCTACTACAAAAAAACGGATTATTTTGAGCGTTTCAAAGCCGGTTGAACAGGCGCTTGAACTCCTGGCAAAACGCGACCAGGTTCCCCAGGCCACAAAAGCTGCCCATCTTTTGGAAACCGCACTCGAGATCGAAGAAGATCAAGTATGGAACCAAGTGGCAGCAGAACGCGATGCCAAAAACGCACGTTTTATCTCTCACAAAAAAGCGTGGGCATGAGCTTTGAAATTCTCTATCACGAAGCCGTTGTTGCCCAAGATATTCCAAAGCTCTCAAAAGAGTGGCGTATTAAAATTGAAAACGCCATATCTGAAAAACTTAGCTCACATCCGGAAGTATTCGGCAAACCCCTTCGGAGCTCGCTGAAAGGGTACCGGAAACTCCGTGTGGGCGACTATCGCGTTATTTTCCGCATAGAAGAAAACACCGTAAAGGTGTTTGCCGTTATGCACCGCTCGGTCGTGTACGATGTACTCAAAAAAAGAGTATAGCCGTATTTTTCTTTTGGAAAAACAAAATGGTACAATAATCTTATGAAGCTTTTTTTGTTGCTTGCAAACCTCACTTCCGCTTTATTGCTTGCGCCACAACCAACCCTTGCGCTCAACCCCTTGCATCCAGGGCCCACATTCCTCGAGACCACCGCCAGAATAGTTACGTTTATAGCAACTCTTGTATATATTGTTCTTCCGTTTTGGCTTCTTTTTGCAATTGCTTTTATTCTCTGGAGGCGTTGGAGAAAGAAACCAGTTAAAAGAATACTCTGGATTCTTTCTCTCATAACCATTTTGATATTTCTTTTCCTTTTCGGTGCAGAGGTTTTTCGAAATATAGTTTTTCCGTAAACCAAAAACGCTTAGGCGGCGTTTGGGTTTGCTTATTCCTTGGGGCTTCAATAAGGATCGAGTTTTACTTTTCTGCCTCTGTGGTCAAAATGCGCTTTGAAGTAGTCAAAGAATCCATTTCTCCCCAGCATTCAAACCGGCATAATCAAATTCTATCATTTAAAGAATAAAATTCGCGTAGTCGGGAATAGCCTTGATAACTACAGGATTTTCGATGTTATTCTTTCTTGCCCCTTGGAGCGCTTCTTGTAAGTGCTTGCCTTTCCCTACAACTTGGGTTCTTTCTGGATTCAAAGCAACCCAAAGTTTCTCTTCGGTATAGGGAGCTAGTATTTCTGCTAAGTTTGTGTTTTTTCCCATAGCAAAATTATAGAAATATGGTAAACGGCCTTTTTGAGAGATTACCTCTATAATAGCAAACGACCAATAAAGAGACAATGTCTCGCATGACACAAAACAAAAACGCTTAGGTGACGGTTTCATCATAAGCTATGGTATAATAGCTCAATGAATGTAAAGAACGTGGCATCATCCATTACCAGAATTTTTGTAGCAGTTGTTGTAACTTTAGGGCTTGTTTGGCTCGCCTTTTTTGTTTACTCCGCCCTCAACCAAGATCCAACGCCACAAGAACGAGTCGAGATTCTGAAATCTGACTCTACATATCAAATAACATATCCAAGCGCAGCTGAATTGTGGCGAGGAGAAGTTCCTGCGGCCTATCTTACCCCCGGAGAAATAGAGGCATCTCCGCCAGGAATTTCGTATTATTTAGGGACACATGAGTCAGATGAAGAGATTACTGCATTCTTTACTAACGCAGCAACCTCTAACGGTTGGACAGTTTTTCGAGAACCAACAAAACTGCAGTTTTCTAACGAAAGACTACGATTTTCCTTTAGAAAAACTGGGGTCGGTTGGCTATCCGTAATTTTGTACGAACCAGCACAAATTAAAAATTCGCCAATCGGCGAATACATACCTACAAATGGATACCCAACGATTATTGAGGTGTTACTCCAAGCAGAGTGCCCCAACTATAAATGCCCAGCAGAGCTATTATAAATCTTTCACTTTAGCTTCTCTTCCAAAACAAAAACGCTTAGGTGGCGGCTACCTACTCTCGCGCATAGCACTACCATCGGCCTTGGAGCATTTCACTTCCGTGTTCGGAATGGGAACGGGTGGGACAACTC
>Ga0209542_10012931_pt1 | contig 14501 bp, 11 predicted proteins | sample RifCSPhighO2_01_FD_184028 | JGI IMG/M metagenome (GOLD analysis project Ga0209542, IMG submission 184028) | Soil microbial communities from Rifle, Colorado - Rifle CSP2_plank highO2_0.1 (SPAdes) (version 2) | ecosystem: Environmental > Terrestrial > Deep subsurface > Rock core/Sediment ...
CCCTTCGCCATCGGTGGCGCCGACCCTACCCTGGGCGTGCCGTGCGACCAGGTCGAGCAGCGCCTTGGGCTCGAACGGCTTGACCAGGTAATCCGCCGCCCCTTGGCGCATCGCATCCACCGCGCGCTCGACGGCACCGTGCGCCGTCATCAGCAGCACCGGCAGTTGCGGCTGTCGCGCCCGCAGCAAAGCGAGCAACTGATGACCATCCATGCCCGGCATGTTGACGTCGCTGACCACCAGATTAAACGCTTCGGCCGCCGCAGCTTCCAGGGCTTCCTGCGCCGATGCCACGGCCTTGTAATCGTGGCCGGCCAGCAACAGCGTGTCTGCCAGCGCTTCACGCAACGCGCGGTCATCCTCGACCAGTAGAACCTTGATAGCCATGAGCTTCACTCCACTCCCTGGACACTGTCAAAAAGCGGTAGCACTACCTGCGCACAGGTGCCGCGACCGATCCGCGAGCGCAAGCGCAACTCGCCCTGGTGCGCCCTTGCGACTGCCTTGACCACGGTCAGGCCGAGACCGGTGCCCGTGGCCTTGGTGGTAAAAAACGGCTCCCCCAGACGCGCCAACACCGCTTCGTCGATACCGCTGCCGCTATCGCTGACGCACAAGCACAGGTTATTGCCACGGGTGTAGAGGTGCACCTTCAAGCGCACGTCAGCGGCACTGGCCTGAATGGCGTTTTCGATCAGATTGAGGACCGCACCCACCAGGGTGTCGCGATTGCACAGCAGTTCGCCGGCATGGGCGTCGCATTGCCAGCGAATCGGCAAGTCCTGCACATGCGCCAGTGCCGCCGCCTGCAGCGCCTGCATCAGCTGCGCCGGCGTCACGCGGTCGGTCAATGGCAGCTCGCCGCGTGCGAACACCAGCATGTCGCGCACCTGATGTTCCAGCTCATGCAAGCGCTCCTTGAGCCGCCCGGCAAAGCGTTGCTGGGTGGCCACCGGCAGCGTCTGCTCGGTCAAGTGACTGGCGTAGAGCAAGGCCGCGGACAACGGCGTGCGAATCTGATGCGCCAGCGACGCCACCATGCGCCCCAGGGAAGACAGGCGTTCGTGGCGCGCCAGTTGATCTTGCAGATGACGGGTCTCGGTCAGGTCGTTGAGCAGCACCAACTGGCCAGGCTCGGCATCCAGCGAACGGGTGGCAATCGACAGGCGCCGACCATCCTTGAGGGAGACTTCATGACCGTCGTCTTCACGGGGCGCAAAGCAACGGGCAATGACCTGTCGCCACAGCTCACCTTCGAGGGGCAGGCCGAGCAGTTCATACGCCGCCGGATTGGCTTCGCGCACGATGCCCTGGGCGTCGATGACGATGATGCCACCAGGCAAAAGGTCGAGCAGATGTTGCAGGCGGTTGGCCAGACGTTCTTTCTCCGCCAGCTCCTGCATGCGCTGGGCGCTGACCACCGCCAACTCACCCTTGAGCTCGGTCACCCGGGCTTCGAGCATGCTGTAGGAGTTGGTCAATTGGCTCGACATCTGGTTGAACAGGGCAAACGCCTGCTCAAGGCCAAGCCGGCTCGCCTGCTCTACCGACGACGATTGCCCCAGGGCATCCCCCAAGGTATCGGGAGCAGGAGACATCTGGGCGGATGGGGGCATGGGGTGCTCTCTCGCTTGGCTGACCGTCAGTGAAACGGAACGTTGCGAGGGCTATAGCAATACCCGTGCCTAAAAAAAACTGCTTGAAAATGAACGACTTGAAAAACAGGCGTCAATCATCCGCCTGTTCATCACCGTCACGACGACTCATGCCGTACTTGCGCATTTTTTCCACCAGCGTGGTCCGGCGGATACGCAGGCGTTCAGCGGCGCGCGCCACAATGCCATTGGCATCATCAAGCGCTTGCTGGATCAGGCCTTGCTCCAGGCCACCGAGATAATCCTTCAGGTCCAGGCCTTCAGGTGGCAGCATCGCATGGGTGGTGAAGTCCGGCGTATGGCCGTTAATTGCCACCCGCTCTTCGAGATCGTTGCGCAGAGTGTCGACCAGTTGCTCGTCTTCATCGTCGACGTAGCGGAATTTCTTCGGCAACTCGACCACGCCGATCACCCCGTACGGATGCATGATCGCCATGCGCTCCACCAGGTTGGCCAGCTCGCGGACGTTGCCCGGCCAGCCGTGACGGCACAGCGACATGATGGCCGCGGAGTTGAAGCGGATCGAACCGCGCTTCTCGTGCTCCATGCGCGAGATCAATTCGTTCATCAGCAACGGAATGTCTTCTACGCGCTCGCGCAGCGGCGCCATCTCGATCGGGAACACGTTCAGGCGGTAGTACAGGTCTTCGCGGAAGGTGCCGATCTCGATCATGCTTTCGAGATTCTTGTGGGTCGCCGCAATGATGCGCACATCGACGCTCTGGGTCTTGTTGCTGCCCACGCGCTCGAACGTACGCTCCTGCAACACGCGCAGCAGCTTGACCTGCATCGGCAGTGGCATGTCGCCAATTTCGTCAAGGAACAGCGTGCCGCCATTGGCCAGCTCGAAACGCCCGGCACGGCTGGTGATCGCCCCGGTGAACGCGCCCTTCTCATGGCCGAACAATTCGCTTTCCAGCAGCTCGGCCGGAATCGCCCCGCAATTGACCGGCACGAACGGTGCCTCGCGGCGCTTGGAGTGGTAGTGCAGGTTGCGCGCAACCACTTCCTTGCCGGTCCCGGACTCACCGAGGATCAGCACGCTGGCATCGGTGTCGGCCACTTGCTGCATCATCTGGCGCACGTGCTGGATCGCCCGGCTGGTGCCGACGAGGCTGCGGAACAGATTGGGTTCACGATGCCGACCGCGCTCGCGGGCCTGGTCGTACATCTCGCGATAGACCTGGGCACGGTGCAGCGAATCGAGCAACTTGCTGTAGCTGGGTGGCATTTCCAGGGTCGACAGCACCCGGCGACGCTGGTCATCCGGCAGGTCGATGGAAGAATTATCGCCCATCAGCAAAATCGGAAGGAACTCATCCCATGTCGACAGTGTCTTTAACAAGCCCTGAAGAGAACCCGGAGCATTGACCGTCCCGATAAGGACACAGATCACTTCACGACTAGAAGATAAAGAGACGACAGCCTGCTGCCAGTCGTGGCTACCGCAGGGTAAATTTTCTTCGCCGAGAAAATTTAAAATCACCGCCAAGTCGCGGCGGCGAACGCTATCGTCATCGATTAGCAGAATTTTGGTTTCACGCCACATGCAATCGTAACTTCCCTAGTCGACCCGGTGCCCGAAATGAGTGGGCAAGCTAGACGCTTGCAGACCGTTAATGCCTGTAGACGCCCGAAATCTGGAAACAGCCACTAGTAAAGTCAAAAAACCGTTCACAGTCAAATTTATGGCGCAATAAGCACGGATTAAGCAGAAAATAATTAACCAAACAGATGGTAAACCTTTGCGGCACTCTTCGCTTGGTTGATCTGCGACATCTCATCGACTATCGCCTGACGCTCGCCCATCGTCACCGTCAATAAATCTTTGTACACCGCCAGCAGGCTCTCAAGGTGGGTGCGCAGCGCTTCTTCGTCGACGGGCGCTTCACTGAGCACCTCGTCCACGCATTCGCGGCAAGCCGAATCCAGCTCGCCAATCGCATCCCAGTTACGCGCGGCCAGCGCATCGATCAGCGCTTCGCGGGTTTGTTCGATCCGTTGCAGTGCTTGGCTCATGGTGTCATCCTCGGCCGTCAGGCCTGTGGGCTGGCAATTGCGTCCCAACCGCTTTTCAGGGTTTCAAGCAGACCTGCCACTTCGTCGATGATCGCTCCATCGTTGTTGGAGTTAGCCTCCATCAACCGGTTGGTCATGTATGCGTACAAGCTGTCGAGTTGCTGGACAGATGCTGGATCCTCGGCCTTTTCCGGGCTCAGCCCGTCACGCAGCCCGATGATAATGTCCGCAGCCTTGCCCAACATCAAACCCTTGAGTGCGATATCGCCACGCTCCAGAGCGCCTTTAGCTTGGGCCATGCGATCCAGGCCACCCTCCATCAGCATCTGCACCAGGCGATGCGGATTGGCTTCAGAGATCTGAGCATGGGAATTGACCTTCTGGTATTGGCGAAGGGCTCTCATGGGGTTCATGTTTCTACCTCGTGACAGACAAAAACTAAAAAAGGACTGCTCTGATATTTATGTCGACTGGTCGACACATAACTTTAACGTAGACCCGCAATCAATGAAAAAACCCAGGCGCCGTCATTACAGCATGCCTGGGTTTCATTACGCCTGATCCGAATCAGCTGTCTTTCGGATTGTTGAGTGCATTGAGCGTGGTCATGATGCTGTCGCTTTGTGCTCGAAGCTTTGCCACCAGGGAATCCATCGCGGTGTACTTGGCCGACAGACTGGTGGTCAGCAGCGTCATGCGCTCATCCAACGAAGCCTGTTGCTTCGCGAGGTCGGTCAGCGTATCGCTCAACGTTTTTGAGCGCTCCGCCAGCGTGCCGGTACTCGACTTGGCATAACCTTCGGTGGCATTGGTTAAGCGCTTCAACAGCCCATTATCACCACTGAAAATACTATTGATATCAGCCGCGTTGGTAGCTACTGCTTTATCCCACTTTTTGTCGTCCAAGGTTAAAAGACCCGTCGTCGAGTCAGTGGAAACACCAAACTGCGCCAATGATTTTAACGTGCCAGTACCAGACATCGAGTTCAATTCATTTCGAATGGAGCTCATAAGAGTTCGCATCGAAGCATCGCCGGTCAATGCGCCTGCTGTGGGCGTACCATCCGCCCCCATTGTAACTTTTGTCTCCGCACTGATCGCCTTCACCAGGGCATTGTAGGTATCGATAAAGCCTTTGACCCCGGACTTGATTACAGGGCTATTGGTGCTCACGGCGATGGTGGTTGGCGTGAAGTCGCCTGTCGCGGAGTCTTTGGGCGAGACCGAAAGAAGCTTGATACTCACGCCGCTGACAGCTTCACTGATCGTATTCGACTTGGACTCCAGTGCAATCGACCCGTCGATGGTGTACTTGGCGTTCTTCGGCACCTCGACAACTGATGCACCGACATCGATCCCCGAATTGCCCGACAGCGTAATGTCCGAACCCACCCCCATGTTGGTAGAGGTCAAAACCAGCCGTGACCCGGTGGAGTCGGTCAGGATGTTGGCACTCAAGCCGGAAGTGGAAAATTGCGAATTGATCGAATCACGTACCTGCTGCAGCGTTGCTCCCGCCGGGACGCTCAGATCATAGTTCTTGCCCGACTGGGAAATTGTCAGGGTGGTCGGAGTAGTACCACTGTTGACTACTGAAGACGCACCACCAGCAAAGGTCTTGGTCGAGATCTTAGAGGCACTGGCCAACTGAGAAACCACCAGCGAGAAACTTCCATTCGAAGCTCCGTTGCCAGCAGTCATGGTCGCAACTTTTTCATTCGAGGACGAGCCAGTCAGGCCGGTGAAGCTACTATCGGTACCCATCGAAGTCAGGGCGCCACGAAAAGCATCCAGTGCCGCCTGGATCTTGCCGATCGACGACAACGTGGTGGTTGCTTTCAACGACTGAGTGTTGATCTGCGTTTGCTTCGGCACGCGTTCGGCGTCAACCAGTGACTTAACAATCGCCTGAGTATCGATGTTTGAACCGATACCACTAACCGTTGAACCCGCCATCGTCTTTCTCCTTATCGAGTGGCCGCCGCTTTCTTGGCAATGAACGCCTCAAACGCAGATACCAACAAAATTCATGCCAGCTCAGACTTTGTCGTCAAACAACAAGCTGCTCACCTGGCTCAGGCTTTGTGCCAGTTTCAGTGCAGTTTCCGAAGGAATCTGGCGAATCACGTCACCACTTTCGGTGGCGATGACCTTGACCACGACCCGGCCGGTGGAATCATCAATGGAAAAGTCAAGCTTGCGCTGGCTCGTTTGAACGAACTCGCGAATATCAGTCACGGCCTTTTCCAGTTCATCGCGCTTGGGCTCCGTCGCCGACTTGGCAACAGGCTCGACCCTCGGCCGACTGACCGGATCAACCGGTGCTGCTGGGCTTTGCGGTGCGGGCGCCGGATAAGACTGGTTCAACTTGACGCTCATATCCATGTCCAAACTCCTCATCACGGAAAAGACAAAAGGGCACGTAAACGCGCCCCTCCGTCAATTACCAAGCGCTGAAATTACTGAAGCAGTTTCAGTACAGCGGATGGCAGTTGGTTAGCTTGCGACAGGATGGCAGTCGAAGCCGATTGCAGGGTTTGTTGCTTGGTCAGCTCTGCAGTTTCAGCAGCGAAGTCCACGTCCTGGATAGTGCTGCGAGCAGCAGTGGAGTTCTTCTGAATGTTCTGCAGGTTGTCGGCAGTGGTGGTCAGACGGTTCTGGGTAGCACCCAGACCCGAACGAACGCTGTCGATGGTACCGATGGCCTTGTCAATAACAGCCAAAGCGTTTTGTGCGTTGGTTGCATCGGTAACATCAGTGTTGGAAATGTTGGTTTTTTTGGAGGAGAACGAAGTACCTACCGCAGCACCGAACAACTCACCAGCATCAGTTGCCAAACCGGAAACAGAGTAACCTTTAGCGGAGTTGAGGTTGACCTGACCAGTGACAGTAGTACCAGCAGCGACTAGAGCGACTGGAGTACCGGAATACTTGCCTGCACCGTCCTTCACATCAACTTTGATTGCCGCTTGCGTTGCCGCGTCAGCTGCGCCGAATACCAGGTTTTCACCGGTATCGGACTTCACTTCCAGCGTATTGTTACTTTGGTCGTAGTTTACACTGATACCCAGTTTAGCGGAGTTGGATTTCAACTGATCAGCCAGGCTGGCAGTATCGGTTACACCAACAAAACTAACAGCGGAACCACCACCTACTGCCAGAGTAAAGTTAGCTGGCGCTGTCGCTGCAGCGGCCGCAACGCTAAATTTAACTTCGGTGCTGGCAGTAGCAGTCAAACCGCCGATAAGGCCGTTCAAACCACTTGCAATGTCTTTTGCCTGAGCGCCTAAACCGTATGTAAAGGTTTTCGACTGGCCGTTACCAACAAGAGACAGAGTACCGCCGGTCAGTCCATCTGCGTCAGGAACAATTTTGCCGGATTTGAGTTGTTGCGAACCGATCTGGTTAGCAGCAACGTTTTCCAGGCTGACGTTGATGGTTTCGTTGGCGTTGGCGCCTACCTGGATAGATTTGGTACCGAACGAACCGTCCAGCAGCTTCTGGCCACCGAAGGTGGTGGTTTGCGAGATACGGGTCAGTTCCGAAGTCAGAGCCTGATATTCGTCGTTGTTCGACTTACGGTCGTCGTTGCTCAGGGAGCCGGTAGCGGAAGACAGAGCCAGGGTACGCATTTTCTGCAGGATGTCGGTCGAAGCCTGCATCGCGCCTTCAGCGGTTTGAGCGATGGAGATACCGTCATTCACGTTCTTGACCGCTTGACCCAGGCCGTTGATCTGGCTGGTCAGGCGGTTAGCAATTTGCAGGCCGGCAGCGTCGTCTTTAGCGCTGTTGATACGCAGGCCGGAAGACAGGCGCTGCATAGAAGTTTGCAGGGAGTTGCCGGCCTTGTTTAGGTTGCCCTGAGTAGTGAGAGAGGCAATGTTGGTGTTTACGGATAAAGCCATGACGAAATCCTCGTTGGATGGATACTGCGGCTTCCGGCCCTGGCAACCGCCTGGTATGGCCTAGAGAACCTACGTAATAGTTATCGTCGTGGGACCCGTTTGCTTGAGGGGTTTTTTCGAATTTTTTAGTGGCAGGGTGCCAGCCCTTTAACTTCAAGGCTTTACAGCCAGAAAATCGGCGCCAGAAAAACGCAAAACGCCCGGAATTTTTCATCCCGGGCGTTTTTTTTCCGCTGCAATCGAGAGGATCAGCCGCGATAGAGAATCGCCGAACCCCACGACAGGCCCACACCGAAGCCACTGATGGCCACACGGGTCCATTTGGAATCGAACACATGGTTCTGCAACAGCAGCGGAATGCTCGATGACACCGTATTACCGGTTTCGAGCATGTCCTTGACGAACTTCTCCGGTTCACCTTCCTCGAAGCGGCGCGCCACGGCATCGACGATGGCTGCACTGCCCTGGTGAATACAGAAAGCATCGATATCACAAGCCTGCAAATTGGACTCATCCAACAGCTCATGCAAGTGCGCCGGGACTTTCAACAGCGCGAAGTTGAACACCTGGCGGCCGTTCATGAAGAACACACCATCACTGACCTTCAGGTGCGGTGCGCCGGAACCGTCGGTACCGAACTTCGACTTGCCGAGCTGCCAGACGGCGTTCTCGCCCATCCAGGTCGCGGTGGCGGCATCGCCGAACAACATGGTGGTATTGCGGTCTTCGGGGTCGACGATCTTCGAATAAGGATCGGCGGTGATCAGCAGGCCGTTTTTCAGCCCCGCCGCTTCCATGAAGCCCTTGATCGCGTAGATGCCGTATACGTAGCCGGAACAGCCCAGGGAAATATCGAAGGCGGCGACATGGGTCGGCAAGCCAAGCTTGTCCTGGACGATCGCAGCGGTATGCGGCAACCCTTCCTCGTCACCGTTCTGGGTGACGACGATCAGGCAGTCGATGGCTTCACGCTTGAGTTCAGGGCTGGCAGCGAACAACGCCTTGGCGGCCTCGACGCACAGGTCGGAGGTTTCCTGGTCAGCACCCATGCGCGGCAAAAATGCCGAACCGATCTTGCCAAGGATGAAGGTTTCATCCTTGTCGAACTTTGCACCCTGGGCGTAGTTGTCAACCCCGGCTGTCGGCACGTAACTCGCTATATTTTTTATGCCAATCATTATGGCTTCCCAATAATAAACAGCTGAACATCGCCGCTCGCTGAATCGAGGGCGTCTACAGTCAGGGACCGGCCCCAGAGGGGCATCGTCGTGGCTTCAAGCACGCGCTTGAACTGTCTGCCACCTTCACCGCCCGCAGACAGGATACAGTGAAGATGCGCGTTTTGACCGACGGGTCACTCAGAGTTCACGGCTTTATTTGATTTTGTGGTCCGGTTCCCGCTCCACGCAGCGCCGGATCATCGCGAAAAAAACCCAATAAAAAAGCCAGCCCCGTGCAATACAGGGCTGGCCGCGAGCGGTCAAGACCGACTCAAAGCTTGTTGAACAGGCTCAACTGGGACACCTTGGCGAATGCCAGTTGCGCCGCCTGCAGCATGGTCTGTTGCATGGTCAGGCGGGTCAGCACTTCAGCCGGATCGGCCTCGCGGATCGAAGACTGGGTGGACGTATTGATCAGATCGGTGCTCTGGTTCTGATCGCGCTGCATGTCCATCACATTGCCCCGGGCACCGATGGCACCGCGGGCCAGGTCGACCTGGTTCTTGGCATTGCCCAGATTGGCAATGGAGGACGCGATCGCGCTGTCCAGGTTGCGTTGTGCTGCCGGGTTGCCCGCCGTCGGCATTTCAAGTGCCTGACGCAACTGACTCACCGTGTCGAGCACGTTCTGGGTCTGATGGGTATTGACCGAGATATCGAACTGATCGTTGGCCGCCGGTGCCGGCGTGGTGCTAAGGGTAAAGCTGACGCCGGCCGCCGTGGCCACGCCGCCGGCCACGGAACCGGTGGTGACCGGCGTACTGCTGCTGGTCAATGGCCGGGCGTACAGCTCGAACGTCGTCGGGCTGGTGAACTTCAGCACCGCCCCACCTTCCGGGAAGAAGCTGTTGTAGGCGGCGGCATCTGTGACCTGGGTCTGGGTGACCAGGGCCGTCGAAGCATTGCCCGGCGCACGGGTGCTGACGAAGCTGTCTGGCTTGGCCTCCAGCTTGAAGCTGTGGCCGGCGATGACCGCATCCACGGTGGCCGGCGTATCCGATGCCTGGAAGGTGATGTCCAGCGCAAAGCTCACGCCGCGGAAAGTGATGTCGCTGCCATCCTTGTTATTCGGATCGAACTTGCCAGCGCCCGTAGCCTCAGCGGTCACGTCGTTGCCCGAGGCATCGGTGATCACGAACTGCGTGCTGCTGGTGAACGACAAGGTATAAGGCTCGCCACCGCGAAAGCTCGCATCGAAGGCCGGCCCCGAGCTGACCAGGCCGGACGACAAGGCCACGCGCCCATCATCGACGGCCGGCGCGGTCAGGGTGGTGGTACTGCGCGCGGCGTTGATCGCCTGCTGGAATACTTCCCAACCGGTATCGTTCAGGCCCAGGGACATCGAGTCTCCGATCTTGAGCTCGAGTTGGGTCTGGTCACCCTGATAGCTGTAGGTGCCGTCGCTGTTGCGGGCGAAAGGTGGCGTGTTGTTGCTGGCCCCGGAAAAGATGTAGTTGCCGTTGGCATCCTTGCTGTTCATCAAGCTCAGCAACTGTTGCTCGGCTTGGGCAACTTCGGCGCCGATGGACTTGCGATCGTCATCGTTCAAGGAAGCGGCACCGGCACGCACCGTCAGCTCACTGACTTTTTGCAGCACGGTATTGATGCTGCCCAGCACGCTTTCTTCCTGCGCCTGGGCCGTATTCAAGGCATTGATGTTGGTGGTGTACTGCCCCAGCAAGGCTTTTTGCTGCTCAAGCTGCAGCAACCGGGCCGCGCCGACCGGATCATCCGCCGCCGTCTCGAGCTTGATGCCGCTGCTGGCCTGCTCGGCCGTCTTCATCACGTTGTTGAGGTTGCGCTGATAGTTGGCAGCGGTGGTCGCGTAGTACTGTGCAGTGGAAATTCGCATGTTCTACGGTTCCTTAAAGGGCATTGATCAGGGTGCTGAAAATTTCCTGCGCAGTCTTGATGATCTGCGAAGAAGCCGTGTAGTACTGCTGGTACTTGGTCAGGTTGCCGGCCTCTTCATCAAGGTCGACGCCCGACAGCGAGTCACGCGCATTGCGTGCCCCGGTGACGATGGTGTCGGTCGCCGTGGCATCGAGCTGCCCCTGCTTGGTCAAGGAGCCAACGGTCGATACCAGGCCGCCATAGGCTTCGCTAAAACTCACACCGGGACTGGTCGCGGTGGCGCCGACCGTGGCCTTGCTCTGCAGGGCCAGCAACGCCTGGGCGTTGCGGTTGTCGGTGCTGTCGGCGGCGGTCATCGCGATATTGAAGCTGTCACCGGCCTTGGGACTGCCACTGACGGTCATGCCGACACTGAAGGTCTTGGCCGCACCACTGGCGTCGGTGTAAGGCACCGAAATGCTCAAGTCGTTGTTCTGGCCGGGCACGATGTTGCCAGTGCCGATACTGACGCCCTTGGCGTCGAACACTTCATAGGCACTGGCGCTGGTCATCAGCATACGGACGGGCATAGAGGCCTTGACCGCGTTTTGCACTTCCAGGCGCTGGGTCGGATCGTAGATATCCAAGCTGGTTTTCAGGGTCGGCTGGCTGGCATCCCCCGTACCGGTATTGCCCTGGGCCTTGGTCGAGGTCAGCGGTGCGGACGTGGCCAGGCGCTTGACGTCGGTCATGACGGTGGCCATGTCCGCGGCGGAACTGCGGGTCGGGGTGATCTTGAAGCTGTCGCCGCTGTTTACCGCACCGGCATTGAGGCTCAGGCTGAAGCCGTCGATGACCGGAGCCGGTGTGGCGCCCAGGTCGAAACTGCCCATGTTGGTGTTGTCCGACAAACGCCGCACGCTGTAGCCGGTGGCGCTGGTGAAGGTCACCTGGTAATCGCTGGCCGCCAGCTTGCTGGTGTCCTTGATGGAGACGTTCAGGTTGCCGGATGCCGGGTCGTTGTTGGCATTGGCAATGCTGCGCTGGCTGATGGCCGCGGCACTGTTGATGTCATTGAACAACGCTGCGCCGAAGTTACCGCTCTGATCCAGCCCCTGCCCCAATTGCTTGTTGACCTGATCGGCCACGACCATGGCGATACGCCCCAGGCCGTTGACTGCCGGGGTCAATACATCATTGCGATAACGCAACAGCCCGCCCATCTCGCCGCCGCTCATCACGTTGGTGATGTCGATCGACGAACCGTTGCGATCCATGATGACCGAGGAACGGGTCGGGTCGGCTGGGTCGGCCGCCACGCGCAGTTTGTTGACGGTGTCGCCCACCACCAATGGCTGGCCGCTGCCCAGGTAGATATCCATGCGCCCTTCGGTCTCGGTGACCTGGGTGCCCACCAGTTCATTGAGCTGGCGGATGGTTTCGTTACGCTGGTCCAGCAGCTCGTTGGGCGTGCCGCCCGAACTGCTGACTTCACTGATTTTCTTGTTGTACGCCGCAACGGTCGACGCCAGTTTGTTGACCTGGTCAGCCATCGAACCCAGCTGATCGTTGATGTAGGTACCTTGCTGCTTCAATTGCTGGGAAATGGCATTGAAGCGGCCGCTCAAGCCTTGGGCGTTGGTCAGCAAGGCCTGGCGCGCGGCGTTGTCATTGGAACTGCCAGCCAGAGTTTGCATCGCCGAAAAGAACGACTGCAGGGTCTTGGTCACACCGGTGCCGCTGTCGGACAGCAGTTTGTCCACCTGGGTGGCCTGGCCCAGGTAAGCCTGCGCATCACTGTTGAGCGAGGTCGAGGTCTGCAACTGCGCGTCGAGGTAGCTGTTGTACACCCGACGTACGTCGGCCAGCGTGGTGCCGGTGCCGATGAACACATTGCCGTACTGAATGGAGCTTTTGCTGTTCTGCACGGTTTGTTGGCGCGAGTACCCGACGGTATCGACGTTGGAAATGTTGTTACCGGTAGTCACCAGCGATGCATGGCTAGCGGACAGACCCGACATTCCGATGTTGAGCAAACTCATGGTTCAGACCCTTAGTCTATAAAGGCGTGGTTGAAACGCCCGCCGCAGCGTAGTTCTGATAACTCGTCATCTGCCTGGCTATCTGCGAAATCTTGCTGGCGTAAGCCGGGTCGGTTGCGTAACCGGCCTTTTGCAGTTCGCGCACAAACTGTTCCGGGTTATCGGCCGACTTCACTACATCTTGATAGCGATTATTGGTTTGCAGCAGCGTGACAAGGTCATGGAAGCTGTCCTTGTAGGAGTCGTAGGAACGGAACTCGGCCGTCTCCTTGACCATCTCGCCGTTCCTGAATTCGCTGGTGATCGCCCGCGCCGAATCACCCTGCCAACTGTTGCCGGCCTTGATGCCGAACAGGTTGTGGCTACTGCTGCCGTCCTGGGCACGCATGACCGACTTGCCCCAACCGGTTTCCAGAGCGGCCTGGGCCACCAGGTAACGCGGATCGACACCAATGCGATCGGCCGCTTCCTTGGCCATCGGCAGCATGGTATTGACGAATTCGTCGGCGCTGCCGAAGGCTTTTTTCGCCGGCGCCAAGGGGATTTGCGCAATGGCGCGCCCCTGGATCTGCAGGGACCCGCTCTCTGTTGCCTGGGCATTCGCCAGCCAGTCGCCGTTGTACAAGGGCCCGGAACCGGTGCTGGCGCCGCGCTCGGACAATGGCGCCTTGTTGACCGCGCCAGCGCTGTTCGGCGTGGCGGAAGGCAACAGGCCCGCGAGCAAGCGGTCGGCCAGTTTTGGCGGCAAGGCCAGGCGACGCTGATTGATCAGCGCCATGTCATTGCGATGCGCGCCCTCGCCTGTCGGTGCACTGACCGAACGCGAAGCCCACAATGGACGTTCGCCATTGACCCGCGACAGCGGCCCGTTGAGCGCCGTCGTGCCTGCGGCCACCGGGGTTTGCACGGCGGCTTTCGCTGCCTCCTGCTTGGCCGCCGACAGCGTCGCTGCTTCACCCGGCGCCAGCGGCTTGTTCTTCGACATCTGCCGCATCAGCACGTCCGCCAGGCCGATACCACCGCCCTCGCGGGACATGGAAACCGCCAGTTGCTGGTCGTACATTTCCTGGTACTGCTTGGCCTCCGCGGTGTTCATCGGGTTGTCCTTGCCCAGCGACTCGGTGGCCGAGCGCATCGACTTGAGCATCTCGCCGAGGAACAGCGACTCGAATTCCTGCGCCACCTTGCGCATGTTGGCGTCGCTGTTCTTGTCGCCGACCTTGAGCTGGTTCAGCCGGTTCAGGTCGGAAAACGCACCTGAATCGCTGCTGCTGACCCGACCGCTCTTGTTCATGTCCATGGTCGCCGTCCTCAGATCACGATCAGGTCGGCTTGCAAGGCGCCAGCCTGTTTCAGTGCTTCAAGGATGGCCATCAGGTCGCCCGGTGCCGCGCCGACCTGGTTCACCGCACGCACGATTTCGTCGAGGGTGGTACCCGGGCCGAACTTGAACATCGGCTTGGCTTCCTGCTCGGCATTGACCCGCGAGCGCGGCACGACCGCCGTCTGGCCATTGGACAGGGGACCTGGCTGGCTGACGATAGGGTCTTCGGTAATGGTCACGGTCAAGCTGCCGTGGGTGACGGCGGCCGGCGAAACCTTGACGTTCTGGCCAATCACGATGGTGCCGGTGCGCGAGTTGATGATGACCTTGGCCACCGCCTGCCCCGGATCGATCTCGAGGTTTTCCAGGATCGACAGGTAATCGACACGCTGGCTTGGGTCCAGCGGCGCGGTGACGCGCACCGATCCGCCGTCGATGGCCTGGGCCACGCCAGGGCCGAGCATGTCGTTGATCTTGTCGACGATGCGCTTAGCCGTGGTGAA
>Ga0209542_10012932_pt1 | contig 14501 bp, 14 predicted proteins | sample RifCSPhighO2_01_FD_184028 | JGI IMG/M metagenome (GOLD analysis project Ga0209542, IMG submission 184028) | Soil microbial communities from Rifle, Colorado - Rifle CSP2_plank highO2_0.1 (SPAdes) (version 2) | ecosystem: Environmental > Terrestrial > Deep subsurface > Rock core/Sediment ...
ATCCCTATCTGTTCTTGGCAATTTCTTAGGAATTAAAACATAATCATTGGTGGTTATTTCATTACTTTTCTTGGTAACAATATTACTTCCATCATATACAAAAACACTGTGATAAGAAGTTGCCTTTACACTATACCCTAAATTAGTTTTTATTTCATACAAATTAGTTTTTAATGGATGTTTTACAATATTAGTTATTTTCTTAACTTGATGTTTTCCAGGATTTATTGAAAAAGAGCTTATCTTGTATTCTTGAGGAGTAATACAATCATTTACAAAATTTCCAATATAATTAAATTCAATTTCATTATTTTTATTAAATAATAAAAGAGGTGTATCTCCTGTAACACTATCGGCATCTGTAAGAATAATCACTTTGTGATATCTTAATTTGTTAATATTAAATTCCTCACCAATTCCACATCCAAGTGCAGTTATCAAATTAGTTATTTGCTCATTTTTGAACAATTTATCTAATCTTGCTTTCTCAACATTCAATATCTTCCCTCTTAAGGGAAGTATGGCTTGAAATTTTCTGTCTCTTGCAGAAATTCCCGTTCCCGCAGCACTATCTCCTTCCACAATGAACAATTCACATTTGGCAGGATCTCTCTCAGAGCAGTCAGCTAATTTTCCGGGCAAACTTCCTGACTCAAAAGCTGTTTTTCTTCTTGCTAATTCCCTTGCTTTCCTTGCAGCTTCCCTTGCTTTAGCAGCGCCAATAATCTTATTGCATATTAGCTTAGCAACAGAGGGATTTTCTTCAAAATAATTATTCAGGCTTTCATAAACAACAGAACTTACTAAACCTTTTACATTGGAATTTCCTAATTTTGTTTTTGTCTGCCCCTCAAACTGCGGCTCTGGAACTTTTATTGAAATGACGCATGTCAATCCTTCCTTGACATCATCACCGGTTAATTTTATGTCACTAATGTTGTTTTTCCTGTCATATTCATTGATTACTCTTGTCAAGGCAGTCCTGAATCCCTCTTCATGTGTCCCGCCTTCAACAGTATTTATATTGTTTACAAAACTGTACAGCTTTGTATTATAGGAATCATTATATTGCATTGCAATCTCCACAGAAATTGAATTTTCCTTGTTGACATAAATTGGATCGCTCAAAACATTCTTTCCCTTATTAAGGTCCTTTACAAATTCTTTTAATCCGCCTTCAAAAATAAATTCCTCTTTTGAATCTGTTCTTTCATCTTCTAAGGAAATTCTTAATCCTGCATTAAGGTAAGCCAGTTCTCTCAGTCTTTTCTTTATGTAATCATAATCAAATTCATTAACAGTGAAAATCTCATCATCAGGAAGGAATGTAATCTCTGTCCCTTTTTTTTCAGTGTCGCCCAAGACTTCAACCTCAGAAACTTTTCTTCCCCTCTCATATCTTTGATGAAATATTTTTCCATCCCTGTAAACTTTAACATCAAGGAATTTTGACAATGCATTAGTTACAGAAACACCAACGCCATGCAATCCTCCTGAAATCTTGTATGTGGACTTGTCAAATTTTCCACCGGCATGCAGAACTGTCATTACTAATTCCAATGCGGACTTCCCTTCTTCAGGATGAATATCTGTAGGAATTCCTCTTCCATCATCAATGACTGTAATAGAATTATCTTTATGGATTATTACATTTATATTTTTGCAATAGCCAGCTAATGCTTCATCTATAGAATTGTCCAAAACTTCCTGAAATATATGATGAAAACCTCTAAAAGAAGTGTCTCCTATATACATAGCAGATCTAAGCCTTACTGCCTGTAAATCTTTTAATACAGTTATGCTTTTTGCGGTATATTCTTTGCTCATTTCCAATTAGTCATAATTTTTTTTGATTTCAATTTTAACCCCTAAAAATCACCTGTCTTTATCATAAAAAGGTTATTTTTATTTAAAAACTTTTCCACGCCAAAACCTCAAAATTTAAGCACTACAAGCCTTGTATTGCCAAAATAGAAAAAATGCTACAGAAAGATTTATAAAGAAATTATGTAAAATTTTAACATTTCAAGAATAAGGTTATTATAGTCTTATTTAATAGCAATAAAAGAATAAAAACGATTGTTTTTATATAAAAACAAAAGATTTATAAAGTTTAAAAATAAAAACGATTGTATGCAAGAATTAATGTTACTAAATGTTATAAAATTCTTTTTAGAAAACCCTTATGAAGAGGTATATTTAAGACAATTAGCAAAAAAACTAAAAATAAGTCCATTTGCAACAAAAAAATATTGTGATCTATTAACGAGAGAAAACTTAATCAAAGAAGAAAGAAAAGCCAACTTAAGATATTTTAAAGCAAATGTTAACAATTTATTTTTCAAACAACTTAAAATATCTAATAATATAAATATAATCTTAAAGTCTGGATTGATTGAATTCTTAAAAGAGAATATAGCAAATATTTCTTCTATAGTTTTATTTGGATCAATAGCAAAAGGAGAAGATGATAAGAATAGTGATGTTGATCTTTTGATAATAGGAAAAGAAAAACATCTTATTTTAATAAAAATTGAAGAAAAAATTAAAAAAAGGATAACACCTCACATTCTTAGTTGGAGTGAATGGAATAAAAAAGCAAAACAAGATACAGCTTTTTACAATGAAGTTGTAAATTACGGAATATCTCTTTATGGAGAATTACCTTTAATAAAATGGAAATAACAAAATTAGAAGATTGTTTTAGATTTAGATTATTAAGAGATATAAAACCTGATAAAGAAAAAACAAAAAGATCATTGGAAATCTCTAAACACAGATTAAATGAAGCTGAAAATGTATTAAAACTTAAAATATATGAATATGTAATACTTGAAGCTTATATGTCAATGTTTCATGCTGCAAGAGCTTTATTATACAAAAATGGGATTCAAGAAAAAAGTCATTTTGCAATGTACATTTATCTAAAAGAAAAATATAGCAATAAAATACCATTACATATCTTAAATTTATTAAATATTCATAGGACTGAAAGACATGAAGCAATGTACGGCTTGGAGTATAAACCAACAGAAGAAGATGCTGTAACTGCAATACAAGATGCAAAGATTTTTATTAAAGAAATAGAAAAGTGTATTTAATACCCAATCATTATTTCAATATCTTTTCCAAAAATACCCTTCAAATCTTCAACCAATTTCTCTTTTATGAATACTCTTGAATGAATCTTGACATTTTTTGTGAATTTCTCAAAATCCTCAATGGAGCTTTTACTGATGTCTTTTAATCTTCCATCCTTTATATTGGCTTTGCTCACGGTTTTTTCCTTGGCATCTATGTCCTCAATGACAAAAATATCATTTCCAAAAATATAAACATCGCCATATTTATTTCCATACTTAACCCTTACTCTTACCCTCTCAAGTTCATATTCTCTCTTCCTTTGAATGAACTCAGCAATGGATTTAAGGAAAATTCTTGCTTCTCTTGCTGTTTTGTCATTCTCTGCCTTGCTCAATCTCTTTGATTTTGCTTCCTTTACTTTCTTGTAAATCTCCATATATTTCTTGGGAACTTCATTCCTATTCACAAGTTTCCTGAATTCCTGCTCTATCTCGCCGTCAACCTTGTAAACATTCAATAAATCTTTTATTAATGCATTGCAGCTTTCATACAAATTATCGACATTTTCCCTGTCCTTTTGCTTTTGCAGTGTGTCGAATAATCCTTTAATTGCCTTGAGATATTCCTTGCTTCTGTTAAGAAAATCATCAATTTGTTTCCCTGAAACTTCCTTTAGTTTTCCATGCTCGATATTCTTGTAAAATCCTCTTACATCTTCCAGTAATTTGACATGTTTTTCCATGAATAATTTTTCTTTCTTTACAAAAATATCCCTCATAAGGCTTATTGTTTCCTTTGGTGTTGGGGGATTTACTCCATACAGCATCAATGCAGCCTGTGCAGGATTAAGGATTGCATAATAAAGATCCTCGCCGACAACGCTTAATAGTTTGAATCTTGTCCTTTCAAGCATTTTCTCTCCGACGTCCATCTGCATGTCTATTGCTTCAGGGCTTGGCCTTATTCTTCCCATCTTTAATAATAATCTCCATGGCATGAACATTCCCCTGTCATAAAGAGGAACCCCATCCCTTATGAAAGTAAACATGACAGGATGTGCATCCTTTACAGCCTCCCAAAAATCGGTCAATATGTAAGTCTGAACATGAAATTGTTTTTTTACCCCTGCAATTCTTGAAGCTTCAGCGCCATAGCTTAATATTATCCCCCTTAATCTTTCCTTCAGTTCATATCTGCTCATTCTTTTTACATCAGTGTCATCAACGATTATGTAAACATCAATGTCATTGCTTTTCTTGTCTCCTCTGAACAAGGAACCGGCTGCAATATAGCTGAAAATATACTTGTCAAACTTTTTTATGACCATATTTTTATGGATTTCTGAAACTTTTATTCCGGCCAGGAATTCATTTGGATCATAAAATATTGCCCCTAAAGAAATTAATTGTAAGAATTCATATCTTCCATCAAAGCAGTCTTCCTTGATTTCAAATATTAACTTTACTTTTACCAGAAAATTTTCATCAACGCCCTTGGCAATCTCCTGGGCAGACTTGGTTATGTTGTGCTTAAGCTCAAACATTTCCTTTTTGTTCTGGTCATCAACAAGAACAAGCAGGTTTATCTTGTCTTTGTTCTCTTCCTCTAATTTTTCATCTTTTTTAACGCCTGCATCCATATAGCTTGAAAACCTTAAAGGGCTTACATTAGGCAGCAATGCAATTCCGATGATCTCCTTGTGCTTTTTTACAGCTTCTTTCTTGAACTTATCTATCTTGTTTTTTATCTGCTCGAATTTTTTCTGCAGCTCAGGATTTATCTGGAACTTGTCCTGATATTCATAGATATTATCTTCTTCACTCATTTTTATTGCTCAAACCCTTCTTTTTCAATATATATAATCCAACGGTTAATATTAAAAAGGTTGCGCCTGGGATTAAAATCATGCTTAAGGTTTGATTCACGCTAGTAACGATCCAATTTCCTGCAATCATTGCAATATTTTCAGGAATAAGCCTGTTTAATGCATTGATGATTAAGAATTTATGATAAACATAGGATAATAAAAGAATTATAAAAGATGTCAGAGAAGCATTCCTGATGCCTTCCATAAATCCCAACGATACTATAAATAACGCAAAACCAAGGGCAAAAGTCATGATTCCTAATGTCCTTGCAAGGTTTAGATGATAAACATACTTGTCAATTTGTTCTTTTATTTTATTGAGTATTTCTTTCTTTAAATTAATGCAGCCTTCATCATCGGGATTATCCTTGCATAATTTTTCCAGATCATTGAATTCTGAATCATTAAACAAGATATTAGAATTATTGTTGAAGTCATTTTCAAGGACATCAAAATTATTGACAAGTAAAATGCCAAAATAAGACAGAATAAACAAGGTAATTCCAGATACGACAAGCAGACCGGCAAAAAATTTTCCAATGCTTTTCAAAAAACCCATTTTACCTCAGGATTAAGATTAATAATAATACCAATGCAAGTATTATGAATATATTTCCTTTGTTGAGTATAAGGTAAATTATGACAGCAATAAGAATTATGGAGATTAATGTCTTTCCCCTTCCTTTTTTCTTTATCTCTTGCTTCTTCAGCAATTTCTGAAATTCCTTGCTCTTCTGTAATTTTCTCAGCTCTTCCTTATTCATATATTGTAAAATGAGTTTTAAGATATATAAATATTGCTAAAATTTATAAATAATCTCCATCCATCATTGTTATGAAAGGTGTAATTGTATCTGCAGGATTAGGAACAAGATTAAGGCCGATAACTAATATTATTTCTAAAAATTTATTGCCTGTTTACAACAAACCGATGATTTATTACGGGATAGAAACCTTGAAGAAAGCAGGAATAACTGAACTATTGTTGGTGGTGAATAAAATGGATATAAACCAATATAAGACATTGATAAGAAATGGTGAAGAATTTAACATTCCAATAACATACACAATTCAGGAAGAGCAAAAAGGGACAGCGCATGCAGTGGGATGTGCAGAGGAGTTTGCAGATGGAGAAAACATAGCGGTTCTTTTTGCAGACAATATTCTGGAAGACGATTTGAATTTCAGGGATTTCAAGGAAGGCGCAAGGATACATCTAAAAGAGGTCCCCAATCCGGAAATATTCGGAATAGCAGAAATAAAAGGCAATAAAATCATTTCCCTGGAAGAAAAGCCAAAGAACCCAAAAAGCAACTATTGTATAATTGGAGTCTATGCATATGACAAAGATGTCTTTGATCACATAAAAACTCTAAAGCCTTCAGCAAGGGGGGAACTGGAAATAACTGATTTAAACAGGATTTATCTCAATAAATGTAAATTAGATTATAGGATAATAAAAGGATTCTGGAACGATGCAGGAACTTTTGATGATATGCTAACAGTAAGCAATTTGATAAAGAAAAATATTAAATAACTAATGGGCCCACCAGGGTTCGAACCTGGGACATTCGCCTTGTATTCGCCTGAAAAAAGCCATTCTAAAGACTTATTTTCACAGGGCGACATTCTACCGCTGAATTATAGGCCCAATGCATAATAAGGCAATTTAACTTTAGAATAATAAGTTAAAAATCTTTCTATTTCATATGATTTTAATGCATAACCATTTTTTAAATAATGCTTAAACTTTATAATATTTCTCAAATTAGAACTTCCAATTTTATTAAAAAACTTTTCAACTTTATTTACAGTAGAAATATATGCTCTTATTTCAGAATAGTTAAAGACTACTCCTGCTACTTCACCTATTTCTTTAAATTCATTAATTATAAGTTTCATATCCTTTTAATATAAAAAAAATTTATATACTTGGCGCGGGCGGTTGTCCGGTGCGTCCGTTGTGTTTAATGTATATTATAAAGAATATAATAATCAGTTTTAATAAATATTATTCCAGAATTTTGCTAACATAAACTCCATCCTTTTCATAGCCCAATTTAGAGATGTAATAATCCTTAACACCAATACCAGAAATAACAATCAATTTCTTCTTTCCATTTTTTCTGCAGATCTCTTCAGCCTTGTCCATCAATATCTTCCCATAGCCTTTATGCTGATAACCTTCACCCTTGCTTCCGACTTTCAATGCACTGGAATAAACATGAAGCTCTCTTATAATGGCAGAATTCTTAGTGATTTCTTTCCTCAAAGACTGAAAAGGAAATCTTAACCTTACAAAACCAATCAAAGAATCCTTTCCTATAGAAATAAAAAACTCTTTTCCATTACTAGCATTAAATTCATCAACATAAATATTGTCATCAATTATTTTGTCATTTCTCCCTATTTCCCTGCATCTTATGCACTTGCATTTAATTCCTTTTTTTCTGCATAATTCATCAACATACTGCCTTAAATTGCTTCTGTCAACACCACCTTCAGAAAATTTCGGTGGGATGTCTCTCTGTACCCTCATAATTCTACAATATCTTTCAACGCTTCTTTTGAATTCAGAAATTATTTCAGCAGCCTCTTTGGTTGTAACTTCTTTGTATTTTCCCTGCTTAAACAGTTCATGCATTTCAGTCCCTGGAAATATCATACAAGGATAGATCTTGAGCATGTCAGGCCTGTAATTCTCGTCGGAAAAAAGTTTTTTCATGTCTTCAATTTCTTTTTTTGTATTGTAAAAAATCATATAATGCAGATTCAACTTAAAGCCTAAGTCTCTTAACAATTTTATGGCATTTATACTCTCTTTGGTTCCATGCCCCCTCTTGACAAACTCTAAGGTTTTATCATCCATGCTTTGAATTCCTAACTCAACTCTTGTAGCTCCTAACTCTAACATAAAATTTCCAATATCTAAATTAATACAATCTGGTCTTGTCTCCAATGTCAACCCAATAATCCTGCAGTTGCTTTTTTCATTCCTTGATTGTTCTTTCTTTAACTCGCATTTTCCCTTAATCTTGAGTGTTTTTTCAATTATTTCCTTTGTTCTCTCAAGATCCTTGAATTCCTTATCCAATTCAAAGAATTTGCTGAATTTTTCATAATCAAATTCATTGTTTTTAAAAAATAATTCCGAGAAATCATTCATCGCCTTGAATATATATTTGACAAATTCATCCTGATACTGTTTTGCAAATGCCGTGAATGTTCCACCCATAACAATAACTTCACATTTGCTTATATCTTGATTAAGCAGTACATAATGCTCTAGCCTGTTAAACACCTGCAGGTAAGGATCATAAAGATTCCTCCTTGCCCTCATTGAAGCAGGCTCATTTCCAGTATAGCTCTTTGGCGTGTTCCCAAACTGTGAATTAATCCCTCCGGGGCAGAAAATGCATTTAGCCTGAGGTGGGCAGTTAGAAGGCATAGTCATTACAGCAACAGGGCTTACTCCAGACAATGTTCTGTTTGGCTTTGTCTTTAAAATTTTCTTCAGATATAACTTTTGTTCCTTGTCTGCCTTGGCAAAAATAGTTATTAAAGACGGCAGTTCTTTTGGTTTTAATTTTCTTGCTAAACCATCTCTTAACTTAAGTATCTCTTCTATCGTATTCGTCTTTTTATCAATAATCTCCTTGTTTAATTCTTTTACAAAATCCATGAAAGAATAAAAAATAAGCTATTTAAAAAACTTTAGCTGTATGTATTATATAACAGACCTACTTCCTGGCTTGTGAATGCTCTTCTCCAGAACCTGAATTCATCTATGTCTCCGTTAAATCTCTGAATACTACTCGTCCTTGAGCCTAAATAAAATCCTCCTGTATTACTTATACTATTTGTTGAATGCAACTCTGTGCTAGTTACATCACTCCCATCAACATATATCTTTGTTGAAACATCCCTGTCACCGACAACCACAACATGATGCCAGTTCCCATCCAATGGTATGACTCCTGCATTTGAAGTTGCACCGACCAAATTTGCATCGGCGTTGTAACTTACATAAAACTTCAAGATGCCATTATCCTGAAGAGCCAGATGATACCTGTAGCTTGAAGTCTGGAACTTTCCAAAGATGCTGTCTGTGTTTATTGTAGAATCACCATACTCATCTGCATTTATCCACATGCTAAATGTGAAGTCATATGTTCCTATTTGCAGTATGTTTCCATAGCTTATGTAATCATCGCTTCCATCAAAGTCATATGCTCCGTTCAACTTTCCGCTTGGATTCCATGTTGGGCAGTTTCCGCCTGTACAAGTCCCATCATTGTTATTAGGACTAGCATCATCAAAAGTTGTTGCTCCATCGCCATCATCAAGACGTGAGAATACTATAAGTTCTGTATCTAAATCCAATTCAGGTGCTGTTGTAAAATCCCAAGGATCATTTTGAACCTGATTTTCCCCATCATCAGCAATAACATACCATTGATAGAATTCTTCATTATCTAAATCAGGTGTTAAATCACAACTTTCTACCTCTATATTATCACATTTCAATTCCCAATTTACATCACTAACTTTTTTCAAAAATACATCATATGATACACTTCCATCAGGATCTCCGCCGGTCCATCCTAAATTAATATCTATAGGAACCAAGTCCAAATCATCTGCAGGACTAGGGTTTGATGGCATATTCGGTGGATGAGATAAAGAAAATTCAGTGATTCCAGATCCGCTTCCCTTTATGTCATGTCCCAACCCACTTTCTTTAGTATAGCTTATCAATATTTCAGAGGATATTTTTTGATCAACATTCAATGGTGGATTAATGCCAGTGCAGGAAACACTTGTCACCTCTCCAGAACTTAAATCTGCATTATTAACTGTCCCACCTAAACCAACACAACTATCTCCATTTATTATTATATCAGTAACTTGTGCAGTGTCTATTCCCGTAGCGCCTATGGAATAAACAACCTCTGTATCACTTGACAAGAAATCCTTGCATACAAAAGGTGCTTCTACGCTGCACGATGAAACTGTTTTAGGAGAAAAAATACCAAGAAAATATAATGCGCTTAACACGACAAGAACAGCTATTATGGCCCACCCATAGGTCATAAGAAATTCCATCGCTGACTGTCCTCTTTTTTTCATTGTAAATATAAATAATTAATCATATTTAAATCTTACTAAGGTATTGTTCTGTATTTTGTATTGATTAATATCCACTCATACAGTAATAAAATCAATGCAAGGACAATGAAAGTCATGCTTAAATTGTTGGATATCTTTCTTTCAGTGAGATTTCCGATTTTGCTGTAAGCATCTTTCAATTCATCAGTATTCTCAGCTTTATAGTATTCCCCCTCTGTATTCTCCGCAATGTAAATCAACGATGCTTCATCTAGGACAAGGATTGTTCCAAAGAAATCACTTCCTTCAGTTGTTCCCATTCCTATTGTATGGACAATTACCTCTTTTGAATTTGCATAGTTAATTGCCTCATCAATTGGCAATCCGATGTTGCCCTGCCCGTCACTCAATAAGATGATTGCTTTTCCCTTGTCGGAATTTATCAGCATGTTAACGCCGTTGACTATGGCCTGCCCCATATCAGTGCCGCCAACCTCGCTTAATTTAATGCCATCAATAGCTCCCTTTACATTAAGAAGATCATTGCTCAGAGGGCTGTCAACCAAAGAAACGCTTGAAAAGCTTAATACCCCTACAAAATTGTCAGGTCCCAGTTTGTTGATGAAATCCTTTGCTGCAGTCTTGGCAGCTTCCAGTCTGTTCGGCTCAAAATCCTCGACAATCATGCTGTTGCTGTTGTCCATTGCTATGACATAGTCATAATTGCTTGCTATCCCTGTATAAATGATTGTAAATCCTGAGATTGAAAATATGAACAATATCAATATTAAAACCCTTATCACCAGCAGAAACAAGTTCTTGCTTAATAACTCCCCGCCTGTTATCCTTTGTATTGCTGCAAAATTTGCAAACTTCACAGCTCTTCTTCTTATTTTTTTGAGCGTTATAAAATGTGCAATTATCAGAATAGGTATTGAAAACAGGAGCCACATGTACTCAGGCCTTTCAAAAATTATCTCCATTTTAAAGCCCTCTCCTTGAACAATGACAGTATCGGCTGCACGAAACTCTTGTCAGTTGTCAATAATAAAAAATCACTCTTATCTTTTAAAAATAAATCCTTGACCCATTTCTCCTGTCTTCTTATTTCATCTTCATAAACCTCTTTTATCAAACCCGGCTCAATAAGCAGGTCCTTGTTTGAATAAGGGTCTTCAATGACAACCTGCCCCACATCATCAGGCAATGTCCTGTCCCTGGGATCCCTTACCATTAAACCTATTGTGTCAAACTTGCTTGTGACAAATTCCAGATGTTTCACCAAATCTTCATTGAACCCGACGAAATCAGACACTATTATCACCACAGTTGTTTCCTTGAGGTAATTAAGTACAAAATCAGCAACTTCCTTAAAATTATAGCTGCCACCATAAAGATTTGGGTTTACAAGATTTCTGACCAATGTATAAAACTGCCCTCTTCCCCTATTAGGGTATATTTGCTTTACAATCCTATCATTGAACATTGCCATCCCTACAGAATCCCCTGCATCAAGAATTGAAAATGACAAAGAAGCGACAAGTTCAGCTGCATACTCGTTCTTCAATTTTGGTGTGCTTCCGAATACCATGCTTGAGCTGCAGTCAATAAGAAAGAAAACATTGATGTCTCTTTCTTCTGCATACTGCCTTATTAACAATTGATTGGCTCTCATGCTTGCCTTCCAGTCTATCATTGAAGAATCATCATTCCTGTCATATGGCCTGTATTCAAGAAACTCGAGACCTTTTCCCCTAAAAACGCTTTTATAACTTCCAAAACCTTTTGTCCTGATCAGGCCCTTTGTGACAACCTCTAATTTTCTTATTGAAGGTACTATGTCAACATTTAATTTTTTTTTCATAAATTCTCGCCTCTTTACTAAAGCACAAATGAATTACTTATTATTTTCTGATATACTTTCAATATCTTTTTTTAATTTAGGCAAATCATCCTTGATAACATTCCAGACTTTATCCAGATCTACTGCAAAATAAGAATGAATAACTACATCTCTAAAACCTGCTATATCACTCCATTCAATATGAGAGTATCTATTTCTAAAATCTTTCGGAAGGTTTTTCACTGCTTCCCCAATTATCTCCAATCTGCGAATAGTAGCGTCCACTAATATTCCATTTGATTTAAAATCTTTTTTAGAGATATTTTTTACAGAATTATCAATAAGCTCAATATTTTTTGAAATATCATTCAAAAATAATTTCAAATTTCTTTTCATAGTATTCTTACCTCTTCACTTAAGATATTATTCTTAATTTCCGGTCTTATCATCTTATATTCAACTAAGTCAACTTTTTTCCCCAGAGATTCTTCCAGTTTATTTTTGATATGAATAAAACCCAACAAACTCATTTTTTTATCTTTTATTTTTACCAAAATATCTACATCACTATTTTTTTTACTTTCTCCTCTGACATAAGAACCAAATATTCCCGCCCTGACTACTCCATACTTTTTCAATATAGGTAATATTTTTAATTTTATTTTTTCAATTTTTTCAATATTATCTCTCATGCCATTATAAATCCATTTTTATTTTTAAGTCTTTCTAAAACACAATTTTATCATGGATAATTCATGGCATTGGGACTTTATTCAGGATTTCAGAAACAATGTCATCCCTGCTTACATTCTCGGCCTGGCCTTCATAATTCAGCAATATCCTGTGCCTTAAAACATCATGCGCTACAGTCTTGACATGATGCGGTGTGACAAACTTCTGTCCTCTCAGCAGGGCTTCCGCCTTTGAAGCGATGAACATTCCGATGGATGCCCTCGGAGAGCTTCCCCATTCAATGTATTTTCCAAGGCTTACTTTATATTTGTCAGGATGTCTTGTGGCATCAACAATCCTCGTTATATATTTCTCTATGCTCTTGTTTACATAAATGTCCCTGACAAAGTTCTGCACCTCTATTATTTTCTTCGGATCAATGACCTTTTTTAGATTGTAATCATCAAAGGAGTATAATGTTATGTTCCTCTTTAATATCTCAGTCTCCTCTTCTGATGTGGGATAATAAATGTTTATCTTGAACAGGAACCTGTCAATTTGTGCCTCGGGAAGGTTATAAACTCCTGCACTTTCTATAGGATTCTGTGTGGCCATCACAAAAAATGGCAATGGCAATGGATAGGTTGTCCTGCCTATGGTTACCTGCTTTTCCTGCATTGCCTCAAGCAGAGCTGACTGAACTTTCGGAGGAGACCTGTTTATTTCATCCGCAATGATGAAGTTTGCAAATACAGGGCCTTTAATCACACTGAATCCCTTGTCTCTTTCATAAGTTGTCAATCCTGTAATGTCAGTAGGCAGTAAATCCGCGGTGAACTGCACCCTATTGTAAGTTCCTCCTGTGATTTTGGCAAGTGTCTTTACAATCAATGTCTTTGCAATTCCAGGAACTCCCTCAATCAAGATATGCCCGTCGCATATTATCCCTCTGAGCAAACCTTCAATTACCCTGTCCTGCCCAACAATTGTTTTCTTGCATTCATTCTTTACTTTAAGAAATAGATCATGGTACTCTTTTATCTTATTATCCTCTTTATCCCTCTTTTTCATTTTAATTGCATTAAATATTAGATTTTTTTATTTTTAAATCTTCTTCTTCTGTAATAATAATAAAGCCCGTAAAAGACAAACAGAAATACAAGTATTTCTATCCCTATTATCACATTATCCGTCAGTATCTTGCCCTTTGGTTTCTGTATCTTCAATCCTAAGCTGGTCAGAAGGCTTTCACATGAGTTTACTGCACCCTCGCTTAATTTTATGGCAGTTTCATAATCTCCTTTGTCAAAGCTTGCCTTGGATTTCTTTACCAGCTCATAAAGCTCCTTGCATGCAGGATTCTGGACAAACAATCTCTCGACAAAGTCTATCTGCCTTGCAGACTGGGTCTTTATGCCCTCCCCAAAAGATGTTATTGCTATCTTCGAGCTGTCTATGAAATCAGGGCTTGCAACATTCGCAATTACATTTAGGTCAAAATCCTCTCCAAGGATATCGCCTATTTTCTTAACAGTCAGTATAACAGACATTTGTGCACCAGGCAATAACTCAAGTATATAATTTGTATCAAAGCTGAATTCCAGGTTTTCTTCACTTGAAACTGCACTTAGCTGAATTCCATATAATGGCTGTGTCCAAGGATTTCTTAAAATAACGGTTGTTGTAAATACCGATCCTTCGCCTATCTCCAATACTCCTGGCTCTATGATATCCAGATCAACTCCCTGATCAGATCCTCCTCCGCCTCCTCCGCCTCCTCCTCCGCTTCCGGGTGCAGTGACAGTGACTGTTGTAACTGTAACATCCTCGGCAACCATGAATACGCTGAAATTATTGGTGGCAAATTCAATCTTGTTCTGATCGCTTGTCACCGAAGAAGATGTTAATTGCGACCAAGTGCATGAT
>Ga0209542_10012933_pt1 | contig 14498 bp, 16 predicted proteins | sample RifCSPhighO2_01_FD_184028 | JGI IMG/M metagenome (GOLD analysis project Ga0209542, IMG submission 184028) | Soil microbial communities from Rifle, Colorado - Rifle CSP2_plank highO2_0.1 (SPAdes) (version 2) | ecosystem: Environmental > Terrestrial > Deep subsurface > Rock core/Sediment ...
ATGTCCTTCAACACGACTAAAAGCAGTTGGGAGGGATATAAAGAAACGTTCTATGGTGTCGCCAATAGTTTTAATTTGAAAAAATGATGAAACCGGTTTTATCAAAATCAACTGGTTGGATTCTGCTTACCGCCTTAGTTTTCATCGATGCTCTTCTTGATGTAGTAATAAGCGGCGGTGTGGGTAGCCCATTCTGGAAACCCATTGCGGACATATTTGGAATAAAAATGGTTCCGCTTTTAGCTCCGGTTGTTTTAGTCGTTTTCTATTTTGCCGTGAAAACACTTGGCTGGCTGGTGCAGAAAACTGATAAAACTCCGAGGTCAGAGGAACTTATTTTAACCACGTTAGTTGTCATTTATGGTGTTTTTGACGTTTGGCTTATCGCACGAATTCTAGGTTTTAATCTAATAACAAACTATCGTCTAATGATAATCCCTTTAACGATAATTGGTTTGGTTTATGGACTTTGGGCGCAGAAGAAATTGAAAACCGCGAAAAATGGCACAATCAACTCTGTTTAATTCATAGTTTTTCACAAAAAATTAAATTTGGGCGAGTGGGCAAAAAATGGGGGGAGTTGGGGGGAGGAAATTTTTGCCCGCGAGGCAGGCCGCCGTACTCGGCGGCTGGCGGCGGAGCGGAGCGATTGGATTTTTTCAGGAATTTCGCATAAAATGAGTTCGAGCGCAGTCGTAAATATACTCCAGAAAAAACCTTCACTTTAGAGTGAAGGTTTTTTATATTGCGCCATAATCGGTGATATCAATTTCTTCGTTGTTACATTTGCATCGGATGCGTACTGCGTCAAATGCAGAGTTTGGGGCAAAAATATAGCTGATAAATCCGCCAATTATGGTAAGGCGTTGCTGGTATTCTTGCTGCGCCGGTGTTGCGAGACGGCAAACTTTTATATGCTCAGTTAGCCACGCATCCGCTTTTGCTCTTTCAACTACGCTTAATGCAAACGTTCTCCGCTTTGCTTCCACTATGATTTTTTCCTTTTTCCAAAACAAATGCTAGCCCAATCTGGAATTTCCGGCAAATATTTGGTATAGTCTTATTTATTGGGGGTATAGTTCAATGGTAGAACAGCGGTCTCCAAAACCGCTGACCTGGGTTCGATTCCTAGTACCCCCGCCAGTTAGGAAATGAAGTCATTGGCTCGCCCGCTACGCGGGCTCGCCAGCCGTTTTTCGGGGAAATTTCAAGCCGTTTTGAATTCAGTAAGGCCAAAAGCGGGCTTTTCTTTCCTGAAATAAAACGATACATATATGCTAACTATAGTATGTAGAACCATAGTTAGCAAGTGTCTATACTAGAGTTATCAATTATGAAGCGAGAAATTTTGATAAAATTTGGTAAAAAAGTCCGGGCCCAGCGAACAAATCTAGGGCTATCACAAGAGAAGCTGGCTTCACGGGCAGGTGTTCATCGCACCTATATCGGCATGATTGAGCGTGCCGAAAAAAACATCACGCTTGAAAATATAGAAAAGGTTGCGAAAGCCCTTAACCTAAAGCTATCGGATTTCTTCCGAGATTTTTAATTTGTAAAATAATATGCCTATTACAAATCAACAAATTAAGAAAATCAGGAAAGAGCTTGAAAGGATTTTTACTATTTTTATAACAAAGAAAATCCCTCTTTTCGAAGTACTTAGAAAAGAATACTTGCCCGAAGGATTAAAGCCTCATACAAGATCAATTTGTTGGCTCGCAGAACAGGTCATTTTACAAAATATAAAAAAGTTTCGCTCTGATTTTGGCCTTTCAGATTTTAAATATCCTGAATCCGACATTTCACCCTACGACGCGAAATTCAAAATTGACAATATATCTTTAGGAAAAGATGTTTTTGTAAATATAAAAGTTACCGACAGTACAAAACCGATAAGAAAAAATGATATAGCTTCGGTAAAAACTTTGTTAAATTTTTACAGACAGAACGGCGAACCTCTAGTATTTTTTGTGGTTATAAGATTAAAGTTTGAAGAAAATGTTATCAGATTTGTTGAGCCTATTATTGTGAGGTATTATCCGTGGGTTAAGGATTTTGTTGTAAATCCCAGAAATGAGCATATCCAATCAATTTATGAAGCAGAAACCGAAGAAAAATCAATTGAAGAATTTTTGAAAATACTTAGGAAAAAAGCTAGAGACAAGGGCTTAGATATTCCTTAAAGTTCCTCGTAAAAGTTTTCACAAAAGTTTTCTATCTCTTTAATGACCGGCTTGTTTAGATCAAATATCGCATAGAATTTATTATCTAGCTCGTTTTGAATGTTAGAATAGTTATAAGAACCTTCATTTTTTATACCATTTGCTATTTTTTGTATTGTTTCTGATATTCTTTTCTTTTCTTTTAATATCGGCTCTTTGTATGGTAATTGTCTTAAATAGTTAGCCGAAATGTTATTAGTTCGTATTAAGACTTTTCTAGCAAAATACCAAGCCACCTTTGAATTCAAAAGACCCAAAGTATAAAAAAGTGTGTCTTTATCTTTGAAAAAGAAGTTTGCATTTACTCCAAAAAGCCCCCCCGCTGGCATATAAGCTGACGAAAATCTGACCCCAACAGATGAACAGGATATACCCTCGCGAAAGAAAAACTTTTCGTTTCTAATAAGATAGTTACTCACAGTGGACGAATGTTTTTTATAATCTTTTTCGATATAGTATTCCGGTTCATACCAATAAGCTTGTCTTGCTCCGTTTTTGTAGTACGGAACCCATTTTAATTTGTCCTGCACATCAGCTTTTCTTTTTAAAAACTTCTTATCATTTCCAGTAGATATTCCGGTGCCACCTTCAACGACATCGCCTAATCTTTTATCCGTATCTAAATATAGGTTCCTAATCTGTGTTGGTAAACCAGCCAAAAAAGCCGTATTAGGATATTTATAAAATTCTTTTTGTTGCATTTTTTCTAATCTCGGTGGATTTAAATACTCATCTTCGCTTTTTACTCTATCTATCAATTTAACTTCATTTTCTCCATTCTGAATTTGAAAGACGATGTCGGTTTCATTTTTTTTGACCGCTGTTAAAATGCAAGTTCTAACATCAGCTGATCTGCCATGAAATAGTTTCCACGGCGCAAGCAATAATTCACCAACCTCGGTATTTCTAAGTAAAAACAGGCGGAAGTTTTTATAGTAATTATTAGTCAAAAAGGAATCTGACAAAATCATTGAAAATATACCACCCGAATTCAGAGAATTGATTGCTTGGTAAGCAATCATGCTATATGTATTTTTTGCATCTATCTCTTTGAAAAGTTTTTTAAGTCTTTCTCGGTTCTCTCTAATAAAATGCGACTCGTCTCCATTATATGGTGGATTGCCTACAATAAAATCAAACTTTTCTGGAAATGGATTCGTAGCGTCAAATAATTTTATGTTTGGATACGTCTTTTTTAAGGTTTTGACTTTTTGTTCGTCTATGTCGAATCCATATAAATCTTTCTTATCAACACCCGCCTGACTTAGCGCATAAAGAAAAATCCCATCTCCAACCGCAGGATCCAAAATCTTTTTGCCCTTTTTATAGTAAGGAAGGATTTTGTTACAAATGTATTCAACTGTTTTTAGTGGCGTTTCATAAAATCCGTTAACCCGATCTTTCCCTAATTGTTCTTGGGTAAAAATTCTTGGCATAGTAGTGTACTAATTAGTATACATACAGTGTACATCCTGCACATTATTTACGAAAGTGGATAAAAGGTTATAATTAAAAATCACCGCCAAAGAAAAACTTGAAATCGTCCTTTCCGCTCCGGTTCCCGCCTTCACTCAAGAGTTTCGGTCGGGCAGGCAAAACCTCTGTCGGGGGTCCGATTCCCTCATCTCCCGCCAAGTTGTAGAACAGCGGTCTCTAACCCGGCAGCTGCCGGACGATTCCTAGTACCTCCGCCTTTGGCGGGTAAGCCAGAAAAGTTGTTCCTATACAAAAACCATAGGGGGGATATAATAGAAGTATTATCAGATAAATAATCAAATTATGGCGAAATCCAATTCCGCATTTATGAAGCCAATGAACGTGAGCGCGGAGCTCGCGGAAGTAGTTGGCAAAGGTCCGATGCCCAGGTCAGAGGTCGTAAAGAAGATCTGGGTCTATATTAAAAAGAACAGCTTGCAGGACCAGAAGAACAAGAGAAATATCAACGCCGATGCCGCCTTGAAAAAGGTGTTTGGTGGCAAGAGTATGGTGAGTATGTTTGAAATGGCAAAGCACATCAACAATCATCTTTCATAAAAAGCATTACAAAAACCCCTCCAGCCTAGGCCCGGAGGGGTTTTTGATTTCTGCTTATCAATATTTACCGGGCGTCGGTGGCGGGCGCGGTAACCTTCCAATTCATCATCGGATACCCCCCGTTGTATCCGCGCATTATATAAGAATGATTTGAATACCCGTTTCCATATCCGAATTCCGAGCGGAGAATGTTTTTCAATTCGCCGACTTTTATGCCGAGCCAGAAAACGCTGAACAGGATGAATAAACCCAGCACCCAGCGCAACAGGAAATGTTTTCCGCAGCTTCCCCAATTGCCACACCAGCTTCCGCCCGTGTGGTCATGCCTGCCTCCGGAGCTGCAATGAGGGCACATATGCCCGCCGTGATTTTGGTCTTTTTTTGATTCTTCCATAAAATCATACTTAACTAAAACCTACCGACCTTTACCTATTTTTTCGCTTCTTTGTGCGTGGAATGTTTCCGGCACCACTTGCAATACTTCTTGAGCTCTATTTTACGCTCAACTGTTTTTTTGTTCTTGCGTGACCAATAGCCGACTCTTTTGCAGCTTTGACATTGGAGTTTTATGAGGTTATCTTGGGACATAGAAGCATTGTATAAGAAAGGATAAGTTTTTGCAAGCTAGTTTTTTGTTTAATAAAAAAAAGATAAGCCGAAACTTACCCCTTTAAATTACCTGCAAACAGACCAAAATGCCCCAAACATATAATGAGCCAAGTATTGATCAAACAAGCTATCCAATGCGGCTTTATCGATATTTGAGCAATAAGGACGTGAGATCTTTGGTCATCGTCGATTCAAAACACAAGATACCGGTATCACAATACGATGCTCATATGTGATAAGTTTATCCATGTAGCGGCCCCAAAAGCCGCTTTCCGCTTTTACTCTAGTAACTTGACGGCCGTCAAGATACTAGATTGGAAGAGCTTAATCGGCAAGCGCAGCGCATTTTTGATTTTTTACAAAGCTCTTTGCCCGACGAAACCTTTAATTTTATAAGTCAAAAATTTAGCAAGCTGGAAGTTAAAAAGCATAAATTTCCGGCCTATGGATTTGAACGGGGATAATCAATTATCAAGGCGGCTTGCAAAATAGCTGCCTTTTATTATCCCCAAAATAGGCCGCAAATGGCACTTGACGCCATAAATAGGAGGAGTATAATGGCAAGTACACAATCTATGTTAAACGAATTCAGCTTAATCAACCAACAAAGTGGGGAATACTGTTAGGGTCTACTTAACTTGCATTCATTAGCCCCGCTTCTAGGCGGGTTTTTAAGTTAAATTTTACACCGCAACCGCGGTGTGCTATGCATAGTGCGTGTGTCCTCCGAAGCTTTAGCGCAGGAGGAGAACTTTGATAAATTAACCCGTAATCCCAGTTGACCCGGCAGTTGCCGGGCAAGGGTCTTATTCGTCTGCCCGCCTTGACTCGATGTCAAGCGAGGCAGGGATTACGGGAGTACAATTGTAAGTGCATCTTCTAACAAGAAGAATTGTATTTTAAGTTCCTTAATAAGAGCGTATGGAGGATGGCTCGAGATAGAATGGGCGAAGAAGGACGTGGCGTGACTGCGATAAACTTGGGGGAGGTGTCTAGCAACCTTTGATCCCAAGGTGTCCGAATGGGGAAACCCCATGCCTGGAAACAGGTATGATCCGGCATTTTAAACGGTGTCGGAAGCGAACCCGCTGAAGTAAAACATTTCAGTAAGCGGAGGAAAAGAAAACAACTCAAAACTTTTTTTTCAGCGCGTAGAAATTTCGGCGTTGAGAAAAAAGATTTGACCATTCCCTTAGTAGCGGCGAGCGAAAAGGGATCAGCCCAGAGCTTTTTTTCTTGGTTAATTTATTAATTAGGAGAATGAGCAGTAGTAAGTTTAGTCCTAGTCTTTAATGATGGGGAGAATAAGAATATTAATAGAACGGCCCTGGAAAGGCCGGCCAAAGAGGGTAATAGCCCCGTAAATGAAAATAAATTTTTACTTCCTGGACTTCACTTGAGTACTTCGAAAAATGTATGGTTCGGAGGAAACCGCCAGCACGAGCTGGTAAGGCTAAATACCATCTATCATCGATAGTGAACTAGTACCGTGAGGGAAAGTTGAAAAGAAGCCCGGTGAGGGCAGTGAAATAGTACCTGAAACCATATGCTTACAAGGACTCGGAGTCCCGATGTAGCAATACATCGCGGATGACGGGGTGCCTATTGAAGAATGAGCCAACGAGTTATTGTTTTTTGCTTCTTTAAGGGCGTTGAGCCCGGAAAGACAGGGAAACCGAGTGTTAACAGCGCGTTTCCCACTCAAATTTTTGGAAAAAGAATAAGCCACTTGTGAAAGTGGCAGAGGCTGGCCAACTGACGCACGCAAAGATTGTAGTGCGAGGTTTTCACCAATTGGTCTTTGGGTCACCCAGCCTCATAGAAAGAAGTATACTCCTATTATAATATTTGTCAATAGGATCCAAAAATTTGAGTGGGAAGGCAGAAGACAATAGACCCGAAGCGAGGTGAGCTTACCATGGTCAGGGTGAACCCCGGAGAAATCCGGGGGAAGGCCCGAACCGTTTAGCCGTTCAAAACTATCGGATGAACTGTGGTAAGGAGTGAAAAGCTAATCGAACCTCGTAATAGCTGGTTCTCTCCGAAATAGCTTTAGGGCTAGCGCCAGCCAGAAACCCGGAGGTAGAGCTACTAGAAGGTCTGTATAGGGCGAAAGCTCGACAGACCTACTAAACTCCGAATGCCGGGTGTAACAGGCTGGTAGTCAGACCACGGGGGCTAAGCTCCGTCGGTCAAAAGGGAAACAGCCCAGATCTCAATCTAAGGTCCCTAAATTTTCGCTAAGTGCAAGGAAGGTGGTGAAATTTCTCAAACAGCGAGGAGGTTGGCTTAGAAGCAGCCATCCTTTAAAGAGTGCGTAACAGCTCACTCGTCAAGAGATCTCGCGCCACAAATAATCGGGGCTAAGCGAAGTACCGAAGGTGAGGATTTTATTCCGATTTATCGGAATAGAGTGGTAGGAGAGCGTCCCGACGACTGTGAAGCTCACGCCGTGAGGCGGAGTGGAGACGTCGGGAGTGAGAATGTTGGCACAAGTAACCGCAAGTCCGGTGAAATCCCGGACCACCGAAAACCCAAGGTTTCCTTGGCAATGGTAATCATCCAAGGGTTAGTCGGACCTAAGCCGATGGCGAAAGCCGGAGGTGATGGCTAGCTGGTTAATATTCCAGCACTGCGTATTTTTTTGATGGCGGGACGGAATCTAGTACGTCGATCGTGTTATTGGATTCGCGTTCATGGCATAAGGATAGAGCGTAGGCAAATCCGCGCTCTCGCTTTAGTGCGGCATCCAAATGCTTTGAAAATGCCGGTAGCAATATTGGTAAATTCGACAGAGCAGGTTTCCAAGAAAAGCGTCTAAAAATATTAATACGCAACCGTACCGTAAACCGACACAGGTGGGTAGGTCGAGAAGACCAAGGTGAACGAGTGAAAGATCCCCAAGGAACTCGGCAAAAAAGCATTCGTAAGTTCGCAATATGAATTACCCGACCTCGATTTAGAAATAAATTATAGGTCGGGTCGCAGCGAAAGTACCCCTGGCGACTGTTTAACAAAAACACAGCTCCCTGCAAACTCGTAAGAGGAAGTATAGGGGGTGACTCCTGACCAATGCGAGAAGGTTAACGCTGGCGTTCTTGGGCAGCAATGTTCAAGGGTGACTGGCCGAAGCCCTCGTCAATGTCGGCCGTAACTATAACGGTAGTTTTGCTACGCCCCGCCAAAAGCGGGGAAACAAAAAGGGCCGTTACAAAATTTGGCTATATGCTGGAAACTCCGCAATGAACTTTTGGTACCTTGATGGTAAAAATCCAAAAGCCGACGCGGACAATCAGCAGGAAAGATTCTAAGAGTGTCATCTCATTAAAAATAGATGGCAATACAAAACAAACACAAAGAATACTATTATCGTCTTTCAAATTTGCAAGGAAAATATTTAAATTATTTTGTTGCAGGTTTCGTAGACGGTGAATCGAGTTTCAGTGTCGCGATGACGCGGCAAAAGTATTCGTCATTATCGAAAGGTTGGAGATGGATTCTTAATCCGGTCTTTAATGTTTATCAGCACGAAAACAATCAAGACATACTACTTCTTTTAAAAGATATAGTATTTAAAACGGGCAGACTCCACAGGAAGACTTCTCCGTATAATGTGTTTACTTTTTCAATTGAAAACAATAAAACGCTTCATGAAAAAATAGTACCCTTCTTTAACAAATATCAGCTTGCCACTAAAACAGAAGATTTTAAGAAATTTTCAAGAATAGTGGATATGATGGACAGAAAAATCCATCTTGATATAGAAGGATTCAAACGAATTGTTGATATAGCATTCACAATGAATGCCCAGGGCAAAAACAGAAAATATTCAAAAGAGTATATTTTCGAAACATTATCAGACCAATTCGACATTCTTAGAAAATCCTCAGAGACTATACGCCGAAGTCAGTTTGTTAAAACTGATAAGATATAGTCCAAAGATTAGCAATAATCTATGCCTAAGGTAGCGCAATTCCTTGTCAGGTGAGTTCTGACGCGCACGAAAGGAGCAACGACTGGGGGACTGTCTCGGGGATTTACTCGGTGAAAATACAGTACCGGTGAAGATGCCGGTTAGGTGCAGTTAGACGAAAAGACCCCGGAAGCTTTACTGCAGCTTGTTATTGGTTTTACGTTTTTACTACGTAGCGTAGTGGGTAGGCTTTGAAGTGTAGCTTTAGGGCGACATGGAGCCGCCAATGAAACACCCATTTTTAAGAATGTAAAATCTAACCTGTCCGGCAAAACCGGGCGGGGACAGTAGCTGGTGGGCAGTTTGTGTGGGGCGCAATCCTCCTAAAAAGTAACGGAGGAGTTTATTAAGGTCGGCTAAGCGCGGATGGACATCGCGCAGGTCCTATAAGAGGAAAAGCCGGCTTAACTGGAAGAGGGACATCTCGACCAGTTGCGAAAGCAGAATCTAGTGAACCGACCGTAGGCACTCGATGCCACGGAAGATTAACGGATAAAAGCTACTCCGGGGATAACAGGCTAGTTCCGCCCAAGAGTCCATATCGACGGCGGAGTTCGGCACCTCGATGTCGGCTCGTCTTATCCTGGGGCTGGAGAAAACATAACTTCTCTCTCTGGTGGAAACATCGGAGTAATAAACAAGCTCAAAACGGTGAAGGCTTATTCATAAGATCTGCGAAGTTTCTCGCAGGTCCCAGGTGTGATACAATTCACACATATGAAGGCTAACGCCGTGGGAAAGATAAATGACGAAGCTGATCGAGCCTATGTGGATTTAATTCGCATGGCAAGATTAGCGGATGCATTGTCGCGATTTAACGTGCGGTCTAAAAATCGCCGTAAAAATTATGCGTCAATGATCTAATTATTTATCTCCCCTAACGACTGATTGTTGTAATTTTAGTTACAACATGAGATACGCTCCGTTTAGCGGAGGTATCATACGGCTTGCACCTTATTCTTCTTTGGCAACAAAGAATGAAATGGTGATGGAATAGTCTGATACTTGCGGTAACGCAAGATAACAAAGAAATGAGGTCCCAAGGGTTTGGCTGTTCGCCAATTAAAAAGGCACGTGAGCTGGGTTCAAACCGTCGTGAGACAGGTTGGTCTCCTATCTACTGCACCCGTTTGATTCTTGAGGGGGGTTCTCCCTAGTACGAGAGGACCGGGAGGAGGTGACCTCTGGTCTGCCTGCTGTTCCGCCAGGAGCACCGCAGGGTAGCTAAGTCGCCAAGTGATAAGCGCTGAAAGCATCTAAGCGCGAAGCACGCCCCAAGATTAGGAATCTTTAAGATCCGTAGAAGACTATTACGTTGATAGGCTCTAGGTGTACGCGCCGTAAGGCGTTAAGCCGAGGAGTACTAATGATCGAAAGGAACTAAAATACAAGACATCTTGTTAGAAGACGCGCTTACAATTGAAATAAATAAAACGAATAAATATAAATTTTGGAATATAAAATTGAGTTTTTGGTTCTGGTGATTCAAGGCGGTGGCACCACCTCTTCCCATTCCGAACAGAGTCGTGAAACGCCGTACTACCGATGATACTCCTAATGGGGGAAAGTAGGCAATCGCCAGAACTAAAAACTCAATTTTAAAATTTTCTTTACGGGGACAAAGTCGCCAGCCTCGCGTCGACGCGAGTCGAGGCGGGTAAAACGTGGTTGTGCCGATGATACTCCTAATGGGGGAAAGTAGGCAGTCGCCGGTACAGAGTGTTCGATTTTTTTATTAAGTTGAAAGGATTTAATTCGTATGTTTGGCTTCGAAAAGGATAGAGTTAATCTTTTTACCTTTTGAGGAGGGGCGCCAAGAGTACACAAATATCGGTCCTACAGACGTGCGGGAGATTTTGTGAGCCTGCGAGGCTGACCGGTTAACACGCCGAACGTACGCGGCTAGACACTCCGGAACCCTCCTCAAAACCCTTTTAAAAAGGCCCCATCGCGGGCCTTTTTTTGGCATTGAAATATACGGGGGAAATGGCTATCATTGGGAAATGAGAATGTCGGAATTATTTACGAAAACAAGGAAAACCCCGCCTTCGGACGAGGAAAGTCTGAACGCCATGTTTTTAATACAGGGCGGTTTCGTGGAGAAATTAATGGCGGGAGCGTACACTTTTCTGCCGATGGGGCTCATGGTTTTAAATAAAATAGAAAATATCGTACGGGAAGAAATCAACGCCGTCGGAGGGCAGGAGATGCTGATGCCCGCGCTTAACCCGAAAGAAAATTGGGCAAAAACCGGCAGATGGGATTCTTTTGATGCGCTCTTCCGCCTCAAAAGCAGGTTTGGAAACGAATATGCTCTGGGGCCGACGCACGAAGAAATACTTTATCCGCTGCTCAAGACCCATATAAGTTCTTACCGCGACCTGCCCGTTTACCCGTATCAGATACAGACGAAATTCAGGGACGAGCCGAGAGCCAAGTCGGGGCTTATCCGCGGGAAAGAATTCCGGATGAAAGATTTTTATAGTTTCCATGAAACCGAAGAAGAGCGCAATAAATTTTACGAAACCGTAAAAGAAGCGTACGTAAAAATTTTTAAAAAGCTCGGGCTTCCGGCCATTCCCACTTCCGCTTCCGGCGGGACATTTTCCGATGCCTCGCTGGAATTTCAGGTTATAACTCCGGCAGGAGAAGATACTATTTTTTTCTGTAAGAAATGCGGTCTGGCGATAAATAAGGAATTAATTTTGGGACGTCCGATGTCCGATCGGACATCGGACGTCCATAGTCAAGTTTGCAAAAATTGTGGAAATGAACTTTCCGAAGAACGCGCGGTTGAGGTGGGAAATATTTTTCCGTTAAAAGACAAATATGCCAAAGATTTTAACCTTACTTTTAAAGATAAGAACGGAAAAGAAAAATTTGTCTCTGCAGGGTGCTACGGTCTGGGCACAACCCGTGCCATGGGGACTATCGTTGAGGTTTCGCACGACGAAAAAGGAATTATCTGGCCGGAGGCGGTTGCTCCTTTTTCAGTCCATTTAATTGAGATCAAGGGTGATTTGCCGGCCGTCAAAGAGGGCGCGGAAAAAATTTACGAAAGCCTCGTTGCGGAAAAGATTGAAGTACTGTATGATGAGCGGGCTGATAAATCTGCGGGAGAAAAATTTGCCGATGCCGATCTTATCGGTAGTCCGTTCAGGGTTGTGGCCAGCGAAAAAACCTTAAAAGAAGCTTCTGTTGAAATTAAGAGGAGAAATAGCGCAAAAACCGAACTCGTTAAAATTTCAAAACTAATTTCTTATGTTCAGTAGATTATTCGGGATTTTTTCAAAAGATTTGGGCATAGATTTGGGTACGGCCAATACCCTTGTTTATGTGAGAGGCGAGGGCATTGTGATCAATGAACCTTCCGTTGTAGCGTTGAACCAGAAAACCGGGCAAATCGTGGCGATAGGAAGCGATGCCAAAAAAATGGTCGGGCGGACGCCCGGGCATATTGTTGCCATGCGCCCTTTGGTTGACGGAGTAATTTCCGATTTTGAAGTGACCGCGGAAATGCTGAGTTATTTTATTAAAAGGGTGCATAGCTCCTCCGCCCAACTTTTTGCTAGGCCCCGCGTTGTGATAGGGATTCCTTCAAGCGTTACCGAAGTTGAGCGAAGAGCAGTGAGAGATGCCGCGATGAATGCCAGCGCCAGAGAAGTTTATCTGGTTGAGGAGCCGATGGCGGCCGCTATCGGCGCGAGGCTTCCCGTGCAGGAGGCGGTCGGCAATATGGTCATAGATATAGGCGGAGGTACGACGGATATCGCGGTGATATCTTTGGGAGGAATTGTTGTTTCAAAAAATCTGCGCATTGCCGGGGACAGGTTCAACGACGACATCACGACCTACGCGAGAGACGAATTTAAACTCGTAATCGGAGAAAAAACCGCGGAAGACATGAAAATTTCCATCGGGTCGGTTTGGAAAGGCGGGGAGGTTTTGGAAGGCGTGCTCCGCGGGCGGGATCTGGTGACGGGGCTTCCGAGAGAAGTTCTGGTTACCGACGCGGATGTCCGCACTGCGCTCGCAAAATCCGTAAGATCCATAGTTGATGCTACAAGAGGCGTGATAGAAGACACTCCGCCGGAGCTTGTCGCCGACATTATGCATAGGGGTATAATGCTCGTGGGCGGAGGGGGCTTAATAAGAGGCCTGGATAAGCTTTTGGAGCGGGAGACAAAAATGCCGGTTTATTTAGCGGAGGATCCCTTAACGGCAGTAGTCAGGGGTACCGGGATAATATTGGAAGACGTAGACCGCCTCCGCGAAGTCTTGGTTGAAGATGAATATGACCTACCTCCAACATAAGAATAAAAGCAGATTTTTCATCTGGGTGCCGCAGGCTGTTTTGCTTGTGGCAGTTTTTGCATTTTTCTTATGGCCGCCGGCAGGCAATTTTTTAAAATCATGGAGCGTAAAAATAATTGATTTTTTTGTGCCGGAGAAGCGTGCGCTGGAAAAAAGCCTGGACCAGCTTTTGATGCTAGCGAGGATCCGCGACCTTGAGGCCGAAAATAAGCGATTAACGGATCTCTTCGGGAAAAATACCGACAGAAACACGGTCCCGCTTACTTTGAGTTTTGGAGGAGGGTATCTCTTTTTAGACACGTTTTTTTTGAAGGGGGCGGTAGATTCGGTAAGTCCCGGCGAATGGGTTTTGAGCGGCGATATTATTTTGGGTAAAATTATCGAAACAGGCAGGGGTTTTGCGAAATTCAAGTCTATCGGCAGTTTGGGTGAACGCGCTGCGCTTAGAGCGGGAGAAAATAAGGAGATTGTTTTTGAGGCGGTTGGCTACGGCGGAGGAGAGCTCAAGGTTCTTTTGCCGTCTTCTCTGGCGCTGAAAGTCGGCGACCAGGTTTGGTGGGGGGAAGACCCGCGTTATCTCGCGGGACTTGTTGAAGAAGTGCGGGTGCGGGAAACAAGCCCCTCGGCGGAAGTTATCATTATCACGCCCATCAGGATTGAAAGCCTATCCGAAGTTGAGGTGCTCCGCAAGTAAAAAAAACATGCCAAAAGTCGTTTTATTTTCAATACTATGGGGGCTGTTTTGGGAAGCGGCGATTTTCGGGTTTAGCGGACTTTATTCTTTCCCGGTGCTTATGGCTGCCATATTTATTTCTTATTCCCCGCTGGTTATAAAATTTGCCAATATTTTGATAGCCGGCGCGATTCTGTGGCTTATAATGTTTCTATGGGTTTTCGCGGTCTCCGGATTTCACGCGCCGTTGGCGAATTTGATTTTTCATATTTCGTTTTATGCCGCGCTTTCTTTAACGTTTATATCCTTAATTTATGTTTTGGAGGAAAAATAGAAAAATCAGCGAAATTGAATTTGACGAGATCTTTTTGGACAGCCGCAACATTCCGGATTACAGGAAAGAAAGTTTTGAGGGGATGGTGGAAAAGCCCATCCCGCAGAAGAACGTTTTTTTATTGGGCGGATTTTTGGCGGTTTTCGCCGCGGTTTTTATTTTACGGATATTCGTATTGGAGATAGTGCGCGGAGAAGAATTTTATCAAAGAGCGGAAAAAAACAGGCTTGAAGTGGTTTTTGAAGACGCCGAACGCGGGCTGATCTATGACCGCATGGGAGAGGCGCTTGCTAAAAATTCGGAAATTGACGGAAAAAACACGAGAGTCTATCCGTCCGA
>Ga0209542_10012934_pt1 | contig 14497 bp, 11 predicted proteins | sample RifCSPhighO2_01_FD_184028 | JGI IMG/M metagenome (GOLD analysis project Ga0209542, IMG submission 184028) | Soil microbial communities from Rifle, Colorado - Rifle CSP2_plank highO2_0.1 (SPAdes) (version 2) | ecosystem: Environmental > Terrestrial > Deep subsurface > Rock core/Sediment ...
AAAGTATCACCTTTAGAGATGGCAGATTTTGAAAAAAAAATTCTTACAGATTTTGCAATTCCGTTAGACAAACCTACAGGTTATGGACTTGCATGGAAAAAAGCTGAATCATATGTTAATCATACTCTCAAAGTATCAAAGAAAACACTTGAAGACAGTGAGAATAATGGTCAAATATGGATTGGACCAATTCAAGGCGGAGAACATTTTGATCTTGTGTCAAAATCAACAAAAAGTTTAGTCAACATGGGTTTTAAGATGCTAGCTTTGGGAAGCCCAGTAGAATTCATGGAATCATATGAATACAAATTATTAGCACAAATGATCATAGCTGCAAAAAAACAGATGCCACACTCCATTCCACTACATCTTTTTGGTGCAGGACATCCATTAACCATACCATTTGCAGTTGCCCTTGGCTGTGATACTTTTGATTCTGCCTCTTACATGTTATATGCTAAACAAGAAAGATACATCACTGATGACGGTACACGAAATCTTTCAGATATTTCGGTATTTCCATGCAATTGTGAGATATGCTCAAAGTATACCCCTGATGAATTGCGTCAATTGGAGAGTACTGAGAAAATTAATGAGGTTGCCCTACATAATTTACATGCAATAAAAATTGAAGTTGACAAGGTAAAACAAGCAATTCATGAAGGACGATTATGGGAGTATGTCTTAAAAAAAGCAAGAGCACACCCAAAATTATTTGAAATGATAGATGTTCTTACTGAAAATTCCAATTATCTTGTAGTAGGAACTCCAAAATTCAAAGAAAAAGCAATTTTTCTGTATGAAAAAGAGGATCAATATCGTCCAGAGATTCAATCATATCATAAAACTGTTAGAAAGTTCAAATCAAAGAAAAAAACTTTGATCATAACCAAGGAATCTAGTACAAAACCAGCATATTTATCACATGAGTATTCATCACTAAAACGAAAATTCAAAGATATTGAATCTATCCAAGTTTGCCAATATAGTCCGCATATGGGATTAATACCACTTGAAATTTCAGATATTTTTCCTGCAGCACATCATGAGACTTCAAGATTGAATTTTGACCCAAAAGACTTTCCAACATTTGAAAACACATGGACAGAGTTTTTTCAAAACAATCAATTTTTAGAAGTTTATTTTGATAAGACGGATGAATTTTTAAAATACTTTATGAAGATTCTTCCAAAAGAAATAAAGAAAAAATCTATTGTTTAATTAAAAATAAGAAAAAAGTGTGTGCTAAAAGATACTGATTATAGTGCAGCGTCTTCTGCCCAACCTTTGATGAAGATACCGTTTTTGTGAAGAGGTACTGGTTGTCCAGCTGTGTAATTCATTGGTCTCATCCAAAAGATTGATTTTGTTGGGCATACACCGATGCATGCACCATCAGAAATACATCTTTCTGGATAAAATACAAATGCTTTACCTCTCTTCCAGCCTTCAACAGGTTTTACTCTAAGGACATCTGGACCAAGAGTTGTACAGATTTCTACACATAGTGCGCATCCGATACATCTTTGTTCATCAATGTCTGGAAGTATTGCTATTGGCATTACAATTTCATCAATACTAGGTTCCTATTTAAACCATAATCGAAATTCATAACCCTGTTATGAAATTGATCGTAGATACAATTTATCACATTTACATTAAGACAAAATATTGTGCATGAAGAAAAACTAGTAAAATAATAAAAAACAAAAAGATAACGTGTTTAGCACGTTTATTTTCTCATTGCATCAATTTGACCAGATGTTACCCAGTCAAGTAATTCAGCTGAAGATGGATTTAGGTCTGCTCTCTGTTTCATGAGATTGTTAACCCAGATCCAGTTAAGTTGGTTAAGAAGTGGTTTGTTTGCTTCGTCGCCTGCACGTGTTTTAGCAACTACTGCTTGATCTTGTTGTTTTAACCATTCTTGGAAGCTTCTTCCCATGACGATCGAGTCTTAGCTTACACTAATTAAAGCTTTTGTAGATTCTATTATATGCATAATGATCGGATCGGTGCTCCGAAGGTTTTAACATAGAGAAAAATTCAATTTATTTCTTGGAGGTTAAAGTTCTAGGAGCTGCCAACGAAGTAGGTCGTTCAGGTTTTTTGGTGAATTGTGATGGAACAAATTTATTATTAGATTATGGAGTATTATTTGGAAAGCGTGGCACACCACCAGAATATCCATTGCATGTAAAGCCAAAAGATTTGGATGCAATTATTATCACTCATGCACATCTTGATCATTCAGGAAATGTACCATCTCTGTTTGTAAGTGGAAATACTGATGTTTACGCAACTCCACCAACTTTTGATTTAACAAGGTTACTCATAGAAGATATGTTAAAAATTACAAAGGATGCTCAACCATTTGGATTACCTGAATTAAACAACATGATGCGAAATGCAAAGGAGATAGGATTCAGAGAAAAAGTCACTAAAGGTAATGCAACTTTTGAATTAAGAGAAACAGGACATGTGGTTGGAGGTGGCTCTGTATTAGTAGAGTCTCAGAAAAAACATCTTTTCTATACTGGTGATATCAAAACACATGGCTCAAGAATGCTTCGTGAAGCAGACTTGGATGTAGGAGACATTGATCTTTTAATTATTGAAAGTACATATTCACAGACAGAACAAAAACCAAGAAAAGAATCTGAAAGAGAACTAATTGAATTTGCAAATGAAGTCATGGACAGAAAAGGAGTGCTATTCATTCCATCGTTTTCAGTTGAGCGCTCTCAAGAAATGGCATGTATTTTAAGAAGTTCAAACTTTAAACATAAAATCATAATGGATGGCATGGCACTAAAAGTAAATGAAATAATGTTTAATCATCCAGATTATCTAAGAGATCCAAAAGTGTTTGCAGATGCCATCAATGAAGCAGTTGCTATCAAAGATCATGAAAAAAGAAAACATGCAATAGAGGAACCTTGCGTTGTTATCTCTCCAGCTGGAATGCTAGTAGGAGGAAATGCAACATATTATTTGCAAGAACTTTCATTTGACAGTAAAAATGGAATAGCACTTGTGTCGTATCAAGGAGAAGGCACTCCAGGAAAAAAATTACTAGATACAGGAAAAGTAGCCACTAGAGGAAAAGAGCTAAGGGTTGCTGCAGAAGTAAAGCAGTTTGAGTTTTCAGGACATGCAGATAGAAATGAACTTTTTGAGGTAGTTAAAAAAATTAAAGGTAGCCCCAAGGTTTTAACAGTTCATGGGGATACAGAATCATGTAAGAAATTTGCCCAAGAAATTCATGAAAAATTTGGTCTAGAGGCTCATGCACCAGATGTAAATGAAGTGATATCTATCTGAAATGATAGATTATAGCATAATTAACTTAGAAAATACAATTAATAGCGGACAAGTTTTTCTTTGGACAAAACAAAAAGAGTTTTGGTATGGCATCAACGGTCAAGATATTTTAAAGATAAACAATTTAGGAAAAATCACATCATATTCTAAGAAAAAATATGATTTTTTTAGAAATATCGATGATATGGAAGAGATAATCAAGTCAATTTCAAAAGATAAAACAACTAAAATGGCTGTAAAAAAATATCTTGGGCTGAGATTAATAAGACAAGATCCATTTCAATGCTTCATATCATTTATTGTTTCTTCAAATTCCAATATTCAGAAAATTAAATCAAGTTTAGAAAAGATTTCAATAAAATTTGGAAAAAAGATTCGATTTGATAATAAAGAGTTTTACATGTTTCCAGAACCAAAAAAAATTGCAAATGCAACCATACAAGAAATTCAAAATTGTGGTGTTGGATATAGAGCAAAATTCATAATAGATGCAGCAAAAATGGTTGAATCAAGACAGATAGACTTTGATCAGCTAAAAAAATCCAACTATCAAAATGCAAAAGAAACAATTCTAACTGTTCCAGGAATAGGAAATAAAGTTGCAGATTGCATTTTGTTGTTTTCACTTGATAAACTAGAAGCATTTCCATTAGATAGATGGATGATTAGAATTTTAAAGAAATATTATTTAGGAAAATTTGAACTTGAAACAAAATCAATTACAGAAAAACAATACAATACACTACATGAAAAAATTGTAAAGCATTTTGGACCTTATGCTGGGTATGCACAGCAATTTTTGTTTAAAATGGAAAGAGAAAATTACCAAAAAAAATGGTTGTAAACCCTTAAAATGACAATTAATTTTTAGATTCTTGGGCTGGTAGCTCAGCTTGGATAGAGTGCTGGACTTCTAATCCAGTGGTCAAGGGATCGAAGCCCTTCCGGCCCGTTTTAACAAAATTATTTATTCTGACTCAGAGACGTTGTTTACGTGAAAGATATTGAATTTAGCTTGGAGCCAAAAGAGATTCGCCCAAATTCCGAGATTAGAGGAACAATTGTTGTATCATATCCAGGGCGATATGATGGAGTTGTAATTAATACACAGATTTTAGATTCCAATGAACATATTATTTACAAATCATATAATGGAAAGAAAATTTCCCAAAACGTTTCAAGATTATTCATTAACAAAGACATTATGCCTGAAAACAAGGCAGAGTTTACAGCATTGATACAATTTGAGCCAAAACAAGTTCATGAAATAAAATTTCGAGCATCAATTATTGAGCAACATAAAGAAATTGAAAGTAAAATAATTTTTGCAAAATATTCTATCTAGAATCTTTGTTTTGTAATTTCCAATTTACCCTTCATCCAAGGATGTGGTTCACAATGATATTCTATTATCGCCGGTTCTGTAAAGAGAAATTCATAGTCATATCCAGGTTTTATGACACCTTGGGAACCAAATACACCGCTGTAAGAGTCTTCAGCTCTATGATCAGGAGTAACTGTGTGTGCAGTAGTATCAATATTTTTCCAAATTACAAGATTATCAATTCCCAATTGTATGTTAACTAATTTTGGTACAAAATTATCTTGTTGTGAAGAACTAGCAGAGCCTTCAATTATTTCAATAATCTTTTCTTCAACTGGATGCAAAATATGTTCATCTACGGAAGGTTTTGCCAAAGATTCTGGAAGATAAAATGATGTGTAGTAAACAACACCTACTGATGAGCCAATAATTATTGCCATAATTCCTATACCATATGCATGACTTGATGTTGCGCTCAACGATTTTTTTAGGTCTAAAGAGTTCTTATAAAGCTTTTTTAGAATTTTAAAAATGCTATGGTTTTTTTAGATCTGAAGAACCAAAATCTGAAATTTTGTTAGTGCCAACTCCTAAATCTGCTTGAACTTTGGGAGCTGGAATTTGTTGTACAATTTCTTTTGTTTCTTTTTTAGTATCGGAAGATTGGCTTTCTGGAAGTTTACTAGGATTTGGAATTTGTGATTCTAACTCCTTTGGTTTATCTTCATGTATTGGTACCGGTGGTGGTGGAGGTGCATTCTTTGCTTGATTTAATCCATACCTGTAAACATGGAAAAAGCCAGCAAAAACTATCAAGATAAGACCTATAAAGAATAATGAAATATTTTTCATTCCAGTCAAGGCTGCATTATAAGCTGCAATGTTTAGAAATACTTGAAATGCCAATAATGCAACAATTAACCAATTTATCCATTTTTGTGAGAGATTAATGGTTGCAACTTTCTTTGGTCCCTTTTCTTTGGCAAGTTTGGCTTTTCTTTCAGATTCTTTTGCAAGCTTGATCATCATATATGAGAATCCAAATCCTAGTGGAACAAGCAAAATCATCACTGTATATAGAAACACTGGATCAATTACCAAACGTTCTACAAGAGGAATAGTAGTATCAGATGGAATATAGAATCCCCAGTATGTCGTAACCATAATTTGAGCTAGACCAGTAATACCAAATGCAGTAATTATTGGACGATCTTTCCATGAGAATTTTTTGTATCTATCAATAAATGGAATGAGTAAAAATGATGCTATGAAAATTCCAGGCCAAAGTACACCTGTAACAAACTTGTCATATTGTGTTCTCAAAAATGCGTACAATCCTGTAAGATACCATTCAGGGACAGTAATTCCAGGCGGCACTGTAGGTTCAAACTTGAATCCCATATCAATTGGAAATACTCCTCCTGTGAGTAGAATAGCTCCTCCAATTGCCATTACCATAGGTACATCAAATACCAAGAATCGTGGAAAGTGAACTGCCATCAATCCAAGCATTACTAGCGGTAAGACAAAGACATGCTGTGCATAGAATCTTAATACAAAGTCTGAAAACCCGCTACCAAACATTGCATCACGAATAGTTGGTCCAGCTACAGGAATTGAAGTGGTAAGAGATGCAGCAATACTGATTGCAAGTTCTGCTCTTTCACTAAAGATAACATCGTAACCAGTAAATGCTTCTAAAATTGTAACTGTTCCAAGTATAACTCCAGTGGCCCATAAAACTTCATTTCTGATTTTGTACCTTCCACTAAAATATTGATAGTACATGTGTAAAATTGCCAAAAGTACCATTGCGTTGGAACCATGATAGTGAATATTTCTTATGTGAAAACCAAATGGAACTTCATCATTAATGAATTGGACACTGTCCCATGCTCTATCCAACATTGGTTGATAGTAAAACATTAGCAAAGCTCCAGAAATTCCTAATATTACAAATGTAACAAATGTAAGCATCCCCAAAAATCCAAATGGACTTACAAATCTTGCAGGAAATGAAAATTTAATTGCAGTAAAGATTGTTCTGTCTAGTCCATCCCATAGCCAGTAGAAAAAGGCAACTGCGCCAGTATGTCTATGAAGCGAAACGGCCATATCCTATTACTCCATTATCATTCACGCCCCAAGTTGGCGGTAAAACCCATAAAAAGCCATCTGCATCAACTTCAAAATTTAGTTGTGCCAATGTGTTAGACGGTGCAGCTTGTAATGATGCAGGTCCAGCAAACGCTGTTCCAGTAGTAGGATCATACATACTTCCATGACATGGACACTCTCCTCTCTTTCGTCCTTCTTCTGGCCAATATTTCCATAAACACCAAAGATGAAGACACACCATACTGTATGCTCTAAAAGATGAAACATCTTGTTTGTCTCCGCCAAGTTCTTGTGGTAATCTAATGAATTGCCACTTTCGAAATGCTTCTGCATCAAGTGCAGGATCTCCAGTACTTGGATATGTAATTACTTCAGAATGATTAATAGGAAATGTTTTGACGTTAGCTTGAGTGCCATCAGGCAAGATGACTTTAACTTTTTCAAGAGTAGCCTGTGAAGGGTTTGGCATAAAATTTCCAAATGGAACAAAAGGAGCAAATGCCAGACCGGTTCCTGCAGCCCCCATTAATTTTAGAAAATCTCTTCTAGATAACGCGCTAGACTTTTTTGTCTTCTGCTCAGACATTCAAGCTGTCGTACTCGCCAAATTGCTTATAAACCTTATTCAATTACTTGGGTTTTTGTCTAAGAATTAAAAATAAAACAATTCCGATCGCAATTCCAACTCCAATACCAACAATCAATCCAATGTTAAAAGAGGAATCATCAGCATTATTTTGAATTATAATTTGAGAATCATTACGGATTAATTCGTCAGAAAATTCAGATGATGTAGTTACATTTTCTAAAGAATTGGACATGATTTCTGTTTTATTTGATTGAACTTGTATTGATTGAATCTCTGAAGAAATGTTAGAAAATTTAGCTGCAAGCACAACTGGCTCAGTAGTTGAATTTCCACCAAACAATGTAGAATGAGCTAAAAGAGTATAGGTTCCTGTTTGATTAATTGGAACATAAAGTATCGTAGAAGTGTTATCTTTGTTTTTGACAGGGAAAAATCCACCACCTTGACTAAAAACAGAACTGCCTAACCAATCAAGTGAAGGCCAACCAAGAAAATGACCAAATACTCCTGATGGCATATTGGTTTGAACTATTTTTCCTTTAGGATCCATAACAAATACAGACAAGTTTGTGTCATCAGTTTTCCAAGATAATTCTATTGCTGCCGAATTTATCGAATTGTCTTTAATATCAAAATAATACTGTCGCCAATCACCTGCCATGTATCTATTTGCCATATCAAATGCACCTTTGACATAACCATTACCAAAAAGGACATCATCGCTTTGTTTTCCTTGAATTAAAACAAGTGAATCTTTTTGATCAATTTCTTTTTTTACAACAAAAGATACTGGTGCATTGACAGTATGTATTTTGCCTTCAAATGTTATGAAACCTTGGTAATTACCAGTTTGCAAATCGTTTGGCACAACCAAAGAAATATCCACTTTGGTAGTATTATTAGCGGGCACAGTAATTGTTTCAGTTTCGGGCCAGATAATAGACCATTTATCTTTTTGATAATAACTTGCTGATAGTGTATACTCCATTGAAGTTGAATTTTGTTTTGTGTCACCTAGATAGTAAGAGTATCTAGTTGGAACAGGATACACACCAACTAGTGGAGTTCCTTTGAATTTTTCATTGGGTTCAGTAATTCTAAGTTCTTGAACAGTTCCCCATGATCCAGCTCTGCTAATCATAGATAGTTCATTACTAGCTATACTGGTGTCGTTGTTTTTATCAATCCAGTCATAAAGATACAATGAAGAGATTTTCATATCGTTTGCATAAAGAACATCGGTTTTATTCATAAAATTATCAAATTGGAAATTTAGATTCAATATCAACAAAGAGGATTCAGTAGGGATTAAATTTTCATCAAAAAATTCACCTAATTCTTTATGTTCTTTGATATCAGATAATTTGATATAATTTGGAATGAATGCATCCGATTTGTTAAGTATTGAATCTTGTTGTCGTACTTTGGTAGTTCCATCAAACTGGGTATTTTTGATTAAAGATATTGTTGTAGGTTTGATAGATATTTGAATTGGGTTATCAGTTGGATTTTCAATTGTAAAAGTTGTTTTACTGTGTTCTCCTGGAAGTAAATGACCTGCAAACCAACTTGTCATGGGCATGATTTTTGTTGGAAACTCAAATTTCTTAAACTCTATAGATGTGGAATTTATGGATTCAAGTGCAGGTTTTAAAATTTTTTTAATATTATTGTATGAAGCATCATTAGAAACTAGAAATATTCCTTCTTCACCATTTACAAAACTTAATGCCTTATCTACATCTACTAATCCAGATCCTTGAGTAAATGGATCATTTTGAAGATCTTTAGCAGTTGACATCAAAATATTTTTGATTGTAAATGGATCATACTCCTTTGATTGCTTGTTTAGTCCTTCCATCAGTATTGCAGCACTTCCAGAAACTAGAGGTGCTGCCATACTAGTTCCTCCAAATAAGGAAAAAGATTCCTCTTTCGAGTTCTTTGTAGTTTTAAGAACATTAGATGGTGTAAAACCGTGTGCACCGATACTCATCAAGTCAGGTTTTGGATCTCCAATAATTCCAGGACCCCTACTTGAAAAATCCACTATATCATTAAAATGTGAAATTGTATTGCCAAATCTTGGTTGATCTTTAAATGGACCATAACCGACAAAGACATTATTTGTAGTAGCTCCAACTGCAATTCCAAATGGAGATGCATTAGGCATGCCAATTGTTCCATAACCATGTCCAGAATTACCTGCACTGGAAACAATTGTTACACCAGGATAATTATCATCAAGGGAGTGAGGAGTAGCAAGTATACCAAGTATTATAGATAAAACATCCATTCCAGGTGCAGTGTTAAATGATGGAAAATTTGAAACCCCCCAACTATTTGAAATGATATCTACTCTTGGTTTTCCGGTAAATTTCCAACTATGTTCTTGATTGTCAAATCCAGATAACCACAACCAAGCATAAACAGTATCACCTACCCATAATGATTTTACTGGAACAATTTTTGCGCCTGGTGCAACTCCCTTAATTGTAAATTTCTCAGTATTATTGTAAATGTCATATGTTTGCTCACCTTTTGATGCAATAGAAGAAGCACTAGATGTTCCATGTCCTAGAAAATCAGTCATTACTCCAAAAAATTCTCCTTTAGTATCAAATGCAGGCAACAAAGTTCCATTAATTGCCTGAAGTGTTTTATCAACATCTGTAGTTTTGTTTTGAATCACACCATAAACATCTAATACTTGCGCACCTATTGTTCCTGCACTATAATCTGCTTTGCCATCATTATTGGAATCATAAACAAGAAATTCTTTTCCACTTCCCAAGACAATTGGTTTTTCGTCAGTAAAATCAAAATCATATTTTGGTTTCTCGCCAGATTTTAAATCAAATCTAGTATAATCTTCCCAAGAAGTACTCAGATCAGGAATTACAGTATCATATGTTCCTGCGATGTAAGAATCCACTACAAGTACAGGTACAACTTGAATTCTAGCCAATGGTCCTTCCAGACCTCCTTGATACATTACACCAAGATGATAAATTCCACTTTTTGATTTGATATAATTTCTGTCATCTTGGCCGATTTTAATATCAGTATCTAATGTTCCATTAAATATCGGAGAGTTTCCAAATTGTGGAAAAAATGAATTGTAAATTGGAATTTGCGTTCCTTCCCCATTTTGAGATATATCTAGAAAAACACCATCTTTTGTTTTGTATACTGATGAGGTAATCCCTTCTGGAATTGAACTTGTGTAATTTCGTATGATTTCATCCTTGTCAATGAATGCAAAAAAAGTAGAATTTGTTAGTATGATTCCCTGTCCATCAGAATCAAGCATTATAGGATGATTGTTTTTGTCTCTAGCTAGAGAATGCTGAATGTCCAGATTTGAAAAATCTACACCGGTATCAACAACTGCTATGCTAATACCATTTCCAGTAACATTGTATTTTGCTTGTGCCAATGTAGAACCAGTGATTTCACCAATTCTAGATGCATCAGTTACATTAGAAATATCAGAATGAAAATCTAACTTGGAATCTTCTATAATATAGTATCCTTGCGAAATTAAATTTGAAATTGAGCTTTCTGGAAGTACTGCAACATAAAAAAATCCCCCATTGGATTGAATTTCATATATTGAATTTTTTTTTAAAAAATATGAATCATCAGAACCGGTTCCAAAAATCATATATCTTTTAAAATTATTTGATTTAAAAAAATCTGAATCAATTTTTAAAATATCTGAATCAAATAAATTATTGTATTCATTGTGAAAGGAATTATTTTCAAGATGTGGATCTCCACCTACAACTGCATAAGAATTTACAAACATTCCTGAAACAAGAAGAATACTAAAAAAGATAGCCGCTTTGGGCATTACGATTAATTTTGCTATTCGTGTATTATAAATATGAGTGGGAAAATCTGCACTCTTTAGAGGCTGGAATGAAAGTGAACTATATCATAATAACCAGATATTGTATAATAATTATAGAAACAAAAAATATTGCGTAACTACAAATTTAGACTATATCCAACTGTACAGCAAGAGTCTAGACTTCAAAACAATCTCAATGTATGCAAGTGGGTTTACAACAAATTTGTAGAGAAAGCTCAAAAATCATTTCTTAGCAGAAATGATATGAATTACATTTTAACAGAACTAAAACAATCAGAACCATGGCTTTACAATTATCATAGTAAAATGCTTCAAATGGTATCAACGCAATTAGAGGGAGCAGAAAAAGCCAACATTGAATTAACTAAGAAAGGTTACAAGACAGGACAATTAAGATTTGCCAGATACAATGAGTTTAGAATATTCACATATAATCAATCAGGATTCAAACTAAATAATAACAAACTATTACTTTCAAAGATTGGAAATATCAGAATAAAAAAACATAGAGATACGCCAGATAACATAAAACAAGTAATAGTAACCAAATCCAAATCATGTAAATGGTATGCGTGTCTCACATGTGAACTAGTCAAGGTGAATCCGCCAAAAATCGACTTTACAAAGGCAGTTGGAATAGATGTTGGCATAAAATCATTTGTGTATGATTCAGACGGATATCAAACACCAAACCCATTGAATCTCAAAAAGATGTTAAAACCACTAGTCAGAGTACAAAGAAAAGTATCAAGAAGAGTGAAAGGATCAAACAATAGACTCAAGACAATACGACACTTGCAGAGAATCCATGAAAAAATAACAAACAAAAGAAAAGACTTTCAGCACAAACTTTCATCAACATACGCAAATCATTACGATGTGGTATTTGTAGAAGATTTACAACTCACAAATATGGTGAAAAATCATAAACTAGCACAAAACATAATGGATTCAAGTTGGGGAACATTTTTGCAAAAATTAGAATACAAGTGCAAATTGTTGATAAAAGTTCCAGCAAGAAACACAACGATAGACTGCTCAAGATGTGGCAGTAAGGTGCCAAAAAATCTAGCTGTGAGAATTCACAGTTGCAACAAGTGTAATCTGGTGATTGATAGAGATTACAACGCAAGCATTAACATCTTGCAAAAAGGATTGAAAATATTTAATCAAAATAAACTACCGCAGGAACTGCGGGAAGTAACGCCTGTGGAGATCTCAATGAGGTCTATGAAGCAGGAAGACAACACCTTTAGGTGTTGGTAGTTCACAACTATCTTCTTCTAGCAAGTATTGCAATTTGTAGTGCTACAATTATTCCAATTGATGCTACAATTGGAAAGAACAGCGAGTTTAGCTGTGATGATGCCTCTTCAATATTTATTACAGATTTTGATATTGTAGTGACACTTGTATCGATATTACTGCTAGCACTCTCCAAAGAAGAGCCAAACCCTTCAATTTCTGATTTTAACGTGTCTAATTCATTTGAGGTTTCTTCTAAAACTGAATTTAGTTTTATTATTTGATTTGAGATTCCTGCCAAATCCTGACTTAGAACATTAGTTGCAACCGAACCATGCGATATTGTTCCTTGACTAAAAGAGACTACATGAAAAACATAAGTTCCTTCCTCTTTTGGAGTGTAATCTAAATAGTACAATCCCTGATGAAGTGTTAAAAATGCATTTGATAATGTCTCTACTGTTCCAGAAGGTAAATGGACATGTGTTGTTTGAAGTAATTTGCTTGGATCATCTCCAATTAAGAGACCATCGCTAGTAGTTTGCACAAATACTCTAAATGGAGTGTTTATTGCTGCAGTTTCAGGAGCAAAAACAGATGTAGTAATATGTCTCTCAACAGGTACAGTAACCAAATCTGTGGTAGATGTAAATTTTACATCTATTTTTTGAGAGATACCGTTTTGCTCAGTACTGATTACCTCTATAGTATATGTGCCAAATGGAAAACTAGGAGAAGATGGAGGCCATGTTAATAATACATGATTAAAGGAACCGTCACTAGTGGTAATAATTTGATCAAAGTTTGCAATTGTTTCATCTGGAGCAAATAATCTGATAATCAAAGTTTCATTGGGTTGCCCTTTTCCATATACAAAGAGGGGTTGTCCTTCAGAGTAGACTTGATTGTTGGTAAGTAATTCCAATTCTGAAAAGGCATCATTTACTGGAATGATAAAGAGCAAAATAAAAAACAAGAATAAAATTTTTAATTTCAATTTAAAATAGTTGGATATTATCTCCTAGATATTACTTCTGGAATTATCTACAACTATCGTTAAGTGTTGATTCAAAAAAAAGAAAAAAAGGGAAAATGTGAACTAGTTTCTTACTGTACGGTTATAGTTGTACTTACTGGTGGTGATAATGCCGTTGGATTATCAACAGATTCCCAGACAAATGCAGTGGCAGTATATTCGCCAGCATCAGTTGGGATCCATGATAAAGCAGGGCTGAATGATTGACCAGCAGATAGTGAACCTGTAATCCATGCTAGTGAGACTGTAACACCGTTACCATCCTGAATCTGTACCAAGTAGGCAAATGCTTGCTCTCTATCCTGACCATTTGCTAAGTCGGCAGTTATTTGCACCTGTTGATCAACGCTAACAGTGCTTAAGCTGTTACCGAATGCGTCAACTGTTCTCAAGTTAGCAGCTGGTGCTCTCTCGAGAGGTGGTACAACAGTACCGATTAGTGAAGTGGCAGAGATATCAAGTTCATCTGCTGTTGTGTATGGATTAGGTAGTGTATTGTCCTCATATTCTGCAGTGACAGTGTCACCTTCTGCGACTCTGAGTCTGTGACCAGATGATTCGTCAGTAGTTGTGAAGAACACAGTACCTTCGAATATTCCGGTTGCCTCATTAGTCTCAGTTACAGTTAGGTCAATACCTCCGGCATCTGAGTCAGACCACACATCAGCGTTGAAATTATCAACTGCTTCTGGTTTTAAGTTCATGTCTGGATCAATTACTCTTACAACACCTGTACCGCTTGCTGGATAGCTTGCTTCAAGCCACTGAACTTCACCGATATTCCATCTGATTAATGCTGAACCTACAATTGTTTCATCCTCTGAGAATTCAAAGGAGACAGTAAGTCCGTCATCATCGTCAGCTGGCAAGAGTCCACTTGTTGGACCACTGCCAGAAGCGGAAGCGGAGACTACATCATTACCGTCAGTACCAGTTGTGGTATCGCCATCAGCATCATGTGTAAATCCAATGAGAATTACCTCA
>Ga0209542_10012935_pt1 | contig 14497 bp, 14 predicted proteins | sample RifCSPhighO2_01_FD_184028 | JGI IMG/M metagenome (GOLD analysis project Ga0209542, IMG submission 184028) | Soil microbial communities from Rifle, Colorado - Rifle CSP2_plank highO2_0.1 (SPAdes) (version 2) | ecosystem: Environmental > Terrestrial > Deep subsurface > Rock core/Sediment ...
AGGAAAAAATCTCATTTAATTTTAAATTTAATTTAAATCTCATACCAATTTACTTTTACAATTATTATCTATCACAACTAAATTTAAAAATAGTTTTTAGATTATAATTAAAATTCTCTTACTATGAGTTGGTGGAGAATTAAACGGTCGTTTTTAGGGTTAGAGGAAAGTGTTATAAATGATTATTTGTTATATATAATATGAAAACTTGGTTAAAAGTTACCTTAATAATTTTAGCAGTAATTATAATCTTAATAATTTTAGCAAATATTTTCTTCTTTGTATTTACATCTATTGGAAATGATGTAACAAAAAGAGAAATTAATGTTTTAGAAATTAGAGAAGAACCAATATTTAATGAAGATGGTTTAATAGAAAATTTAGAATTTAGTGTTATTATTGACCCAAATACACCTATTCCTGATGGAACATACGCCTCTAATGGTTGTAGTCTTAACTCATTTGAACCTTTTGAATATAAACCATACCCTAATATTTACCTTGCTAATTGTTATGATCAAGATTTAATTTCCACTAATAATGAAATTAAACTAAAAGTTAATAATCTTGAGGGAGAATGGAAGAGTAATAATCTAGATCGTATAACTACTTACCAAGTAGATGGACCTTATATTTTTTATTTATTTAAAAACTTATTCCAATATTCTGGTAGCCATACTCAAAATTATATTTTAAAATATGAAGAAGATTTTTTTGAAGAGTTTTGTAAAGATCCTAATGGAGATGATATAAGGTTAACTCAATGTGGTTATGGAAGTTCTACAAGATCTAGAGTAGGAATAGTACATAAAACTAATTCTTATAATTATACTCAATTTGTATAGGGAAAAACTTTCTTTAAACGAGCGTTAAAACCCTTAAAATTACCCCGAATCACGAGATAGCTACCCTCTTTAATTTTAATAAAAAACCAATTTCTATTGGTTTTCAGCTAATCCCTTTCTATCCCTAATCCTTCTTACAACGCCGTTTTGTAATTCAACAGGCATTCTATCAAATTCTTGATCTGATAATGAACTAACTCCTCGTCCTTCTGTTGCACTTCTTAAATCGTTTGACCACCCAATCATTTCAGCGACGGGAATTTTTGCTTTTATAGAAACTCCAGATTCATCTTGTTCAACATTAATTAATTGTCCTCTTTTACTTGAAACTAATTTTGTAACTGATGCCATAAAATCATTTGGAGCTTCAATAACATGAGTTTGTAAAGGTTCTAATAATGCAACCCCTGAATTTTTCATCGCACCTGAAATCGCATCCCTTACTGCCGGATAAACTTGTGCCGGTCCTCTATGAATCGCATCTTCGTGAAGTTTTATATCATCAATAGAAATTCTCATTTTAGTGCAAGGTTCCCTCGCCAAAGGCCCCTGATCAATGACCTGTTCAAAACTATCTAAAATTAAATCAATAACTTCAATCATATGAACCTCTCCACGAGTTTCATCTACTAAAATATTTCCTTTGTAAATGTCTCTTACACTTTTTATTTCATCTCCACTAAAACCTAAAGCACTTAAAGTTTGAGTGACTTGTTCATTCTTTTTTTTGACTCTACCTTCGGGAAGAGCTCCACTATGAATCGCATTGTAAATTTCTTGTTCTAAAGGTTCAACTTTAATAAAAAAACTATTATGTCTATTTGGAGAACGTCCTTCATAAGCTTGAGATTCTTTTGTTACAGTTTCACGATAAACAATTATTGGTGAAGATGTTTTAACATCTAAACCTTTTTCAGTTTTAATTCTATTCTCGATAATTTCTAAGTGCAATTCTCCCATTCCTGAAATTAAATTTTCCCCAGTTTGGTCGTTAATTTCAATTTTTAAAGATGGGTCTTCTTTTCCAACTTGTCTTAAAACTTCAACTAATTTCGGAAGGTCCGCGCTTCTCATTGGTTCAATAGATTTAGTAACAACAGGGTCAAATAAATGAGTAATTGCTTCAAATGGTTCAATCTCTCTTTTTGAAACAGTTTCTCCAGCAACAACATCTCTTAAACCAACAATACCAACTATATTTCCAGATAAAACTTCATCAACAATAACTCTTTGAGCTCCTTTGTAAACACTTACTTGTTGCACACGCGTTTTTGTCTTCGCTAAATTGAGGTAAACTTCATCACCTTGTTTAAGTTTTCCAGAAAATAATCTTCCAGCTGCAACCTCTCCAGCGTGTTTGTCTACAACAATTTTTATAGGAACAAAAGCAACTTCTCCTTTCTCGTCGCAATTAATTAAATCTTTTCCAGTTTGTGATTCTAAATCTCCGTGCCAGATTTTTGGAATACGATATTTTTGAGCATTAACCGGATTCGGATGATGTTGAACAGACATTTGTAAAACAACTTCATGCAACGGCGCTTTTTTAGCAAGTTCTTTTTGAGTTTCAGAATGATAAGCATCTATCACATCTTTGAAGGTAATTCCTTTTTCTTTCATATAAGGAACACTTAAAGCCCAGTTGTGAAAAGCACTTCCAAAAGCCACACTTCCGTCGGCAACATTAACTTGGAATTTTTCCTTATAACCTTCAGGCGCAATTTCTCTGATTAATTTATTAACATGAGTAATAATTTTGATAAATCTTTCTTGCATCGCTTCAGGAGTTAATTTAACTTCCTTAATTAACCGGTCAACTTTATTGATAAATAAAACTGGTTTAACTAATTCTTTTAATGCTTGTCTTAAAACGGTTTCTGTTTGAGGCATAACTCCCTCTGAAGCACAAACTAAAACAACACATCCATCAACAGCTCTCATCGCTCGAGTAACATCTCCACCAAAATCAACATGTCCTGGAGTGTCAATTAAATTAATTAAATAAGTTTGTCCTTTAACATGATGAATCATACTTACCGACGCAGCATCAATTGTAATTCCTCTTTCTGCCTCATCTTCGTGAAAATCTAAAGCTCGTTGTTTACCCGCGGTATTTTCTGAAAGCATTCCAGCTCCAGCCAAAAGATTATCACTAAAAGTAGTTTTCCCGTGGTCAATATGCGCAGCGATAGCGATGTTTCTAATTTTATCCTGCTGTCTCATTAAATCTTCAATTCTTTCAGCCATAGTTTTCTTTGTTAATCTTTAAAAGATTACAGAAGTATAGTTGATTAATAAAAATAGTTTTTAAATGTTATTGTGAAGATGTATTGGTGCGTTAATTGATCTTTTTGCATAGGTTTTTAAGTTATAAAACCTTAAAATAAATATGAAATTTAAACCAAGCATTTTGACGATAGTTCTGATTTTGTTGTCAGTATATTTAATTGGGTTATCTTGCCTGGAATATAAAGCATCTTTTCAGGCAGAAAAATATTCTAATACAATGTTTGAAAAAGGTCAAAATTTAAGTTCTACCTCATTGATGAAAATGTTCAATCAAAATTACACTAGTGTAGAGAGTAATGAGTACAAGATTGCTCAAAACGAAGACAGAATTGTAAATCTTAAAAATGAAGTTAATAATAATTGGTGGATGGACACATATATTAGTTGGAGAATAAGAGCAAAAATGCATTTTCAGATGGCATTACTTTCTATTCTTTTAACAATTATTTCTTGGAGATTTGACCTTATTAAGAAGAAATAGCAATCAACTTCAACCATTCATTCCTCTCCATTAATTTTAAGTCAGTAGCCAATTCATAAGGATAGCATTTTATATCTTGTGATAAAATAAAATCATTAAAATTACCGCGCAGCATCTGCTTGCTTTTCTAATTCTGTTCGTTTTGTAACTGCAATGCTATCTCCAGAACCTTTTGCAGTATTGATTAATTCTTCGGCAAGAGCTTGAGAAAATGGTTTTTTCTTATTGAAAGATTTATCATATGCTCCATGAGAAATATTTCTCAACGCAATACTTATTCTTCTCAATGGACTTGAATCAACAGCTTGAGGATATCTTGCTCCCCCATATTGAATAATCGTAACTTCATCCATTGGACTTCCATTTTCGATAGCATTAACTAAAACTTGTATTGGATTTTCTTTAGTTCGTTCGTGAATTATTTTAAACGCATCTAAAACCTGTTTTAAATTTTTGTTGTATTTTCCACTCGCCCATCCGGTTATAATTTTATGTTTTTTCCCTCTATGTCCTGGAACACTGATAATGTTAATAAGTCGTTCAATAATATTCACTTTAGATTTTCCAAATCTTTCTCTGAATCTTCCTCGAGATTTTATAACCAAAGCATATTTGAGATTAAGTGCACTTTTCAATCCAGGATCTTTAACTCTAACTTTAGAAATATCATAAAGGTCAAAAACTAATTTTTCTTCTCCAGAATCATCTTCTTCAAAATCCTTATTTTTCTTCTCACTTTTTTTATCATTAATTAACTTATCAGAAACTTCCTCTATTTTTTCTTCAACATTGTTTAAAACTCCTTTAACTTTTTTATTAACTTTTTTAACTGCATCTTCAACTATTTCTTCAACTTTTTGAACTTCAGTTTGTTTTTCTAATTTTTGTTTTACCATTTTATTTTTGGAAACCTTTATGCAAATTCTTTATGAATTTGTGTTTAGGTCATAAACCTTTTTCTAAAAGGTTTAGTGTTTAGTTTTTGGAAACCTTTTTCTAAAAGGTTTAGTGTTTAGTTTTTGGAAACCTTTTTCTAAAAGGTTTATCTTCTTCCTTTCTCTATTCTTTTGCTTACGAGCATTTGTAGAGGCTGATCATTTACTTTTATAACTTGAAATCTTACTCCAGGAATATCTCCTTTTGTTCGTCCTTGTTTTCCACCGATTCTTTCAATCAAAACTTCGTCGTGCTCATCAATGAATTTTTGTGCCAAATTTCCTGGGATAAATGCAGTAACAACTTTTCCATTTTTCTTTAATTGCACTTTACAACATTTTCTCATCGCTGAGTTTGGTTGCTTCGCTTCTTTCTGAACTTTTTCAGTAACAAGTCCTTTAGCTTGAGAACTTCCTTCTAATGGATCTGATTTAATATTTAATTTAAGTGTTCTAACTTTAAATTTACGATCTTTCCATCTAAACTTGCTATGATTCTTTTCTATTTTTCTTGCAGACATTAATCCCATTTTAGAACATCATCTTCAGTAAAAAACGCTTTTTAAATCTTATGTAAGTTGAGTGATTATGAAATAATAATTTATTTGAATATTTTTATAGAATTAATTTATTTATCATATCTTCTAATCATATCTTGAGTAATATCTAAACTATTAACAATATCCATTAATGTTTTATTTTCATAAGCTTTTGGAACTTTTTCAAAAATTTTATCTATTTGTAAAGATGTTGTATCAAAATACTCTCTGTTTATCATAACATCTCCTAATCTTGCATAATCTTTGACCCATCTGTGCACTTCATTATTAGCCGCTTCTAATGCTGTCCAGTATTTAGCATTTTTATTCTTTAAATCTTCTTTACTAATACTTTCATATTGTTTTGTATTAACAATTAATTCTGCTAAGTTCGTAAAATAAAGATTTCCTTGGACAGAATTGGTATTTCCTGCTAAAATATATCTCTCAGGAACAGAACCAGATTTAAAAGAAAAAGTTCCATTTTCACTTACAGGAATTCCTGCGTAAGTTCTTGGAGAAATAGCACTAACTAAAGTCAATCCGACAAGTCCTTTTCCAGCATAATCTAAAAATTCTCTTCGAGTCTGTTTCATCTTCATCCATTTTCACAATTTTTTTTAAAAATTTATGAATTAATTATTTTAAATCACTCAAGAATATAAATCTTTCGGTAAAATTTTAGAAATTTTTGAAAATTTACAAAAATCACACAATTCTCAATTCTTTTCCAAAATAATTTTTAATAATTCTTTTCATTTCTTCCAAACGAACTTTGTTTCTTCCAATCAACATCGCTTTGTTTTGTGAACCAGCATTAATGATTAAATGTTCTCCATCAATCTCTACACTTTTAACTTCAGTAGGATAAATAATTGTTGCAATAAATTTTTCAGCGTCTTCAACTCCGCTTGGTTGCATCACAACTTTAATCTTTTTTTCTAAAATTTTACTTATTTTTTTAATATTCTTTCCATTTTCACCAATTGCTAAAGAAACTTTGTCCTCTGGAACCACAAAAATTATGGTATTATTATATAGAAAACAATGTTTCGGAGGAATTTTGCTTATCTTTGCAAATAAGTTTATGTACCTCATCACTTGCATATTAATAGTTTTAATCATCTTAAAAACTCTTTATCATTAAATTAGAATTGCGTTTATAAAACTTATTGTATTTACTTTTTATTTTTTTTTCTTAACACTTTTTTGTTCCGCTAAAGGTCCAGTAATCTTAACCATTAATCCAGGTAATCCAGTACCAACAGGAACAGGTTGATTCAAAATAATATTTTCAATAACAGAATGCAATTCACTTTACCTGCTTTGATTGTTGCGTTAACAAAATGCTTAATCGGAGTTTCGAAACTTGCCTTAGCTAAAATAGACGTTTTTCTTGCAATGATTCCCATACGAGTCATTCCTCTAACCTCTCCATCAGTAGTCATAGCATCGGCAACAAGCTTCAAATGTCGCTGATTAATATCTAATCCCTGTGAATTGATTACTTTACTAATTTCATTTATAATCAATTGTCTTGCAGCCTCTATTCCAAATACTTCTGCAGTTTCATAAAGGTCATTAGTTATAGTTTTGTTAGCATTAACTCCTTTAATATTTACAATTTCTTTCAAATTAGAACCAGCAGTTAATATAATATAATTTCCATCTCGGTTTATAATCAAAACTTGAGATATTCCTTTAACACCTGAGACAATTGTATTTTTCATTTTCTCTTTAATTTTATACAATTCTTTAAAGTTAGCTTCTCCAGCAGAGACTACAACTGAATTTCCATTTACTTTTATTTTATGGTTTACTGCAAATTTATCTACAACAGTTTGAATTCCCATATGAGTTGATTTAAGATGTTTTGGAGAAATTTCAAATTCAATTTTTTTATCAGAGAAATTAATTTTAGCTTCTGAAAGAATATCTTTGAAATAAACTTCTTTAATTTTTTCTGCAATTACCTTAGATTCTTTTTCATTATTATATTCTTTATCAAGATAAATTTCCATAGCAGGAGTTGAAGGAGTTTTACGAGCATCAAAAAGTTCAATAAGTCTTGGAAGACCTAAGGTAATCTGCATTTCTTGTACACCTGCAAAGTGGAATACATTTAGAGTCATTTGCGTCGATGATTCTCCAAAACTTTGAGCAGTAACAATTCCAATCGCTTCTCCAGGGGAAACTTCCTTATCTAAATGTTCTCCAGCAACATCAATACCATCATCTCCATATTTGAATTGAACAATTTGTCCAGAAGCATCTCTTACAGTTTTATCATATTCAACTCTCAAATCTTGCAACGCGTTAGCTAATCTTCTATAAAGATATCCTGATTTAGGAGTTCTAAGTGCAGTGTCCATTAATCCATCTCGTCCGGTAATAGCATCGAAGAAAAATTCGTAAGGTTGCAATCCATCCATATAAGATGAATAAATAAATCCTCTCGCTTTTGGAGAAAGATCAAATTCTTTGAAAAAACTTAAAGTTCTATTACTATAACCTAAACTAATTCTTTCATCCCATAAAGATCTCTGACCAACTGAACAAGAAATTTGAGTAATATTTAACATATTTCCTCCAGAACCTGAACTAATCATACTATTTACTGATTTTTCTTCTGGGAAATTTTCCTTAACAACTTTACCTATTTTCGTTCTTACTTCATTTAATGCCTGAAGAATCTTAATTTCACGAGATTCATTTTCAGTTTTACCTGGAATTATTATTAGAGTTTTATCATTATAATCTTCAATTATTTTAACTGTTTTATTTTCTCCTTCTTTGATAATTTCTTTTGTTTTTATTTTAATTGCATCTGGAACATTTAAATCATTCATAGAAATTGTGAAACCTCTTCTTGAAAGATAATTAGTTCCTAATTTAAATGCCTTTGCAATAGATTCCATTGCCAATTCTCTTCCAAACTCTTTGTCAATTTCTTTTGTGATTTTATCATTTTCAACACCAAAAGTATATTCATCTGTTAAATCTGTCTTAGAAATTTCATCAGTTAATTTTTTACTTATTTTTGGAAGTAATTTAATGAAAAGGTCTTTACCACTAATTTCTTTTGTAACCTTAGCCATAATTCCTGCATTGTATAGTAATTGATTAGCTTCGTCTTTTTGTATTGTATCTTTTCCTAAAAGATAATTTCCTGTAATAGCGTCGGAGATTGTTCCAATTAAATTAGTATTATTTTTTGGACTCATTAAATTATTATTAACATTTAATAAAACTCTTGCTTCAGCTCGTGCTTCTTCTGTTTGAGGAACATGAACATTCATTTCATCTCCATCAAAGTCTGCATTATATGGGAAAACAACTGCTGGATGCATTCTGAAAGTTTTGTTAGGAAGAATCCTTGCATAGTGAGCCATTAAACTTCCTCTGTGTAGTGATGGGTGTCTATTGAAAAGAACAATATCTCCGTCTTGCAAATGTCTCTCAACAAAATATCCCGGTTTAATTTCTTCAATAATTTCTTTCTTAAGTTCTTTACTAATTCTTTTTCTTCTTCCATCAGGTCGGATAATATAATTTGCACTTGGATAATGTTCATTAAGAATTAATTTTTTTAAAGTTTCAATATTCAAATTTGTAACTTCTTCATTAACTGTAAGCACTTCAGCAATTTCATAAGGAATTCCAACTTCATTAATATTTAGGGAAGGGTCTGGAGAAATTACAGTTCTCGAAGAGAAATTAACTCTTTTTCCAGCAAGATTATGCCGAATACGCCCTTCTTTTCCTTTAATTCTTTCTGTAATTGTTTTAAGAGGTTGTCCTGAACGATGACGTGCAGGAGGAATTCTTGAAATTGTATTATCAAAAAATGTAGTAACATGATATTGTAATAAATCCCAAAGGTCGTCGATAATAACTTCTGGAGCTCCAGCATTCAAATTTTCCCACAATCTTTGATTACTTCGAATAATGTCTCCAAGTTTGTGAGTTAAGTCATCTTCAGATCTTTCACCAGATTCCAAAGTAATACTTGGTCTAACCGTTACACTTGGAACTAAAAGCACTGTGAGTATTCCCCATTCAGGTCTAAAGGTAACTGGAGAAACTCCGATTAATTTAACTTGGTCATTCGAAATTCTTTCAAGAATTTCTCTAATTTCCGTCGGGAAAAGTCTTTTTTTACCCAAGATAAAAGAAGTTGGTTTTTCAATTCTAATTTTTTCTTGAGCTGCACCACATGAATAGCATTTTTTTGCGTCTTTTGATTTTTTCAATCTTTGAGCTGGAGTTAATTTTTCAATATCCTCTTTTTTCAATAATATCTCTCCACATTCTTTACAATAACTTCTTAAAAACATATAAATTGTAGGAATATATTTCACATGAACGACAGGTCTTGCTAATTCAATACTTCCTGGATGTCCTAAACACTCTTTTAATCTTCCACCACAAGTTCTACATCTTACTCCTGGGTCGATTGCTCCTAAACGCAAATCCATTAATCCTCCGTCGACAGGATAACCATCCATATCATAAAGTTCAGGAGTAATAATCTTAGCCGAGCTAATTTTTTTAATTTCTTCAGGACTAAGTAAACTAAATGTTAATGCTTTGATTTGTTTTTTTATTGGTATCATTTTATATCTATCTCCGCTATTCGTTCACTATATTGAGAACAAAAAGCATAATCTTGATTACAAACATTATTTCTTAATTCTGTATCTCTTGCTCCGAAACATCCTTCCGATAAGTAAGGGCAATATGTTTCATTAACTACTCTAAATTCTCTTTCTCGAGATTCTATGCCAATTATTCCTTCATTTACCATTTTTCTTGTCTTGTGAATAAAAATTTATTTTTTTATCTTTATCTTTAGCATAATCAATTTCTTTCCTGGTACTTTGACCTATATAATTATCAAAATCAATTACATAAATACTATCTGATAAATCTATTTTTCTTAAGTGCAATTCATCTAACATTTCTTTTTGTGTTTCTGTTAAAGTTTCTCCATCAGCATGATTAAATAATCCGCAAGATAAAACAATTTTTCCCTCAAGAGTTAAACTTTTCTGCATTTCCAAATATTGTTCTTTAAATTTTGTACTTCCACAAAGGGTTACTATTTCTGGATGTTTTTCATTTACCATTTTGTTTTTATTTTTTTACTCTTCATATTTATTTTTTAATTCAAATCCTGTTCGGATATGCATTCCCAATAATTCTTCAGCTAATAACTTGAAAGCATAAGATACTTCCACGTCGTCAATTTCTGTTGAGTTACATAAAGGACAATAAGTTTTCTTTCTTAAACTATCTTTAATTCCCAGGCATCCACATTTTGAACAGATATTAATTATAACTTTATCAGAGTCGTATCTTTCTTTCAATAGTAGAGATGCTCCGTGAGCTACAAGTGCCTGTTGCTCCATTTCTCCTAATCTTAATGCTCCTCCTCGACTTCTTCCTTCAATTGGTTGTCTTGTTAATAACGCAACTTTTCCAGAAGCTCGCGCGTGCATTTTATTACTGACCATATATTTTAATTTCAAATAATACATATCTCCAATATAAATTTTAGCAGGCATCATTTTTCCTGTAACTCCATTATACATTGTTTCTTTTCCGTCGTATCTAAATCCAAGCTCTTTCAATTGATTTTCTACTCCTTTAATATCTCTTTCTGTAAAAGAAGTTCCGTCCATAATTTCTCCCTTAAGACATCCAAGTTTTCCAGTGATAAGTTCTAACAAATAACCAACAGTCATTCTCGACGGAATACCATGCGGATTGAAAATTAAATCAGGTCTAATTCCTTTAACTGTAAATGGAATATCTTCTTCAGGAATTAAAGCACCGATAACTCCTTTCTGTCCGTGCGCTGTTGAAAATTTATCCCCTGGCTCAGGCATTCTTGGATCACGAGTTCTTACTTGAACAATTTTATTTCCGTTTTCATCTAATGTGATAAATAAACCATCCATAATTCCACTTTCTTCTTGTCTCATAACAGCGCTCGCTTCTTTCTGAGCTTTAATGCTAATATCTCGAGCTTCTGAAAGAAATTTCGGAGGTGAGATTTTACCGATAATAACTTCTCCAGAATTTAATTTAGCTTCAGGATAAACAATTCCATCATCTTCTAAGTATCTATAAGATTCTTCTGTTCTATAACCTGAAACATCTTTTGTAGGAATACCAATTTCATCAGCAAGTCCTCCAGCATAATTTAATTCAACAGAACTATATGGTCGGAAATATGTGCTTCTTCCAAACCCTCTATCAACACTTGCTTGATTAATTACTAATGCGTCTTCCATATTATAACCTTCATGAGTCATAACTGCAACGACGATATTTTGTCCAACTGGATAAACATTTAATGCATCATAAACAAAACTTCTAACAATTGGTTGTTGAGGATAATGAAGAATTGAAACATCTGTATCAACTCTTGTCAAATAATTTGCAGCATATAATCCCAGACCCTGCTTTTGTGTTTTACTTCCTCTAATCAAACGAGAAGACTGGTCGTGATTTCCAAAACTTACCAAACTCGTTATCGGTCCCAAAAAAGCAACTCTATCAATTTCTAAATGGGTGTGTTCAGGAGTCAAATCTTCTTTATTCAATGCAGGTAATAAATTATCTTCTTCAGATGCGTCGATATATTCTATAATTTCCTCTTTAATTAAATCTTCCCATTTCATTTCACTATTTTTTAATTTTCCAATATGTTCATCTGTTAATCTTGGAATTCCATTATCAACGATAATTAATGGTCTTAATACTCTTCCTGTATCTGAAAGAATAACAAGGATGTTATGTTTATTTTCAAATCTAATACTTATTTCTCTTGAAATTTCTCCTTTTCTTCTAATTGTCTTGAAATCAGAAATAAATTTATGATAATCTATAATACTTCCAACAAAAATTCCATTCATGAATACATCATAATTTCCTTGTTCATGGTTTAATCCAATTTTTTCAATCTCTTTAACAATCTGATCTTCGTCCATTGAAACTCTTGTAGAAATTTTTGCCATTAATGCTAAATTTTTTCTTAATCCAATTTCAGTTCCTTCTGGGGTTTCGATAGGACAGAATCTTCCATAATGTGTTGGGTGTAATGTTCTTGCAAGGAAATTTGTTTGTTCTCCTGCAAGCGTCGAAGAAACTTTTTGTAATTGTGAAAGAATAGACATATAATTTGTTTTGTCCATATTTTGTGTGATTCCTTTTTTCTCTCCAATCCAACTTCCAGTTGCAATTGCTGATTTAATTCTGTGAGAAAATAAAGTTGATTTAGCAATTGTTTTAATACTGAAAAACTTTTTTCTTTTCAAAGTTTTTTGTAAAGAATATTTTACATCTCTTACTAAAATGTTTAAATTAACTCTAAATAAATCACTCAATAAATCTCCACTTAATCTAACACGTTTGTTTGAGTAATGATCTTTATCGACGGTAATACTTGGATCTTTTTTAAATGCTAAAAATTGTTTTATTAATTTACAAAGTGTAATTGCTTTGTCTATACGTTTTTCTCTTTTTAATCCAATATGTGGAAGGAAGTAAGAATCTAATCTTTGTTTAATTCTATCAAGAATTTCTTTTTTTGTTCCTTGAACATTTGTTTTTTCCGCAATTTCCATCATTGCATCTTCAGCAGAACCAATTTTTGCATATTCATATAAATTAACAATTACGGTATCATTTTCAATTCCAATATATTTTGCAATGTCTGCTTCTTTCAATAAACCTAAAGCTTTCATCAATACAATCGCAGGTATATTTTTGAATCTTGAAAATGTAACTTCTAAAATTCCTTCAGATGATTCAGTAATTGTCATTGGAATTCTATAAGCCCCTCGAGAAGAAAAAAGTCTGAGAGTTTCTTTTTTCTTAACCATCTCAACAAAAGGTTGGTTCGCTGCAAGGTCTTCAGTCATGGTCATAATTCTTTCATTTCCATTAACAATAAAATAACCTCCAGGGTCTTGAGGATCCATATATTCTTTTTCTAAATCATTTTTTCCTTTACCATAAAGATTACAAACTTTACTTTTTACCATAACAGGTATTCGCCCAATTTCAACTTCTTGATTTTCAATTTGTCCATCTTGTTTAATTGACATTTCCATAAATATTGGTGAACTATATGTAAGGTTTCTTAAACGTGATTCAGTAGGAGTAATTAAACTTGTTGAACCATCAGATTCGATAACATTGGGGTTTCCGACGCGGATTTTTCCCAATTTAATTTCAATGTCTTCGTTATCAATATTTTCAGAAATTTCATTAACAATTTCTTGCATTCTTTTTTCAATAAAATTATTAAAAGATTTTAAATTACTCTCAACTAAAGAGTTTTCAGAAAGGTATTTTTTTAATACCACATGATCATCATTTTTTAAGTTAAGTTTTAGTCCGTTGTACATTTTATTTTTTTGTTGTAAGATTCATAAAAATTTGCTGACAGTTTTTATATTACCACACGATAATAATTGTGAATTTTATCCCCCTCCTTTCTTTCAATTTTTATAACATCTCCAATTTCACATTCTTCTTGAAGTGCAGGATCTTCTTTTTTTATTTTAGGCAATTGCGTCTTAGAAATATTTAATTCTGTAAGTAATTTTTCTTCGTCTTTTTTATTAAGCTTAATATGTTTTGGTTGAAATATGTGCATATGGATTATAACTCTTAGTTTATTTAATAAATTGAAATGCGGGGATTACATTTACAACTTTCTAATACTAAATATTATCAAAAATTGGTTTTTAAATCTTTGCCTTTTTAACGAAGAATTTTTTCATTACCCTTTAGTAATGGAATTTAATAGATATTTCTAACTAATTAAAATAACTTCAAAATATTCTCCTTTTCTAATTTCGCAAAATCCTCAATTTTTTTCTTATGGCTAATTCTTCAGCCATGACTTCTCTAAGTTCAGCTTCTAAAATTCTTCTTTGTTCTTCTCTGTCGTCAAGCAAAGCTAAATCACGAGAAATCCAATTGAAGTTATAACGAGGCCTTTGCCTTATTAAAGCCACCATTTTAACTCCAATTAATATGTTAAAGAAGTATAAATAATTATGTATAATTTGAGAGTGATTACTTTATTGAGGATAAAGTCATAGGCCCTAAATAATTTGTTCTTTTTTAGACGATATTATAAGAATGATTTAATCATAATAATTTTTTATCCATAAAAAATCATTAAAGTTTTTCAATAGTACAATCAATTCCTTTCCATGCATATATTGTTTGTTGTCTTGCGAATCCTTGAGGAACAGTATAAATTGGACAAGTATTTGCTGGTTCACAAATAGTTGTAGATGTTGGAACAGTTTTACATTCTTTATGCTGACCATTAGGATTACAAGAACCTGTTGGGGAATAGTCACAATTATTTCTAACCATTTT
>Ga0209542_10012936_pt1 | contig 14496 bp, 13 predicted proteins | sample RifCSPhighO2_01_FD_184028 | JGI IMG/M metagenome (GOLD analysis project Ga0209542, IMG submission 184028) | Soil microbial communities from Rifle, Colorado - Rifle CSP2_plank highO2_0.1 (SPAdes) (version 2) | ecosystem: Environmental > Terrestrial > Deep subsurface > Rock core/Sediment ...
TATTGTTTGTTGTATGTAATATGTATCATTAATTTTAATGCCTTTTAGACATACCTTGAATTCATTTTCTAAATTTTGATTGTAGAGGTTATTTAGGGTTGTTAAAGATTCATCATTAAAAATTAACTTTGTGTTTTTATCTATTTCTATTTTATTTCCAATCAGTTTAGAACTTTCTATAAATCCATATATTATAGATTTTGTTTGAGGTGATGTTAGGAAATAGAAAAGTAATAAGATTAATAAGAAAATTGATAGTGTGATTATTAATATTTTTTTGAATAAAGATGGTTTTTCTTCAAATTCTTTGAGTTCTTCCATAAATTAGATTAAATTAAATAAATATAAAAGGTTATTCATAACGTAAAGCATCAACTGGTTTTAATTTTGATGCTTGTATTGCTGGAAATACTCCTGAAATAGAACCAACTATAACTGAAAATGCTAAAGCTCCTAAAATTAGTGTTAATGAGAATGATGCTTTTATCAATGGTGAACCAATATACTGTGCTGCTATCAATTCCACTGATTTACTTAAAGTCATACCAAGTATAACCCCAATAACACCACCTATTAAACCTAGAATACCAGATTCTATTAAGAACAATAATAGAATATCTGAATTTTTAGCACCAATAGCTTTCATAATTCCAATTTCTTTTGTTCTTTCTAAAACTGCTGTGTACATAGTGTTCATAATGCCAATCCCACCAACTAATAATGAAATAGCGGCTATTCCTATTAAAACTGTTGTAACTATGAAAAATACTGTTGAAACTGCTTCTAATATTTGCTCTGGTGTTGATAATTGAAAATCTTCTTGATTTTCTTTTAAATTTCTGGATTTCCTTAAATCTTTTTTAATATCTTCTGAAATTTCATTTAGTTTATCAGGATCAGAAACTTGTATTATAGCCATACTGACTTCATCATCTTTTATATTATTAATCTGTTTTAAGGTTTCTGAAGGTATGATAACAGCTGAATCATCAAATGGATTACCAATTCTTTTTAAAGTTCCTATAACTTCAAATTCTTGATTTTCAATAATTATTTTATCTCTTAGACCTACTTCTTTTGAAAATACCTTTTTAAGTGGATAATTAATACCAACGATTGCTTTATATTTATCTGAGTTCTTAAGGTCTCTACCAGATGCTATTTCTATATTTTGATTTTCTTCTAACAATCTTACCTGCTCTGAATCATGTGAGGGCATACCAATAATAAAATTAAATTTTATTTCATCTTTAAATTCTATTTTTGCTGTTTTAAAGATCATAGATGCAACTGAATCAACACCTTTTACATTTTTTACAACCTCTATATCTTTTTCTGTTAGTTTATTAGATGCTGTTCCTGATCCTGGTGGACCTATGACACCTTTTGACTCTAAGATTATCTTATCTGAACCTATCTTTTGAAATTGTTCTGTTATTGCATTTTGTAATCCTTGACCTAAAGATATTAAAGAAACAACTGCTGCTATTCCTATAAAAATTCCAAGCATCGTTAGCCAAGATCTTAATTTTCTACTTCTAAGATTTTTACTGGCTAATTTAAAATAATCTAAAATCATTTTCTCCTTAATCTTCTGTAGACAATGTAAATTAATATTAATAGTATAACTGGCGTTATAAATAATATTCTAGATGTTTTTATCAATCCTATCTGTTTGGCTTCTGTTAGTGTATGTACTCTTGGTGTTAAGAAGATATTTTTTGTGTAATCATTATTGTTTGCATCTTTGTAAGTTATGGTTAATGGTAATTGTGTATTTTGTTTAGGTATTAATGTAAAATCAATTGTTTCATAATCATCTGAATCGATATTGCCAATGTATGCTGTGTTTGATGATAATATTTGATATGCTCCTTGTTGTAATTTGATGTTCAAAAATTTTGCATCTGTTAACCCTCTGTTTACTACTTTTATTGTTAGTGTTGATTTTTGATTTTCTATTAATTTAGATTCTTCTATTGTATAATCTAAAATTGGTTCTGCATTGATGATTAATGAAATAACATCTGATTTTGTATATTTATTGCTTTGTTCATCAAAATAATTGATTTGTAAGGGTATTTTGTAAATTTTTGTTTCTGCGTTAGCTAATGAAATAATATTAAAAATTAATTCTGTTTCTTGATTTTTATTCAATGAACTGATTGTTTGTTCTGTTACTGATGTTAACGGTGCAAATGGTAGATTTTCTGAGGTTAAATCTAATTTAATTGTGATGTCTTTTAGGGAGATGGATGCTTTGTTTTTGACTCTTATTTTTACTTGTGCTTCTGAACCAGGTTCTATTTTTTCTGGCTCTGAGATAACAGATGTAACTATTAAAGTTGTTTCAATAGCTTGGATATTAATAGTAAATATCTTTGATGATTCTTCTGTTGGTGTTTCATAAGTTAATTCTAATTTTTCAAAACCAGAATTTGCATCTGAATCAACTTCTATATTGAAATTTAGTAAAATTGAAGATTGTGCTGGTATTGTATTGAAATGAAATTCTTCATTGTCTATTTTGAATGGATCGTCTTCTTCTAAAGTAAATGTTACATCATTTAAATCTGCTAAACCTGTATTCTCTATTTTGAATTGTAAGGTAAAACTTGTTCCTGGTGTTACCGAAGTTGGTGCATTTATCATATTTATGTTTAGATTGTCTAAACTGGCTGATGTTAAAGGTATTAAAAGTAAGATGAGTAATAATAGTATTTTTTTCATTTTTTATCCTCCTATAAATCTTCCATCTTTCAGATGATAGATTTTTTTAGCATATTTGGTTAGTTCTTTATCATGAGTTATCAAGATAATGGTTTTTCCTTGTTTGTTAAGATCTTTTAAAAGTTGCAATATTTGGTGCCCTGTTTTTGAATCTAGGTTCCCAGTAGGTTCGTCTGCTAAGATAATATCTGGATCATTTGCTAATGCCCTTGCGATTGATATTCTTTGCTGTTCGCCTCCTGAACATTGATTTGGCTTGTTTTTTGCTCTATGTGAGAGTTTAACTAATTCTAATAATTTAGTTGCTTTTTCGATTCTTTTTTTTTCTGGAATATTTTGGAAAACCATTGGAAGCATTACATTTTCTAATGCTGACAATGTTTGAATTAAATTGAATTGTTGGAAAATAAAACCTATTTTTTTACCTCTAATTTGAGCTAATTCCGATTCTGTTAGTTGTGATATATCTTGAGTTTCTAATTCAATGGTTCCTTTCGTTGGGATATCTAGGGCTCCTATTGAATTTAATGCTGTGGATTTTCCTGATCCTGATGGTCCCATAATTGCTATGAAATCTTTTTCTTTTACTTCTAGATTAATTCCTTGCAATGCTGGAATTTCTATATTGTTTAACCTGTATATTTTATGGACATTATTTAATCTAAGTTTAGTTTTCATTTTGTAAAGCTCTAAGAATTTACTTAGAGGATTTCACCTCTTCGAGAAGTATTAAAGAACAGTATTTATAAATCTATCGATACAAAATCGTTGTGAAAAAGTCCACTGTATCTAATCTGTACATTATATAGAGGAATGTTAGGAATATCAAGAGTAATAAAGCGAATAATGCCATTTTAGCATAGAAGCCTTTTTTCTGCCATAATGTGTTTCTCCTTAATTCTTGAAGTACATTCATTTGAAGTTTTTCACTAAAAGAGATTTTGTACTGGGTTCCATCTTCTTCTTTAAATTCCATTGTTTTTGGCATTTTATTGGTTATAATCAAATAATTTATAAACATTTATGTAAAGGAAAATAATTGTTAAAGAAATATTTATAAAGTTGTTTTTGATGTGAAATATTAGGTGGGCGTGCCGGAGTGGTCAAATAAACTTTCCAGAAAAGAACCTTTTTAGAAAAAACGTTCACGAAAAAAGGAAAAGTTTGGACTAGACGGGACAGAAAAAATGTCTAAGCTCAAGACCTGTTGACTTAGTGTCTACGCAGGAAGCTTTTTCAAAAAAAGTTTGCAAAAACGAATGGAAAAGCTTGCGAATTCGAACCCTGCCGCCCACAGTTTTTACAACCGAAAGACTTATAAATAAAAAATTTGTCTAATAAATAGGTTCTTAGAATCAGAAATTAGAGGTAAAAATGAATCAAGATTTAGAAAGAAAAGTAGAATTACCTTGTATAGTTTATAGTAGATGTGATTGTATTAAAGATTCTTGTTTATGTGGTTTAAGAGCTTCTGATATCGGTTTAGTTAGTGATGGTGGTTTTGCGTTTTTGAATGGAAATTCAGGAAAACCAAGAAGGATGAAGGGAGTTTATTTGGGGTTTGCTTATGTAGGTAAAACTTTATTAGGAAAATTAAAAGTTGTTAGTGGAGCAGAAACATTAAGAGAGAATGATACAATTTGGGAGTTAAATAGATTATATGAAGGATATAATGTTACTGAATGTAAGACACCTAATGAAGTTGATGTTTTTCTTCAATCAACAGTTAATAGTTGTGATAGATCTGGTTTGAGTTATAATAGAAGTTTTGCAAAATCTATTAGAGAATTTATAGATCATAGAAGAAGTGTTGCTGATGTTGAAGAAGAAGAACCTGCGTCGATTCCTGTATTTTTAGCCAGTTAGTTTTATAAACTTCTATTTCTTTTAATTTTTCAGAAAATGGAATTTATAGATAAAATAAAGAAAATTAAAAGAGGACCTGCTGTAATGATAGGTAAGGATATAGGAGCAATAATAGTTAATACTGGGATTAATAAGAGATCAGAAGTAATAGAAGCTGGAACTGGTTCTGGAATGTTAGCTGCTTATTTATCAAGAGTTGTTAAGAGAGTTTATGGTTATGAAAAAAGAAAGGATTTTTATGAATTAGCTAAGAAGAATTTTAAGTTTTTAAAGATAAGAAATATTAAATTGAAAAATGAGGATGTTAAGAAAGCTAAAGAGAAAGTTGATTTAATTGTATTGGATTTAGCTAATCCTTGGGAATATAGATTAGAGAAAAATTTGAAGGATAAAGGATTTCTAGTTTGTTATTTACCAAATATTACACAGGTTATGGAATTAGTGAAAAATAATAAATTAAAATTTATTAAAATGATAGAGATAATAGAAAGAGAATGGATTATAGACGAGAAAAGAGCTAGACCTAAGAATGTTATTTTGGGGCATACTGGATTTTTGGTGTTTTTAAGAAAGATTTAAAAATGAGTAGAATAAAATAATAAAAAATGGTGATATATGTTGTTGATACTTCTGTTGTAATAGAGAGGGTTATCTCTAAATCAGTAAATGAGGGAAAAATAGAGGGTAGAATATTGATTCCTAGGGCAGTGATGGCTGAATTAGAGCATCAGGCAAATAAAGGTTTAGAAACAGGAATGTTGGGTTTAGAAGAATTGCAGAATTTACAAAATTTGAAGAAAGATAAGAAAATAGAGATTGAGTTTATAGGTGAAAGACCTAATATTTACCAAATGAAATATGCTAAATCCGGTGGAGAAATAGATGCTTTGATAAGAGAATTAGCTTATCATGAAGATGCTACTTTAATAACTGCTGATAGAGTGCAAGCGGAGAGTGCTAAGGCTTTGGGAATGAATGTTATGTTTTTTGAGTTTGAGAAACCTATTGAAGGTTTAAAATTAGAAAAGTTGTTTGATGATAAAACAATGAGTATACATTTGAAAGGAGACTGTTTTTGTTATGCTAAGAAAGGAATGCCTGGTGATTGGAATTTAGTAAAAGTTAGTAAGGAGAAATTTAGTAATGAAAAAATTAAAGAAATGGCTAAAGAGGTTGTAGAGAAAACAAGAATGGATAAAAATTCTTTTGTAGAGATTGCTAGATCTGGAAGCACTATAGTGCAGTATAAAAATTATAGAATTGTTATTACTAAACCACCTGTAAGTGATGGATGGGAGATAACTGCTGTTAAACCTTTAAAGAAATTAAATTTAGAAGAATATAAGATTCATGAGGTAATTGCTGATAGAATAAAGAATAAAGCAAGAGGAATAATAATAGCTGGAGAAACTGGATCTGGTAAGAGTACTTTTGCTATGGCTGTTGCTGAAAGTTATTTAAAACAAGGAAGAATAGTTAAGACTGTTGAAAGTCCCAGAGATTTGATATTACCCAATGAGATAACACAATACAGTAAGAATTTTACTTCAAGTGAGGAATTGCATGATATTTTATTTTTGAGCAGACCTGATAATATAATATTTGACGAGGTAAGAGACACGCCTGATTTTAAATTGTATATTGATTTGAGATTAGCTGGAAGCAATTGTGTGGGGGTTTTGCATTCAGGAAGTCCAATAGATGCTATACAAAGATTTATTGGAAGGTTGGATTGTGGAATGATACCCAGTGTTTTAGATACAATATTATTTATAGAGAAAGGAAATATTGGAAAGATTTATTCTTTGAGTATAACAGTAAAAGTTCCTTCTGGTATGGTTGAAGCTGATCTATCAAGACCGGTTATTGAGGTAAGAAATTTTGAGAATGGAAAATTAGAATACGAAATTTATAGTTATGGTGAAGGAACTGTTGTTATCCCTGTTAGTAAAGAAGAAAAACCTACTAGGAAATTAGCTGAGAAGCAAATAGAGAAAGAGTTTAGTAAATATGTTGATAGGGTTAATGTGGAAATCTTAAATGACAATAAGGCTGTTGTTTATGTTCCTTCTGGTAGTATTTCCAGGATTATTGGTAAGCAAGGGAAAAATATAGATATGATAGAAAAGAGATTAGGTATTGGTATAGATGTCCAGGAATTGAAAAGTAAGGAGAAAGTTAATTATGAGGTATATGAGAAAGGGAAATATATTATATTTAATGTCAACACAACTGGTAATGTTGATTTTTATGTTGACGGTGAATTTTTGTTTAGTGGTATAGTCGGAAAAGGTGGAGAGGTTAAGGTTCATAGTAAAAGTGAGTTAGGAAAAGCTTTGTTGAAGGCTTTGGATAAGAAAAAAGGTATAGAGATTTTAAAGGTTTAGGAGAATTTATTAATAAACATTATCAAACGACTCTATGAACACATCCTCGTTTTTCTCGTCAAAACTATTAAAAATTCTGTTTACAAAAGTAACTAATTCTCCAGGATTAAATGGTTTTGTGAATCTTAATATCCTTATCTTCTATAGAAAACTATTTAAAAAAAGACTTGTTCTTAGTTATATGCCTGAAGGTTTTATAGAAAAACAAATTGGGAAAGTTGTTGGGAATGCTGCTGCTAAGATTGCTAGTGATATAAATGCTAACTGTGTTATTTCTGTTGCTCAGAAAGAGAAAAGTGAATTTGAAGAAGAGAGCAGTATGTTAGATGTTAGAATTACTATTTTTAGAAAAGAAAGGGATGTTTATAAAAGATTGGAGTATATGACTAAAGTTAATAAGGTTTCAGTAGGTTCTATTGTACCTATAAAAGAGGTGTTAATGGAAGCTATTAAGAAGAAGTATATAGAGATGCACGATACTGTTGTTTGTGTACAAGATGAGAGTATGGGTGCTGGTTACAAGGCTTTAATGTTTATATTTGATGTTGATAAGATATTCTTTAACATAAGTATGCATGGATTGGCTGAGAATATTGACCCAAATGTATTAGAAACGATAATTAATATTGCTTTAGAGTTGGGAAGGGAAGGTAGAGAAGGAAGGAAGGTTGGTACTGCTTTTATAATTGGTAATGAAGGTGAGGTTTTAAGGTATATTAAACAATTAATTATTAATCCTTTTGCTGGTTATGATGAAGAAAAGAGGAGTATACTTGATCCTGATATAAAAGAGACTATAAAAGAATTTTCACAATTAGATGGTGTTTTTGTTATAAACAACAAAGGAGCTATTATCAGGGCTGGTGCTTATATTGATGTTGATACTTTTGGTATTGAACTTAAGGGTTTGGGTGGAAGACATAGATCTTGTGCTGCTATAACTAAAAAAACTGAATGTATTGCTGTTGTTGTTAGTGAAAGTGGTGGATTGGTTAGAATACTTAAAGATGGAAAGATAGTTATGAAAATATAAAGATAGAGATTACCTTAGAAATCTTTAAAAGACAATAAATTTTGTTAATTCTTAAGGACCCGTAGCTCAGCTTGGATAGAGCGACAGAATAAAGTCGAACCTCCTAAGCTGTAGGTCGTGAGAAAGTTAAGAAAACTTCGCGAATTCGAATCTCATCGGGTCCGTTTATTTTTTCATAATAATTTCTGCTGCTTGTTTTGCTCCATTGCCTGTTAGATTCAATTTTTTAAGATTGTTTTCAAACTTGTTTTCTTTTTTTAAAAATTCTTGAATATGTTTTTTTAAGATTTCAGGATTTATTTCTTTTAAGTTTTTAACTAATGCTAAATTATTTTTTTGTAAAACATAACCATTGATATATTGTTCTAAATGATTTTGTATTGGGAATATTAGGGCTGGTTTTTTATGAACAACAATTTCTGATAGAGTTGAATGGCCTGCTAGTGTAATAACTGCTTTTGAGACTTTTAGATATTCTAGGAAGTTTTCTTTAAATTTGTAACATGTTATGTTGTCTTTTTTGAAGTTTTCCTTATAACCGAAGATAATAAAGTCTTCTTTTATTGAAGGTAAGATTTTGATAAGTGCTTTTGCTACTGCTATACCAAATTTAGAACCACCTAGCATGATCAAGATTGGTTTTCTTTTTAATTGTAGTTTTTCCATTAATGTTTGTTCTGGTGTTGTAATATGTTGTCTTATTATCGGATTGATTGTAATTGAATTTTTAGATCCTGTTAAAGACGGGGTAATTATTTTACCATAAGAATACATTTCTTGAAGATACATTTTTTGTAGTTTAAGGAATATGCTTTTTGGTTTTACTTCTTTAAGAATTTCTGGTTCTATTCCAAAGATAGTGATTAGTTCTTTATTAAATAATTTTGATATTAAGATAGCTAATGGTTCTAGATCTGATATTATTATGTCAGGATTAAATTTTTTTGTTATAAAGTAAAACTTTATTAGATCATAAAATTGAAATGGCATGAGAAATAAGTTATCTAGGAAAAATATGAATGGTTTTAGCTTAAACGAGGTATCTGGGAATTTATAACTATGCATCTTTGTTGTTGGATATTTGTTTTTAAAATAGTGGTAACCTTTATGGTAGGTTGCTATTAAAATTTTTGAATCTTTTAATTGTTTAATGATAGCATGTTGTCTTATTGAATCTCCATATCCAATTCCTGTTATAAAAAATAGTATTCTCATCTTACTTTTTCAAAAACCTCTGCATATTTGCAATTATTTTTCATTCCGTTAATTCTTTCTTGAATATGTAGAAAAGGAAGTAAAGTTGTAATATATGGTTTTTGTGATTCGAAGACGTTAAGAGCTTTTATTTTTAGATCATGGGTGGATGTTATGTCTATATATAATTTAAGAGTTTCTTCTATTTTGAAGATATTTAGGATTTGTATGGGATTCCAAACATCAAAAGTGTAAATATCTGTTTTTGGTTTTAAAGATAGAACAATCTCACTAACATTTCTATGGTCTTTATGAATATCTGTTTTAGAATGTGTGAATATTTTTGTTGGTTTAAAGTCTTTGATAATTTGTTTTAGTTGTTTTTTAATATGGTTTTTGTTTTGTAAGAATTGATTTTCTGGTATACCTAGAAATATTGTTTCTCTTTTTAGAAGTTTAGTTGCTTGTTCTGTTTCTTTTATTCTTTCTTGTTTTACTATCTCTTCTTGTAGATGTGGTAAGGATTTTTCTCCATGCGAAAAGATAATTGTTAGGATATTGTGGTTTTCTTTTGCGTATTTGAATAAAGTACCACCTAGAGCTACAAATTCGTCATCTGAATGGGCACATATTACCAGGATATTTTCTTTTTTCATTTTTGGTATGCGCGAGCCGGGATTTGAACCCGGGTTATCGGCTTGGAAGGCCGAGGTTTTGGTCAATTTTATTTTCTAACCGCTGAACTACTCGCGCTTAAGAATTAAAGAAGATTTGATTTTATAAAGTTTTTCTATTTCACCCTTTTAAAAGCATAGTCAATCTGCTCTTTTGTCCAACCTTTTGAAAGCAATTTCCTTCTTATTTCAATTTTTAGTATATTCTTGGATAGGGAATCTTTTATATAATTCTGTAAATCTTCTAAATTTTTTTGAGATTTGAATGGTGGTTGTTTTTTGAAAGAAATTTTAGATAATTTTGGTATTTTAGGTAATACAAATTTGTATATTATAAAACCAAGAATAAAGATTATTAAAACTATTAAAAATGGCTGGTAATTAACTTTTTTAGAAATGCAATCTTCTGAACAGATATCTGAATTTTCATCTTCATCACATATACCATTTCCACATTTTGGTGTTAGTAAATCCTTAGATACCAAAACTGTTTTTATGTTGTTTATTTCACTTAAGATATTAGCTTGTACTGTATATGTTATATGTTCTCCTGTAAATGAGGAATATTCTGATTTAAATGAGGAGGAAACTGGTTTAAAATTATGGTTTTTCATATCTGCTATGATTGTGGATGGTATTTTTTCTACTAGGTAAATGTTGTTTAATGTTGTTTTTGGTGTTATTTCTTTTTGGATTATTGTAATCTCCTGTTTTTCATTATCTAAAAAAAGAAGTTTTGCTAATTTTATATTTGCTTTTGTTGTTATTCTGCTTTGTAAAGCAGATATTACTGATGATCTATCTAATGGAGCATTTAGTAAACTTAAAACACCTTTTATATCTTGTTCTGTTGTTATAGGATAATCTGTTATTTCTGTTGTTATTGAAAGACTTTTTGGTGTTATTCTGGTTAATTCATTTAGTGATTCATAAATTTGTTTTGATTCTAATTCATCAGCATCTTCTACTTGTTCTTTGAATGATTCAACTTGTTCTTTAGCATTCTTGACTTTTGTTAATAGGTCAAGTAATTCTATTGTTTCTTTTTCTGTTGATGATTCAAAGTTTGATATTGTCATAAAAATTTGTGATTCTACTTTTGGTAATAAAGATTCTATTGTGGATTTTAAGGATTCTATTGTTATTGTTTTTGTTGTTATATCTTGTAGGTTATTTCCATCTATTATGGTTAGTGTTACTGTATATGTTCCTTCTTCATCGTATGAGTGAGTTGTTATTTTACCTTCTGCTGTTTTATTATCACCAAAATTCCATTTATATTTGATAATTGATTTGTTAATTTCTTTTGATTCTTCTGCTGAGAATTGAATTTCCTCTGTTGTATATGCTTTATCTTTTGATGTTATAATTGCTGTTGGCAATAAGGATATTGTGAAATTTGTTGTATTAGTTAGGTTTAGGAAGTTTATTTTTAAAATATGGATTCCTGTTTCATCTGTTGATAGATGTAATGTTTGTAAAGGTATAGAAAGTTCATCTGTTTCTATTTCTGATGGTAATTCTGAGATTTCATGAAATTTGTTTGTTGATTTTGTTTCTGTATCTTTGTAGATGATTTCTAGATTTTTTATTGTTAATTTATTATTTGGAATTATTTTTATTGGTATCATGCAATTATCATCTTTAGAGGTACAGGTTGATAGATAATTATTCAATGAATCTTGAAAATCTTGGAATATTGTTTCTGATGGAAGGGTTTTGTTGAAGATACCTGGTCTTATCTGTATTAGATAATCATATGGTTTTTTTGTGCATGTTTGTTCGCATATATAACCTTCTGTTTGTGAGTTTTCTTGAAATAATAATTTATAATACTGCTCATTTTGTAATCCCCCTTTTATATTGATACAGATTAGATTGTCATCTTTTATTGGATTTTCTAAATCAAGATTACAAGCAGTCCATTTGTTTGTTAATTGATCTGGTAATTTGCATTCTCCTTGTTTTTGTAGTTGTTTGTTAAGTATTACGGCAAAAATATCTGCTCTTTCAGATAGTGCTTCATATTTTGCAAAAACTCTAAATCTTTTTGAAGATGACAGGTTTATTAGTTCGCAATAAAATATGTTTGAATCTCCTGGTAAAAGTTGTGTTCCATCTTCTATGAATTTAGATGTTGAATTTGGCAGTGTTGTATCACCAAACTTTATAAAATCACCAAAATATTCCCAATCTATTATGTTGTTGTTGCCTATATCTATTGAGATTGTTGGTGGGTTATCAAGCCTTTGTAATGTTAGCTTTGCTGAGGTTATTTCTGATTGTAAAGGTATCTTTATTCCAAATAAAGATGGTTGATTAATTGTTTTTTGTGAAAATGAGGTTGTGGTTGTATAAAGTCCTGAGATAAGATTGTATGATATATTTTGATTGTCTAGAACATTTTTTAAGATTGTTTCTGTTTTTTTATTATCTACATATGCTTTTATTTTTTCTGTTGCTAAGAATGAGTTATCATAATTGAGAAGGACATTACCTTTTAATTCTTTATCTTTTCCAAAAGTTTTTGTGAGTAGGTCTATTTCTAGAATATTTGTTGCATATACTATAGGAATGGAAAGTATGAGAAATATGAGTAGATACTTTATTTTCATTTGGATACCTCTTTTAGATTAGAAAATGTAATTTTAGTATATAAATATTATGTTTTGATTATTTTTTTATTTTAAACTGTTCCATAAAAACTCAAAATAATTTTTGTAACCTTCATATAATTTTTTGTTTGTTATTAATAACACAAATAAATCATCTTTTATGAGAGATTGTATTGCAATTTTATTATTATAAAGGATAGTTGTAATTTCTGAAGAATATCTTTTAGGAAGATATCTTATTTTTACTTTTGTTTTTGGTAAAGTTTTGAGTAAATTTTTTGAAGATTCATTAGCTAGGTATCTTGCTGTAATATTTGCTTTTAGATATTTTTTTACAAAATGAGGGAATTCGAATTTTAAAACTTCAACGGCATTGCCAGTAACTCCAAAAGCTAATACCTCCTTAGCATTATTCAGAATATCTTGGTAAAGGTTTTTTATGCCTTCTTTTCCTTCATATAATTCAAATTTAAATGGTTCAGTTGTTTTATGTAATGATTTTAGGTGTGGTAAAATTGCTTCAATTTTTGCTTTTTTTGAATCTAATATTTCTATTAATTTATCTGGAGAAGTTGGTTGATAGTATCTTTTAGAGTCTTTTACAATATAACTTACCAAACCCTTTTTCATTAAGTTATCTAATTCTAAATATGCGGTTGTTCTATTTAATTTTGTTAATTTAGCTAATTTTGAAGCTGTACATGATTTTTCTTTTAGTAATTGTAAGTATATTGATGATTCTTTTTCATTTAATCCGAATTCTTTTAGTTCTTTTTCCATAATGAAGATTAGTACTAGTTACTATATAAATGTTGTTATTTTATGACAACATAGATTTATATTCATAATTATCAATCTATTTTATTACTTGGAGGTAAATATTAAAATGGAAAAAACATGTCAAGAAGTTTATAAGGATATAAGTGTATTTAATTTAACTTCAGAAGAGTTAAAAGCAATTGATTTATCAGATACCTATGGTCATGATCCTTATTGGATCACATTTAAAGATAATGTAGGAAAACCATATCAATTAATTATTATTCCATATGAAAGAAGCATGACTCTTATTGGAAGGGGCACTAAAAAAGAACGTGGACGTGAAAGTAATAAAGGTAAACAATTAAAGGTGTTTTCAGATGAGTTTTTCGAACAACCCTCTCTAGGAATAGGTGAAGGGGAGAATGCAGAAGATTTTGAAAACGTAATGAAACTTATTAAAAGATTATCAAAAGTTAGATTAACAAATGCGAGTCATTCAAGTTATGATACTCGTGCTTATCTTAACCCTATTTGGTGGAACAGAGACAACTATACTAGAACAAAAGTTGCAGATCTTATTGAAACATATGAAAAACATTTTAGAGATGTAAAACTTGCAGTTACTTTTTTTCATGATGTACCAAAATCTACTTTTGAAAGTTCTAACTTATCTTCTTTAGATGATATATTTGTAGATAGTATAGATATGTCTTTGTGTCCTTTAGAACAACAGTTTGGAGACATAAATAGACGTAGCCAACTTTGGGATGAAATTCATAGACCTTTTAATAAATATTGAATTATTAATTTTTTATTAATTTTTTATCTTTAGATGGGATAATCTTTGTTTTTGCATTTTTGAATTCTGAAGTTAATTCTTTACCTTGTAGATATTCGTGAAGGAAGATTGCTAGAGCTGAAACTTCTGAGATTGGTTGTGATGTTATTGAGATATTGTAATCTGATACTTTGTAATATTCTGGTTCTACTTTTGCTCCTCCTACTATAATTAGTAGATTTTTGTGCTTTTTTATATTTTTTAGTTGTTTTGAAAATTGTAAACCATAGATTGTTAAATGGATGGTCTTGTAATTTTGTTGTTGTTTCTGTTTTATTAAGTTTAATGGGTTATTTGCATATTCTACTTCAAAAGAAGAACCAAATTTCTGATTTATTTTTTTGATAGAATCTTCAAAGGAAGAATCTTTTTGTCCTGAATAATAGAGTTTAGATGC
>Ga0209542_10012937_pt1 | contig 14496 bp, 14 predicted proteins | sample RifCSPhighO2_01_FD_184028 | JGI IMG/M metagenome (GOLD analysis project Ga0209542, IMG submission 184028) | Soil microbial communities from Rifle, Colorado - Rifle CSP2_plank highO2_0.1 (SPAdes) (version 2) | ecosystem: Environmental > Terrestrial > Deep subsurface > Rock core/Sediment ...
TTTTAAGTACATCAAGGAAAGCCTCCTGGGGAATTTCGACCCAGCCGATTTGCTTCACTTTTCCACTTGACAAAAGTCTTATTTTTGATACAATGATAATATCACCAACGGAAAAGATCACCCTATAAGGTTCGTCCTTATGGGGCCTTTTCTTTTTTATAGCCTATCAATTCAGGACGTAATAGTTTTTGCATGAAGTATTTTTATTATAGCAGTAAAACGGACAGAGGGAATGAAGGGGAAAGAGTCATTCTCAAATTCTTAAGAATTTGAGAATGACTTGATAAACTTATAAACTGTTTCGCCATAAGGCGACAAGGTATGCTCGACAGAGTGGCCTTGATACTTTTTGTTTATTAAGCCTGCTATATGAAGTCTCCTAGTGTGTTCCGCAATAGTTTTCACGTTAGCCTTAAGTTCTCTAACTATAGCATCCAGGTTTATTTTGGGTTGGGCGGCAATAAGTAGCAATATATCTAAGCGATAATGATTGGCGATTCCTTTAAAATGTCTTTCTAATTGTTTTGTGGTTTTAGTTTTCATAGATTTAGACTCCAACTTATTCTTAAATTCTTAAGAATTTAAGAATAAGTATATTACTTTTTTAATACTGCTAAAAATGCTTCCTGGGGGATTTCGACGCGGCCAATTTGCTTCATTCTTTTTTTCCCCTTTTTTTGCTTTTGCAGGAGTTTCATTTTACGGGTTACATCTCCGCCATACAAATAGCCGGTGACGTCTTTTCTCAAAGCTGATATGGTTTCGCGGGCAATCACCTTTCCTCCAATTGCCGCCTGGATGGCAATTTCAAATTGATGCCTGGGAATTAGTTTTTTTAAACGTTACCAAATCTTTGCCGTCTGTGGCTGCGGTGGAGCGGTGCATAATGGTAGACAGCGCTGGCACTGGTTCGCCTGCGACCAAAATATCCACCTTAACCAAATCTCCTACCCTTTCCTCTATCAACTCATAATTCAAACTGGCATAGCCAGAAGAAACGCTTTTAAGCTTATCGTAAAAGTCAATAATGATGTTAGAAAGAGGCATTTCAAAAATCATATCTACCCGGGTGCTGCCTAGGTATTTTATATTTTTAGAAATCGCGCGGCGCTGGGTAGCAATTTCCATTATTGGGCCAATGTAATCTTGGGGGGTTAAAATGTTTACTGCCATCCAGGGTTCGTATATTTCTTTTATAATGCTGGGGTCTGGAAATTCTGCAGGGTTATGGATGTAAATTTCTTTCCCCGCGGTTGTTAACACCCTATAAGCTACGCTTGGCGCTGTAAGGACCAGATCAAGGTCGTATTCCCGCGTTAGCCGTTCTTGCACAATGTCCATATGCAAAAGCCCCAAAAAACCCGTTCTGAAGCCAAAACCAATGCTGGGAATATTGATTGGTTCAAAATCCAGCGCAGCGTCACTAAGCTTTAACTTATCCATTCCGTCACGAAGCAAAGGATAGTCATCGCCGGAAACTGGAAAGATGGTAGCATAGACCATAGGTTTAACGTGTTTATAACCTGGAAGTTGTTTGACTGTCTGGCGGCCTTCGTAAAGAGTGATGGTGTCCCCCACGCGCGCTTTAACTACTTCTCGTAAGCCAGTAACAATGTATCCGACTTCGCCAGTGTTAAGTTCGCCGGATTTTTCCATTTTGGGGTGAAAGTACCCGACTTCTAAACTTTCACTTTCCGTTTGGCTCCCCAGCATATAAATTTTTTCGCGCGGCAAAATTTGGCCGTCCACCACCCGCACAAAAGCTATAACCCCGCGGTGGATGTCGTAGACGGAATCAAATATCAGCGCCCTCACAGATTTAGTGCTGTCCCCTTTTGGCGGCGGCACTCTTTTTATTACAGCCTTAATTATGTCTTCCACACCTTCCCCAGTTTTGCCCGAGGCGTAAAGGATCTCTTCGTCTTTAAACCCAAAAGCGGCTTTTAGTTCTTCTGCGGTTTTTTTCCGGTCGGAGTTGGGTAAGTCTATTTTATTTACAACCGGGATGAGAACAAGATCGTGCTCAAGCGCTAAATAAACATTAGCTAGGGTCTGCGCCTCTATGCCTTGGGTAGAATCCACCACTAAAATCGCCCCTTCGCAGCAGGCCAAAGAGCGGGAAACTTCGTAAGTAAAATCCACGTGTCCGGGCGTATCAATTAGATCCAGGATGTAATCGTTATTGTTATAGTTATAGTTCATCCTGACAGGTTGTAACTTGATAGTTATCCCCCGTTCCCGTTCCAAATCCATTTGGTCTAAAAGTTGCGCTTTCATATCGCGCTGTTCTACAGTGTGGGTGATTTCCAAAAGCCTATCGGCCAAAGTACTTTTACCGTGGTCAATATGTGCTATTATACAAAAATTTCGTATGTTTTCTTGCGGCATTTTAGTTCCAAAAAGGCAAAAGCCTATAAAAAAATCCAAAAATCCTTTTTATTAAATTCATGATATTTTCCGCGGGCTTTAGCTTAAGGATTAAAGCCGCGGCTAGAAAAGTTATGCCGGCTAAGAGCGCAGAGCCTCCGGTTTGCAGAAATAAACCTACAAAAGTTTCATTGTTCACAAAAGGCTCCAGGAGCCTTAATGACAAATAGCCGACTCCACCCATAAGCACGCTGGCAGTTAAAATCTTGAATATCCGGATTATTAAGTTCTTGTCATATTCACCAAGGCTCACCCCGTTTTTGGCAGATGACTCGGACAGCATATGATGCAAAATAATAAATAGGCAGATGGTATTGAAAATACTGGCAATAGAAAAGCCAGCGGCAAGCCCGACAACTCCGTAGTGTTTGGCAAAAACATAGGCCAAACTGCCGTTTAATACCATACTCACAAGGTTTATTATAACCGGAATTATAGTGTTTTGTCTGCCGTAAAAAGCGCGGGTTAAAAGCGGGGTTAAGCTTTGGCTAAACAGGGAAAAACTCAAAGCCCCCAAGACGCTAAAAGTTAAAATAGTGTTTTCCCAGGTAAAGTTGCCGTGGCCCAGATACAGCCTTACAATATGGGCGCGGTAAAGTAAAAATGCCACTGACAAAGGCAAAGCAAAAAACATTATTTGAAAAATTGTTTTGTATAACGTTTGGACAAAACTTTGTTCGTCCTTCCTGGCAAAGCTTTCGGAAAAAGACGGGAAAGCCGCAATGGCAAAAGAAATGCCAAAAATCCCTATGGGCACAGAGTGTAAATTATTAGCCAAATTAAATATGGCAATGGAGCCAGAAGCTAGGTGGGAGCCAATTATGGTAGAAACAATTAGGCTGATATGGGAAATATCTAAAGAGAAAATTCTGGGAATGTAAAGCTTGAGCATTTTTCTTAAAGCCAAATCTTTAAAATCTAGAATTGGCTGCCACGAAAAACCATTGGCAATGGCTGAAGGCAGCTGAATGAGCAAATGCAAGGCCGCGCCTAAAATAACTCCATAACCTAAACCCATTATGCCGTAGGAGTCGTATAGGAATAAAACGCCAAAAATAATCCCTAAATTGTAAAATAGCGGCGCTAAACCGGCGATAATAAATTTTTTATTAGCATACAAGATATTGGTAAAAATACTGGAAGCGCCAAAAATAATCGGCGACAGCAAGAAAAGCCTAGTCAATTTTACGGTTTGATCAAAAATCGCGCCCCCAAAACCCGGTACAAGCAAATGGGTAAAAGGACGGGCAAAAATAAAGGTCACAAGACAAATTAGGCTAATCCCTAAGCAGACAGAATTAAAAACCGTAGAGGCTAATCTGCCAGCGTGTTCCTTGTCTTTTACAACCAGTTCAATATAAATCGGAATGAAAGCCGCGGCTAGCGTACCAAGGATCAGCAAGTTAGAAATAAAGTCTGGTATACGGAAGGCGGCATTATAAATGTCTAAAATATAAATGTTTTCCCCGCCGAATTTGCTTGAGAATAGCGGGTCGCGGACAAAAGCCACAAGTTTGGCTAAAAACGTAAAAAAACCGACTATGAGGGCGGCTTTGGATATAGTAAAATTAGACTCCAAATTTTTTAGTCTTTGCAGCATTCTCCGTGTATTTTACCAGTTTTTCACCTTTTTTGAAATACCAGGCCAAAAAAGCGGTCGCGACCAAGCGCGGTTTGGGCTTTTAAGGCACTAGTCTGCAGGTCCTGAATTTCAAAATTTGACCACTCAAGCTGCCTATTTGGGAATTCCAGGTCGTAAGCAAAAGGTTGGATGCTGCTGCCCATTTGTTTTTGCAAAGCCAAACTGTACCGGTCAATATCCTTAATCTTAAAGGGTAATTTATAAACTAGTTTAATGGTTCTTTCCTCCCCTCCTTCCAGCCGGACCCAATTGCCAAAAAAAGTTTTGCCTGCTTCCCTGCCAATGGTCGTGCCGCTAATTACTTCCCTAACTGCGTTTCTTTCCCATTCGTAAACGTCAGGGTCGGTTTCGTAATCTTCTTTGTTGGAATTGTCCAGGTTTTTTAAGTCAAAACCAGTATTTTCTAAAAGCTGCGACCCTTCGGGCACAAAAATCCGGATAAAGCTATTATTAAAAGTATAATCCAGTTTCGGTAAAGGATTGCGGCGTTTTATTACAAGTTCATTAATAACAGAGCCGTCATCTTCAATAGTACTTTTTAGATTAATTTCTTGTTTTATATCCAGATCAGTTTTAGTACCGCCTAAATTACTAGACACGACTGACAAATAATCGCGGTCAGTGCTCAAAATTTCCCCAGTCCAGTTAAACTCCGCAAGCTTATTTTGCAAATCCGATTCACGGGAGTAAAGGACGATTTGTTTGGAGTTAAAGTTTTGTTGTAGGCTCTCTAGAACCGCTGGCCATTGGTCAGATTCTAACTCGTTTAGTTTTTGCAACAGTACCGGCACTAAGTCTGCTAAAATTTGTTTTGGTTTATTTTCCGGCGAGGAATCGCTCTGGGAAGAAACCGCTTGGGTTAATTCCACAAAATTATCGGCGTTTAAGCTAACACCATGCGCTGGTAAATCAACTGGCCCAATAATTTTTAGCAGGTCTATGGTGAAATTTGGAGTTAAGACTAAAATAATATCCGGCGTTTCTCCGCCTTCTTTTTCATAAAACGAAGTGATTTTTTTGGCAGAATCCGGAAAGTGAGCAAACCAGTTGCTGTCGCGTAAAAACCAGCGGTCATTGACGTTTAAAATCGGCGTGGGCGGCAATATTTTCTCTTTCAGCTGCCCGTCTAGGTCATAAATACTGCTAATGTGTAATTTGGTAATTTTGCCGTTGTCCAGTTGCATATCGCCAAAAGTACCTAAGAATCCGCCCGTAGCTCGAAGCTCATTGTTGTTTTGAAACAAAATTAAAACTTTTTTATTGCCAGTAGCTATAGTTTTAACCAAACTGAAAATTTCCCGGAAATTGCCCATAGCATTTTCTAGGGCTAAAATTTTGTCCCTAGCTTCCAAAAAGCTTTGTTTTTGCACGCTGGGTAAATTATCAGCGTTAACTTCTAGAATTTTCAGCTTGGCATTTTTTAGATTTGTGCTTGCGCGCAACAGGATGGAATCCAAATTTTCCAACGCCTCTCCTGCCGGCAGGTTTGACTGAAGGCCTTGAGCGGTAATTTTAAGCCCATCAAACGCCTTGTAAAAATCAATAATTTGGTTGCCGCTTTCAGAAACTAGCTTAGCGGCTTCTAACGCATTTTCTGCGTCCTGTTTTTGGGGAAAAACCGCCAGAAGCCCGGTTAATAACGCTCCGGCATTCTCCATTTCTTTTTGTCCGTTTTTAAAGCTATTGTAAGCCTGCAAAAATTTGCCGCTGGCCGCTTCTAAATCTTGGTTTTCTAAAGATTGTTTGGCTTGGTCCAAGTTTTGGCTTCCTTGGAAGACGCTGTCAATGATCCTATTTTTTAACTCTACGGCTTTGGTCGCCATGCCAAGGCCTTGAAAAATGCTGGCGCCTAATAAAGCAATGCCAAAAAAAATAATTAGGGTTTTGGCAAATTCTGGCTTTTTTAAAATTACCAGGCGTTTCTTTAGCGAATCTCCTGTTGTAATAATTTCCCGGGCAACAAATCTTACGCCTCCTGAAAAACTTACAACTAGTGCATAGCCAACATGGTAGCAAACTTTGTAAATTGCACGCAGCAACCTTCCTGGCAGCATGGCAAAGCCGGCTCCAAGATTCCACGCCTGCTTGGTTTTTTTCTGCAAGCCTAAATGGAGGGAAGAGTGGATGTAAAGTTTTATTTTTTTTCGTTTAAACATTTTTCGCCTGTTTAGAAATATTAAGCAGCACGCCCACCCCAGCCAGGTTCATAATTAATGCGGTGCCGCCATAGCTAAAAAATGGCAAAGGGATGCCGGTTAAAGGGAGTAAGTGAACCATTGCGCCAATATTTATAATGGCTTGTATGCTTATCCAGGCCGTTATGCCAAAGGCTGTCATTTTGCCAAAAGTATCGGCTGCGGATTTTGCAATGTTAATCCCCTTTTTTAAGAACACCGCGAATAATGCAATTATAACAGCCACCCTTAAAAAACCCAATTCTTCGCTGGTTACAGCAAACACCGAATCAGTCATAACTTCGGGCAAATAATTATGTTTTTGCCTAGAGAGGCCATAGCCGTAGCCCCAAAGCCCGCCAGCGCCAATTGCAAGGAGCGCTTGGTTAATTTGGTAGCTAATGCCTTTTGGGTCAATGGCTGGGTTTAAAAAGGTGACTAATCTTTTTGCGCGGTAGGGTTCAATTTTAATTAATAGATATAGTGTCAATCCGGCAGCTAGCGCAGACCAAAACAAGTAGCGCCATTTTATGCCTGCGACAAAAAGCATTGTCGCGGCTACGCCAAGCAGTACTACCATAGTCCCGAGGTCGGGCTGCCACATAATGAGTGCAGAAAAAAGCGCCACAATGCATAAAGAAGGCAGTAGCCCAAAATAAAATTCGTTAATGTGCTGGCGTTTTTTGTCCACCCAGGAGGCAATATAAAAAATTAATACCAGCTTAGCTACTTCAGCCGGCTGGAACGTAAACGGGCCTAAATCCACCCAGCGGTGCGCGCCCTTTAAGGAAGTGCCTAGCCCTGGTATTTTTACAGCTAAAAGCGAAAGCAAGGCAAAGCCAATTAAAAACGGCAAATATTTTTGCCAAATATGATAGTCGGTTTTGGAAAGCAAGTACATCGCAAGCAGTCCAGGCAAAGCGCCATAGAGCAGCTGGTGTTTAATGTAATAGGAAGTATTGCCAAAATTAGAAAAAGACTGCACGGTGGAAGCGGAATATAAAGCTATAAGTCCGTAGCCGAGCAAAACTAACACCACTACCAGAGTGGAATAGTCAATTTGAGGTTTGGTTTTTTTTAGCGTCACCATTTTTTGATTTTACAATTAAGTAATTAATTTTCTTTTGTTTTCAGAGGTTCCATGCCTAAAACTTTGCGGCAATCCGTACGAATTTTTTTCATTTTCGTATCAAAGTCAATATACCTTTCAGGGTCACGTTTAGGTACTACGCGGTTAAGCCAGATCGCTATCTCAGCGTCGCTAACATTAGCAACCGTCCTTATTAATTGAAGCGATTTAGGGTCTTTGAGCTCCAATGTCGCCCCGGTTCCCCCGCTTAGTAGCTCTCTAAATTTTTCCATTGCCTCTATGGGGTCCAAATTTCGAAATTGGCTGTCCATAAGCTCCCACAAGGTTAAATTTATTATGTTGTTATATTCACTCATAGGGAAAAGTTAAGCGTCTAATTGTTAAGTAATTTTTTTAGCCGTGCCTTTATTCGCGTCAACTTCCACTAAATCCCCATCTTTAAAGATTTTAGTAGCCAGCTTAGTGCCAACCAGGCAAGGGATGCCCAGTTCACGCGTAACAATTGCGGCGTGGGATGTGAGCCCTCCGGTGTCAGTTAAGACCGCGCTGGCTTTGCGCATCGCAAATATATATTCCGGGCTGGTCATTGGCGCTGCCAAAATTTCTCCTTCTTTAAAGGTATGGCTTTTTGTTGGGTTAAGAAGTATACGGATTCTGCCTTTAACTTTTTTTCCGCCTCCTTTGCTGGCAATAATACCCTTTAATTCTGTTTGTTTGCCAGTATGTTTAGTTTCGTAAGCTTGCCAGACATAGTCTGTTTGTTTTGCAGAAAGCTCTTTGCAAGTATGAAAAAATTGTACGCCAAAACCTTTTTCCCGGTTTTTAATTTTTTTTGAAAGATTTTTGCCTTTTATTATTTCCGCTACCTCAAAATACCAAAGATTGCTGAAATCACTAAACCTATAACCAAAATGGCGCGCAACTTCTTTTGCCAACACATCCATATAATGTTGGGCTATTAAAATATGTTTTTTTCGCTTGTCCTGCCAGGCAACACCAGTACTAATTGCTTTGGCAATATCCATAATTTTTTTGTTCAGACCGTATTTCGCTTGAATTTGTATTTTTCTTTGGCTTGCAGCTTTAAGCTTTTGAGTAATCGTTTTTTTTAAATTATTCGCTAGATCTGCTTTGCGGCGTTTGAAAAAGTTTACAGATAAGACTTCTGTCCCGGCATAGCTATTTTTTAGCCAATAATATTCTCGCTGATGCTTATCTATGTTGTTGGTTTTAGCTAAATCAATTTCTTCTTCTTGATAAAACGACAAGCGCTCTGGTGTAGTAAGCGCTTCTAGGGCAGAAGCCCTTAAGCCATCTTTTTCGATAAAAACAGTTAACCTTTCCTCTAGAAAAGCTACAGAGCCATAGTTTGCCAGTTCTGGTATTGAGCCAGTGACCCAAAATTTTATATAGAGCTTATGTAAGTTGTTCCATAGGCTTAATAAAGCAGAAACAGGGATAGTTGATAATTTCAAAGCATCAATTTTTTTGTAAAGTTGATTGAGGGATTTTACATAGCTTTGCCATTCAGCGTAGATTTTGCTGCGTTTAGCAGCCGGGAGAAGATAGCGCAAAAATACCCGCTGGCCGGCTTTTTGGATTTGGTTCGAGTCGTTCAGCCACAGCATCCGCCCATTTTTAAACAACCAAAAAGTTTCTGACCAATTTTCTTTATATTTTTTTCGGAAGTGTTTAAAGTGGACTTCGGTAAAAAAAGAATTATAAAAAAATTTTCCCGGGACCGGGCCCCAGCGGAAAATTTCACCATTTGGATCAAATGGCAATCTTAAATTATTTTTTCTTTTGTGCTGCATAAGCTTTCCCCCTTTCTAGATATTCTAGGCTGTCCCATTGCGGGTCTTTGGGCATCCCCAATTCTTTGCGCACAGCCTTGATTCGCTTGAAGTATGTTCTACAGGTTGCTTTAGACTTCTCGTAGATATATGCATCGTGCACGCCATCATACAAACCGCAATCTAAAACATCCGCGTCTTTTACTAATTCATCGTACGGGCTTTTGGACACGATATGCTTGTCACTATGGTTGTGAATGGCTTTGGCAATTAATTTTATTTCCTGTTCTTTAAAGCGCTTGGTTCTGCGGAGCAGTTTTTTTGCCAGCACCGCGCTTTTGTGGGCATGGTCAGTAACGCGCCCAGTAGTAAACACATGAATGTCGTGCATAGTACAAATAATGGCAGCCAAATCAACATTAAGCCCGCGTTTTTGCGCCAAAATCCGGCCAATTTGTGCGACAGCGGAAGCGTGTTTTAGTTCAAAAACTTTGCCCCAGGAGCGGTCTTTGTCCGGCCGTTTGCTTTTTAGGATTGTTTCAATAGTAATACGCTCCATCAGCTCAGCGCGGGTAAGGTTATTGCCTTGAAAATGACTGTAAATTGGATTGTAGGTATATGACATAGGTTGTATTTATTATACAATTTTTAAAAATCTTTTGCCAAATTTTTGAACTGTTCTCCCCTGTCTTTATAGTCTTTAAACATATCAAAACTCGCGCAGGCGGGAGACAACAATACAACGTCGCCGGAAGATGCTACTTGTTTTATCTGTCTGAAAATTTCCTGCATATTTTTTGCGTTTTCCAAAATTTGTCCTTTAAATCCATCTAAGGATGTTTTTATACTATCAGCTTCTTCCCCTATTAATATTATGGCTTTAATATTTTTTGTTTTTTTGATAGTATTGCCTAGCTCGGAAAAATCTGAATTTTTGGAAGACCCTCCTAAAATTAATATCAGCGGCTCGAAAAAAGAATTTATTGCGGCAACCGCGGTTTCTGGGGTGGTTGAAATTGAGTCGTCGTAAAATTTTATGCCTTGTTTTTCAGTTACTAACTCTAACCGGTGTGATAAACCTTTGAAGGTATTAATCGCTTTTTGGATAACATCCTTGCTTGCCCCCGCATGCGCGGCTGCGGCTACTGCCGCGCAAATATTCTCTAGATTGTGAGAACCTTTGAGCAAAACATCGGAAGTTGGAAGTTGGAAGTTGGTGCCAACGATGTTTTTCAGGATAATTTTATCACCGTCTACAAAACATCCTTGTTCCAATTTTTGCTCTCGGCTGATTTGGATTTTGGTTCCTTTTCCAATCTCGCCGATTTTTATAGAGGCTGGGTAATCAATATTGTAGATTGCAAAATCGTTTGGGCCTTGGAATTTAGTGATGGCTGTTTTCGCTTCAACATATTCATCGAGATTTTTGTGGTAATCCAAATGTTCGCTCGTTATCATAAGCACTACGGCGATGTGCGGGCTTTTGTCTAAATCCTGCAATTGAAAACTGGAAAGTTCATAAATTATCCAATCGTTTGGGGTGAGGTCATCTAGAAAATCAAAAGGTTGAGCCTCTCCGATATTTCCTGTTAGGTGAATTTTAAATTTTAAACTTGAAATTTTAAATTGCAACTTTAATATTTCTGAAATTAAAGTTGCTGTGGTTCCTTTGCCTTTTGTGCCGGTTATACCGATAATTTTAGAAGGGCAGTGTTCAAAAAACCATTTGGTCTGACTTGTCACTTGTAACTTGTCACTTGTAACTTGGTCAAGCCTTATGCCAGGGCTTCTAAAAGCGATGTCAAACCCCGTTAATTCCTTAAAACAATCAGGGCCAAAAATGAAGTTCACGCCAAGTGCTTTTATTTCATCCTTTTCCCCCTGCTTCCACTGTTCCCAAGGCTTTTGATCAAACAGCACGGGTGTTACGCCGTGCTTAATTAAGTATCTTGCAGTCGCTTTGCCTTCCTGTCCATAACCTAAGACAGCGACAAGTTTATTTTTTAGGTTCGACAACACTGTTTAATTTATTCATTATTTTTTCTAGAGTATGTTCCAGTCTTTCGCTAGGCATATCAATCATTTCACCAACTCTTTTAACAAATCCATACTCGGCTTCTAAAAAAGCCGGGTAAATAGGGCCAACTTTTTTCTGGGCACTGAAAAGTGCCACAGTAACAAAGTTTTCGCCTGAAATATCGGATTTTTCTTCAGTGATTTTAACGCTCAAACCAGGGTCTTCTAAGTTACCTAACCATCCATTGTATCTTTCAGAGAGTTCTCTTTCTTGTTCCTCCCAAGTTCTTTTATCCTTAAACTCTTCCATAAAGTCAGTCATATGTTTATGGTTTAATTATTTTTTTCTCAAAGCATACCCAGGCAATTGGCCAGTAGGGCTTCCGTCCTTAACTACGGCCTTGCCGTTCACAAACACATATTCCATTCCTTGGCTGAACTGGTAGGGGTTTTCGTAAGTGGCCAGGTCTTTTATTTTTCCAGGCTCAAAAATTACTAAGTCCGCAAAATTGCCGATTTTAATTTCTCCCCGTTTTTGCAAACCGATTTTTTTTGCTGGGCCGCCACAAAGCTTATGTATGGCTTGCTCCAGGTTAAGTTTTTTACTTTCTTGCGATAGTTTAAAAAATTTGGCGGCCGTACCAAAGCAACGCGGGTGCACCAACCTATCTTTCATTGTATTTTTAAAGCCGCTGCCGTCTGTTGCCACAAAAGACAGCGGGTGAAATAAAAATTCCTGTACTTGATTTTCATCTAGGTTTTTCTCAAACACCAACACCTCACTGCCGCCGTTGGAAATTAAATGCAAGATAGCCGCCTCTGAAGAATCTTCCAGGTTTTTTGCTATCTGGCTGATGGTTTTGCCCACAAAATTCAGGCTATTGGCCGTAGAGGCTACCATCAACGATGGAAATTTTACTTCACTGCTATTTAAAAAGCTTAAAATCTTATTTTTTTGCGTGGGGTCAGAAAAGTGTTTAATCATTGAATTTCTGCCGCCTTCAATTGCCCACTTTGGCAAATACGCGTATAGGGGTTGCCAAATGGTGTCGTAAGGATAGACATCAAAATGCACGTTAGTGCCCTTATGATAGGCAGAGTCCAACATTTGTAAAATTTGCTCTTGCTTTGGCCAGTTCCTGTCGTTTCTAATTTTTAAATGCGAAATTTTTATGTTCAAGTCGCTGCTTCTGGCAATATCCAAAGCTTCTTCTAAAGCTTCCACTACCTCCCCGCCTTCGCTTCTTAAGTGGACGGAAAATAGGCCATTCTTTTTAGCCACAATTTTAGCAAGTTCAAACAGCTCGAGTTCTGAAATAATAATTTCATGAGCATAAGAAAGGCCGCTAGAAAGTCCAAAGGCTCCGGCTTCCAGGCTTTGTTCCAAAACTTTTTTTAAACTTGCTAGTTCGCCTTTTTCCAAAGGCCTTATTTGGTCGCCAACAATACCGCGCCTAAGCGTAGAATAGCCTACTAGGCTTGCTACATTGCAGGCAAGCTTTTTCCTACTTAACTCTTCTATATATTCGCTAAAAGATTGCCAGTTAATGTTCGCGCCCTCTAGGCTGTGCCACTTGCGGATAGAAAGCAAGGCGTCGTGAGACAGGAGCGGCGCTAAACTAGCGCCACAATTACCAATTACAATACTGGTAAAACCTTGTGTTGTTAGGCTATCTAGCTGTGGATTGTCAAACAGCTGCCAGTAGCTGTCGGAATGGTTTTGGATATCAACAAAGCCCGGGGCTAAGACTTTACCATTGGCATCGATAATCGTCTGGGCCGACGTTTTGATTCCACGGTCTACGTTTACTATTTGATCTCCCTGCACGGCCACGTCCAAAACTTCCCCGGGCTTTCCCGTGCCGTCGATAACTGTTGCGTTTTTGATTAGGAGCGAGTACATAAATATGAGTAATATTTCAATTCAAAAACTTTGAAGAATAGATAGCTAGGATGCCAATAATAATAAATATAACTGCATGAATTTTTTTAGATGTCTTGCCAACATTTGTAAATTTGGGTCTGGAGAAAACTCTTAATAATGCGGTTCCAAAGAATCCTAGTAAAGCTGTTTTTCTTAGATCGTCAGAAGTTTGCATGTCAGATTTAGAAAAAAACATCCACACTCCTCCAACTATCAAAACCATACCTAAGATAGAAAGTAGACTCATATTATTTTTGTCAATTTTGTCATTTTTTAATTTTTGTCATTAATTCTAACCTATAAAATAAATTATCACCCCGACTATGCTCATTACTGCGCTAATGATCCAAAAGCGCATAGTAATTTTGGTTTCCACCCAGCCTAAAGCCTGCAAGTGGTGGTGGATAGGCGCTGAAAGGAGGAGCTTCCTGCCCAAAAATTTTCTCCAAAAAAGCTGTAGCAAATAGGATGCGGCTTCGGCCATAAAAATAAATCCGATAAAAGCCAGCAAGAAAACAGAGTTTGTTAAAAAAGCCACAATGGCCAGCAGTACCCCAAGGCCCATAGAACCGGTGTCTCCCATAAAAAATCGCGCCGGGTAAACGTTAAACCACAAAAAAGCAAGAAGGCTACCGCAAATCACGCCAATAAAAGCTGCTAAATCGTTTTTCCCTTGCAAAAAGGCAATTAGTCCGTAAGAAAAAAACGCAATCATTAAAACGCCGCCAGCCAACCCGTCTAACCCGTCTGTTTCGTTCACCGCAAAACTGGTAGAAACCACGGCCAAAATAAAAAATGGAATATACAATATGCCGAAATCGACGTTGCCAACAAAAGGAACATGGACAGCGGAAAATTCCAGTTTGAAATAAAACCACCAGGCTCCGATTATGGCGACTATTGTATAGAGCAGCAGTTTAAAACGGAACCTTAAACCCCTGCCATTATGGCCCAGTTGCCGAATATCCAGCCAGTCGTCGAGCAGACCCACCAGCGAAGCGCCGAGCAAAGCTCCTAAGGGCAGCAGTGTTTCTTTGCGGGTCAAAAAATTAAGTGAGTGTAAAAAGTCAAAATTAAAGACCCTATCAAACAGCCAGAATAAAACTATTAAAAAAACCAGCGTGCCCCAAACCAGCATTCCGCCCATAGTCGGCGTGCCTGCTTTGCTGGCGTGCAGCTTGGAAAACAGCGGGGTTGACCCGTCATTCCGGATTTGTTTCCCGAGCTTATTTTTATATAAAAACGTTGTTAAAAGGGGCGTAAAAAACAGGGCAACTGCAAAACCTAAAGAGGTTAAGGCAAAAATTTTTATCAAAGCCGAATAAGCCATATCCCCTTTATTTTACCACAAAATGACTTTTTAAGCCAAATGCTTATTGCAGGACAAAATGTAAAGCTATTTGCCTTTTGAGGCTTAAAGTATCTGCTTC
>Ga0209542_10012938_pt1 | contig 14495 bp, 24 predicted proteins | sample RifCSPhighO2_01_FD_184028 | JGI IMG/M metagenome (GOLD analysis project Ga0209542, IMG submission 184028) | Soil microbial communities from Rifle, Colorado - Rifle CSP2_plank highO2_0.1 (SPAdes) (version 2) | ecosystem: Environmental > Terrestrial > Deep subsurface > Rock core/Sediment ...
GCGAAAACTCATTCTTTTTCCTCCGCCCGTAACTCTGGTAACCCTGGCCAAATCCAAAAGCTTTGAATCAATGCCGTCATTGGCTTCTTGCCTCCTTGAGCCAAAACCTTTTCTCACGGGCCTAAAACCGCCACCAGTTTTTACTTCCGGTCTTTTATCCGTATTGATATTTTTTACTTCTTCTGCCATAAATTTACATTTTGCAATTTAAAATTTAAGCCCTCCTTCCCGAGCGCCGTCGGCCACCGCTTTTATTCTCCCATGAAAAATATTGCCGCCTCGGTCAAACACCACTCTTTCAATTTTCTTTGCCGATGCCTCTTTGGCGATTAATCTTCCCACTTCCATTGACTTTGCCACCTTATTTTCCTTGGTTTTTATTTTTACGTCAGAAACTTGCGCCAACACATTAGCAGTATCGTCATCAATAAGCTGGGCATAGATATGCTGGCTAGACCTAAAAATAGACAATCGTGGACGATCTTTGGTGCCAAAAATATTGGCTCGTATTTTTTTATGGATTCTTTGTCGTTTTAATTGTTTTCGCAACATATTGATTGAATCTTGAATTTAGTATCTTGTATCTTGAATTGAATTTTGAATGTGGAATTTTGTATTCCAGCTTCAAGATACAAGATTCCAGATTCACGTTTACTTCTTCGTGGCCACTACTTTCTTGCCTTCTTTTCTTCTAATCTTTTCTCCTTGGTATTTAATTCCTTTTCCTTTATACGGCTCCGCTTTTTTGGCCGCCCTGATTTGGGCTGAAATCTGACCCACCGCTTCTTTTGAAATTCCGGAAACCGTCACCACGTTTTTTTCCACCAAAAAATTAATACCATCGGGTTTTTTGATTTTAACGGGATTTACAAATCCCAAATTCAACACTAATTCATCTCCTTGCATGGCCGCCTTAAAACCCACCCCTTCAATTTCCAGCTTTTTTTCAAAGCCTTTGTCTACCCCTTCCACCATATTAAAAATCAGCGCCCGGTAAAGCCCCCAAAGCCCCTGATTGCCTTTTATCAAATTCCTCCTGGGCGACACGAAAATCTTCCCATCTCTCTCTTCTACGCCAATGGCTTCATGGATGATGGTTTGCAATTCCCCTTTGGGACCTGAAACTTTCACCTCTTGGCCGTTAATTTCCACCTTTACTCCTGATGGAATTTCAATTAATTTTTTTCCTATTCTTGACATATAAATATAAAATTATTGACAAACTTAATCTACTATTATATTCTATTTTACCCGTTATTTCAATGCCCCTTGCGCCTTGCGGCAAAGCTACTACCACACCTCCAGCAACACTTCTCCTCCCAATTTTGATTTTCTTGCCTGATTATTGGTCATCAACCCTTTTGGCGTTGAAATAATAGAAATGCCAAACCCTCCGCGCACCTTCTTGATGTCGTGGTTTTTCACGTAAATCCTTTGCCCTGGTTTTGAAACTCTTTTCACGCCTTCAATCGCAGGAACTCCGTTATCATACTTGAGCACAATCTTCATTACTTTATTTTTATCTTTGGCAAGTTTTTTCACCTCTTGCACAAAACCCTCCTCAGCCAAAATCAATCCGATTTGGTTTTTCAGTTTTGAAAAAGGAAGCAAAACCTCTGTCTTGGCAACAGCTTCTGCGTTCCTTATTTGATTTAACATGTCGGTGATTGGATCAGTCATATGCGCTTGGCTAAATGTAAAATGCAAATATCAAAATGCAAAATGTTGGCATCGCGCTCCGCGCGGTTAATTTTGAATTTCGAATTGTCATTTTGATTTTTGAATTTTGATGTTTAAATTTAATACCTTACCACGATGATTTTTTTACTCCCGGTATTTCGCCTTTATTGGCCAATTCTCTAAAACATATCCTGCAAAGCCCGAATGCCCTCATAAATCCCCTTCTCCTGCCGCACTTAAAACAGCGTCTTTGGAGCCGTGAAGAAAACTTCGGTTTCATTTTTGCTTTTGCTTCTTGTGATGTTTTAGCCATTTTTCTTAATTTATAAGCTTTATGATTTTATTGGAAATCCCATCAATCTAAATAATTCCAGTCCTTCTTGGTGGCTCTTAGCATTAGTGGAAACGGTCACCTCGAGCCCAAAAATAGTTTTTTCTTTTTCAACAAATATTTCAGGAAAAGAAATGTGTTCTCGAAATCCAATGTTTATATTGCCTCTTTTATCTATTAATGTTGGCTCAAGCCCTTTAAAATCGCGTGATCGCGGCAAAGACAAATAAATAAGCCTTTCCAAAAAATCCCACATCTTTCCTTTTCTTAACGTTACCATGGCGGCAATTTCAATGCCTTGGCGCAAACCAAACCCCGCAATGGATTTTTTTGACACCACCAACTTTGGCTTCTGCCCGGCAATTTGCGCCAAGTCTTGCACAATGGCATTTCGGATTTTTTCCCGTTCTCCCGAGGTTTTGGTTGCCACCTGCTTGCCAAAAGAGCTGTTCAAGGTAACCTTGGTAATGCGGCAAACCGCCATCTGGTTTTTATACCCGAATTTTTCTACCATCGCAGGAATCACTTCTTTTTTATATTTTTCCTGTAACTTTTCCATAATTAAACCTCCGATTTACATTTTTTGCAAACCCTAAATTTCCTATCCTTGTCTATAGAGTATCCCAATCTTGCAGGTTTGCCGCACTTGGGGCAAAGAAATTTTACATTAGAAATGTCCATCGGAGCAGCCGCTTTTACCACCTGACCTTTTTCGCCTTCTTTTTTAGGCTTAACGTGTTTTTGCTTTAGATTCATTCCTTCAACTAAAATTCTCTTCTCTTTTACCAGGGATTTTAAAATCTTTGCGGTTCTGCCCTTGTCTTTGCCTGAAATTACCAATACGTTGTCTCCTTTTTTTAACTTCATATGAATATTGACATTACAATAACTCGGTGGCCATCATGGCTATTTTATCAAACCCCTTGTCTTTTACTTCTTTTGCCGCCGGACCAAACACTCTTCCGCCCTTCGGCAATTTTCCTTCTCCTAAAATCACCACGGCGTTATCGTCAAAACGTATATACGAACCGTCTTGTCTTTTTACTTCTTTTCTTTGGCGGATAATCACCGCTTTTACCACTTCGTGTTTTTTCACCAATTTTCTGGGCTCGGCCTTTTTTACCGTTCCTACAATGATATCCCCCAATTGGGCATAGCGCTTTCTGGTTCCGCCGGGAACATTAACACACTGCAGGATCTTGGCCCCTGAATTGTCCGCGACTTTTAACATTGATCGCAACTGAATCATAGGATTAAATCTTTTTTACTACTACAAAATGCTTGTCTTTTGACAGCGGATTGGACTCTTCAATAACCACTTTGTCTCCCACATGGTACTCTGAGTTTTGGTCGTGAGCTTTGTATTTTTTGTGGATTTTGTACCTGCGTTTATATTTAGGATGTTCTTTAATCCGTTCCACCTTCACCACCACGGTCTTTTGCATTTTGTCGGAGACCACGATTCCCTGTAATTTTTTCTTAGCCATAATGTTTATATAACAGACCTACTGATTAAAGGTTTTCCTACCGAAACGCGAAAATTTCAGCTGCAAATTTGCGCATTTCGCTAACGGAAACCTTTAATCAGTAGGTCTAACTTCTTTTTCTTTTATTATTGTCAATATAATCGCGATCTCTTTTTTGGTGTTATAGATTTCTTTTACGTTTTTTAACTGGTTTGCCGCAAACTTAAACCTAAGGTCATTTAATTTTTTTACATGATCTTGCGCCAATTTTTGTAATTCCTTAATTTCTTTTTTTCTTAATTCAACTGCCTTCATGTTATAGTTCCCTTTTTATAATTTTAGTTTTAATAGGCAACTTAATGCTGGCTCCCAAAAGCGCCTCTCTTGCCACTTCTTCTTTTAATCCGTCAATTTCAAAAATAATCCTTCCCGGTTTAATAGGGTACACATAGTGATCCACCCCGCCCTTTCCGCCTCCCAAGGGAACCTCTTCTCCCTTGGAGGTTACCGGCTTGTCGGGAAAAATTCTCACCCATAATTTGCCGCCTTTTTTCATGTATCGTATGATGTGGCGCCTGGCCGATTCAAGCTGACGGGCGGTAATCCATTTGGTTCCCATTGCCTTTAACCCAAAACTGCCGAAATTTAATTCAGTGGCGCGCGTTTCCACGCCCTTTGTCCTGCCTTTGTGCCATTTCCGGTGTTTTACTTTTTTGGGCATTAGCAACGACATAATTTTAAATTTTAAATTTTAAATTTTTAATAAGTAGGTATCAGAAATTTTACAAAGAAAATTTTTGATAGATTTTATTTTTGATTATTTTTGCGAAATAAAAGTACCATTTCCACTATTTTTATTTCCCGTAATTATGCCACTAATACTTTTGGTGCTTGTATTTTTAATTTTATTGTTTACCACTTTAATAGAAACTAAACAAGATACTGGCACTGATATACAAACAGAAATTATGATAGTAATTAAATCCATGTTCTTTTAAATTTTAAATTTATTACTTTCAAATTGATGCACTTGCGAGGATGCCCCGCGGGTCAAGCAAATTGTAAATTTCAAATTTCAAATTAGTTAAACTTTTCTCCCTTGTATATCCAAACTTTTATCCCTATGACTCCGTACGTACAGTACGCTTCATGTTTGGCGTAGTCAATATCCGCTCTCAAGGTTTGCAAAGGCAACCTGCCCTGCTTGAGCCACTCTTTTCTGGCAATTTCCACGCCATTTAACCTGCCGGACACTTCCATCTTTACGCCTTTTGCTTCTTTATTTTGCATTACCCGTTCAAGCCCCATTTTCAATACTTGCCTGAAAGGAATCCTTTTTTCAAGTTGCTGGGCAGCCCATTGGGCAACGAGCATGGCTGACACCCATGGATTTTTAATTTCTTTAATATCTATTTTTATTTCCCGTTTTGGATTTTGCTGGCCAAATCTATAAGTAGAAAACACCTTGTCGCGCATTTTCTTGGTAATCATTTTTTTCAAACTTTCCACGCCTTCGCCTCCCCTTCCTATAATAAGTCCTGGCCGCGCTGATTCAATAATAATGTTTACCTTATTGGCAGAATGCTCTATTTCTATATTGGCAACCGAAGTTTCAGACAGTATAACTCTTAAAAAATCTTTGATCAAAAAATCTTCTTCCAAGTATTGGGGCATTTTTTTATCATAAAAACCGCGGACATTCCAGTCTTCCGCGCCCTTTATCCTAAATGATTTTGGATGTACTTTGTGACCCATAATGACTAATGTAAAATGCAAACATCAAAATGCAAAATTTTGGCATCGCGCTTCGCGCGGTTTATTTTGATTTTTGATTTTTGATTTTTGAATTCTTTTTAGGCGTTATTTCACTCAACACTAAAGTAATATGCGAAGTTCTTTTCATAATCGGATACGCTCTGCCCCGCGACATGGGATGGGATCGCTTTAATTTTGGCCCTTCGTCAACCCATACTTTTGAAACCACAAGGTTGGATTCCTCTAATTGATGGTCGTGCAACGCCGAGGCCACCGCGCTGTTTAATAACTTTAGCACAGGATCAGCCGATCTTTTCACGGTAAATTCCAACACGGCGCGCGCATGGCTGACGCTTTTATTTCTTATCAAATCAATCACCTCCCGTGATTTTCTTGGCGCCGTTCTTAAATTTCTTAATACGACTTTTATTTCCATGTGAGTGCGATATTGGAATCGCATTTATTACTTTTCTGGTTTTTTAATTTCCACCGCGGTCTTGGCCGCTTGCGACGCTTCCGCCTGTTGCTCCAGTCCTTTTTGCATCTTTCCCCCGTGCCTTGAAAACTTTGTTGAAGCAGAAAATTCTCCCAGCTTGTGGCCCACCATGTCTTCTGAGATATAGACCGGCACAAACTCTTTGCCATTATGCACCCCAAAGGTAAACCCCACCATTTCCGGTGAAATGGTAGAATGTCGCGCCCAGGTTTTTATGATAACCTTTTCATCTTTCCTCACCCGCAATACTTTTTCCATTAACCTTGGGTCTACATAGGGACCTTTTCTTAAGCTTCTACTCATGTTATTTTTTCTTTCTCCTGCTAATAATATATTTATTTGTCCACTTTTTCTTGTTTCTGGTTTTTACTCCAAGCGCCGGTTTGCCCCACGGAGTTTTTGGATGCTTAAGTCCAATGGGCTGCCTGCCCTCGCCTCCGCCGTGCGGATGATCCACCGGATTCATGGCTGACCCTCTTACATGCGGCCTTCTGCCTTTTAACCTTGATTTTCCGGCTTTGCCTATGGTGTAAAACCTGTTTTCCGGATTTGAAACCATTCCTATGGTGGCAAAACATTCTCCGCTCACTTTTCTTATTTCCGTGGAAGGCATTTTCAAGGTGGTATATCCACCTTCTTGCGCCAGCACCTCTGCGCCGTTCCCCGCCGATCTTACCAATATCCCCCCCCTTCCGGGCTCCAGTTCAATATTATACACATTGGTTCCTACGGAAATATTCTTTAACTTTATCCGGTTACCCGGAGCCAATGGGCCATTTTCTGAAAAAACAACGCTATCGTCTATTTTTAATCCCTGCGGAGCAATGATGTACTGTTTTGTTTTATCAGAATACTCTATCAAGGCGATAAACGCGGTTCTGTTCGGGTCGTATTCTAAGGCAATCACCTTTGCGGGACTCTCCATTCTGGTTTGCGAAAATTCTATTATGCGATACAGTTTTTTTACTCCGCCGCCCTTGTGGCGCACCGTAATTCTGCCGCTGGCCTTGGATCTTCCCGCGCTCCTTCTGACATACTTTAAAAGCGATTTTTCGGCCTTCTTTCTGGTAAGCAACGAAAAATCAATACCGGTCATTCCTCTTCGCGATGGAGTTGTTGGTTTAAAAATTTTCATGTTATAATATCTCTATTTTTTGGCCTTCTTTAATCTGCACTACGGCCTTGGAAAATCCTTTTTTGAATCCTTCCGTCCTGCCAATCCTTCGTTTCTTTTTTGGAATTTTTATCACATTAACCCTTAACACATCCACCCCGTAAATCCCTTCCACGGCCTTTTTTATTTCCGGTTTATTTGCGCTGGCCGCAACCTTAAATGTATAGTTATTTTTTTTGGCGAGCCCGGTTGCTTTTTCAGAAATGTGCGGTTCTCTTATAACGTTGTAAGAAAACTTTCCCGCTTTTTTGTTAGTGGGAACCTGTGCTTTGGTTTCTTTTGAAACCACATCCTTCTCAGGTTTTTTTTCAACTGGTTTCTTGGATTTTTCTATTTCTTTCTTTCTTTTTAAAAAATCAAATATGCTCATGTTATTTTAAAAATATTTTTTCCAGTTCTTTTATTCCGTCTTTAGAAACCAATACATATTTATAATTAAGCAAATCCACCACGTTTACATTTCTTGCTTCCAGCACTCCGGTTTTTGCAATATTCCTTGCCGCTAAAAATATATGTTTTCCGTTGTTGGTTAACACCAACCTGCTTGCCTGTCCCGCGGGCAGTTTTTTTATCATGTCCGCCATTAATTTTGTTTTTGGTTTTTCAATTTCCATATCATATAGCACCACCAGCAGGTTATTTTTTACCTTTTCAGACAGCACCATGCACAAGGCCTTTCTTCGCATTTTCGCGGGAATGACTTTTGAAAAATTCTTGTCATTTCTTGGGCCTCCCGAGACCCCGCCGCCCTTCCAAATGGGAGACCTTGTTGACCCGTGGCGAGCTCGCCCGGTTCCTTTTTGCCGCCAGGGTTTTCTTCCTCCTCCGCGAACTTCGCCTCTGGTTTTGGTATGAGCCGACACTTGCCGCTGGTTGGCGGTTTGAGAAATCACCACTTGGTGCACCAAATCAGCGTTCATTGTTACGTCAAAAATTTCGCTTGGCAATTCGGTGGCTCCCGTTATTTCACCTTTTTGGTTATAGGTATCAACTTTCATGATTTAAGATTTATGATTTATGATTTATGATTTATGATTTATGAATGTATCCGCAACGATTGACAAATTTATTTTTATATTATATATTACTTTCAGTGTTCTTTCAATCCTTGCCTAGTCCAACGACAAGAGGTGAAAAATGAAGAGATGGAAGATACTCGTACTTGGGCTAATCATCGTGATAGCATTTCTGACCGGTTGGATACCCGGATTTATTCTAGGAGTAAAGCTCGGGGAAAACTTTTTTAAATTAATAAAACCCGCTTTGCCATGGTAACTCCGAATGAGCGCCCGATCCCCACAAAGGTGAAGGCGCTTTTATTTTCAAAAAACTTGACAATGTATCCTGTTTTGCTACAATTGAGGCAGGGTAGATGGTCTGCAAAATTGCGGGTCAAACTACTTGTCAAACAAAAGAGTCCTTTACGGGGCTTTTTTGTTTTGTTAGAATTATGCCGTGGACCCGGGCCCGTAGTTTATGCAGATAAAACTCTACCCTTGACAAGTAGCGTAGCGGGTGCGAAGCCCGCCGGGTCCACATCAGAACTCCCCAATACCACGGGGCTTTTTGATTGTTTAAAAACTTATCCGCCCTCGCGCGCAATTTTACTTGCCATGAGAGAAATCGAGGAGTAAAAAATTGTGCGCGACGATTGACAAATTACTTATAATACTATATAGTGTATTTTAGTACATTTTCGATTCACCCTAAAAGAAAGGGGAGAAGAATGGAATGGTTGCTATGGCTCGTGCTGATAGTCGTCGGGGCCATTGTTGGACTCGTGCTACTCGTTACCGTCGTGGTGACGATCATCAATGCCTACATCAGGATTAAAGGATTTCTCAGGTATCGCTGCCAAATCTGTGGCAAAAGGATCTGGGGACATCCATGCCTCCCCATGAGGGAGAACGATACTATTGAGGAAAACGAGCGTAACAAGAATAGACCTTGTTACCACCACCGGTGCTACTTCTCAAGAAAGTAGCCCCCATCGCCAACCAAGTTAACCTGCGAAGCGCCAAATCCTGCAAAAGAGGAGGCGCTCTTTTTTTCTTAATTTCGCTCGAGCATTTCCTCTAAAAGACACTTCCCCCGTTATCAACCCCGGTGTCTTTTACGGGGAAATGCTCGAGCGAAATTACTACAATTCCTTATCCTCTTATTTCAAGCAATGTTCCCCGGTGTCCGGGAATTGCGCCCCGCAACGCCAATACATTATTTTCTGGATCGATTTTTTCAATGGTCAAATTTTTCACGGTAACTCTTTCAAATCCCATGCGGCCTGGCATTTTTCTTCCCTTTATCACATGCTGGGGAAACCTTTGTCCCACCGAGCCCAATGTCCTGCGTTCGTGCTTCATGCCGTGGGTTTCATTTCTTCCGTGAAAGCCGTGTCTTTTTACTCCTCCCTGAAATCCCTTTCCCTTGGAAGTGGCCGAAACATTAACCTTGTCCCCTTCGTTAAACATCGCCACATTAATTTGGTCGCCCACATTTGCGGCGCCCTCCATTCTGGCTTCTTTTATATGGCGGTACTCTTTTCCTTTCATTGATTTGCCAATTTTATTTTTCTTTTCTATTTTCACAAATCCTAATTGCAAGGCATCATATCCTTCTTTAGCTTTTGATTTTTTTTGCAATACCACGCAAGGCCCTGCTTCAACCAAAGTCACCGGAGTTATTTTACCCTCTTTATTAAACATCTGAGACATTCCGATTTTTTTCCCTAAGATAAATTTCACGGTAGGTGTTAGATATTAGGTGTTAGATATTAGAATTTACTAACACCAAAGACCCAACACCTAAATAACTAAATACCGGGCTCTGAACCCGGCAACAATGAGAACTACATCTCTTAATTGGCGGACTTTTCTCTTGATGCGCTATGCTGCATTAAAGAGTAGTATCTCGTTGAACGACTTGAACGATTAGGATAGCATACTATATTTTAATAGAAATATCAACCCCCGAAGGTAAATTTAAGTCCCGTAACGCCTCAATGATTTCTTCGTTGGGGCTTATCACGTCTATAATTCTTTTGTGCACCCTCATTTCAAACTGCTCTCGGGCGTTTTTATGCACAAAAGTTGATCGGTTGACGGTGTATTTTAACACTTCGGTTGGCAGTGGAACCGGCCCAACCACCAAAACCCCGTGACGGTTGGCAATGTCAATAATTTGCCGCACGGAGTTATCTATTATTTTGTGATCGTACGCCTTAAGTTTTATCCTGATTTTAGGCAAAGAAACTGCAGCCGGTACTGGAGTTTCCTCGGTTGCAATTTTCTTTATCACCTTTTTTGTCACCGTCTTTTTGACAGGCATGGAAATATAATGCTTACTTTATGATTTTCGTCACCACGCCAGCCCCTACGGTTTTTCCTCCCTCGCGGATAGCGAATTTTGACTTTTCCTCAAGCGCCACCGGCACAATTAATTTAACCGTAAGATTTGCGGTATCTCCGGGCATCACCATTTCGGTTCCCGCGGGTAAGGTTACGTCGCCGGTAATATCTGAAGTCCTGATATACAACTGCGGTTTGTATCCGCTAAAAAACGGCGTATGCCTTCCCCCCTCGTCTTTAGAGAGCACATATACCTCTGATTCAAATTCGGTGTGAGGTGTAATACTGCCGGGCTTTGCCAACACTTGGCCTCGTTCAATATCTTCTTTCTTAAGGCCTCGAAGTAAAATTCCCACGTTGTCTCCGGCTTGGCCCTGATCTAATGACTTTTGGAACATTTCCACGGAAACCACCACGGTTTTTTGCGTTGGCCTGATTCCCACAATTTCCACTTCATCATTTTGCTTTATCACTCCTCGCTCAATTCTACCGGTGGCAACCGTTCCTCTTCCCTCAATGGAAAACACATCTTCAATGGCCATAGCAAAAGGCTTATCTAATTCTCTTACCGGTTCTGGAATAAAATTATCGCACGCATCAAGTAATTCTGCAATTGGTTTTGCCGCGGCATCATCGGCAGAAGTTGCCGCCAACGCCTTTAAAGCCGACCCCCTGATAATCGGCGTAGTATCTCCGGGAAATCCGTATTTTTTCAATAATTCGCGCACTTCCGACTCAACTAAATCCAAAATTTCAGGGTCATCAACCATATCGCACTTATTCATAAAGACCACCAGCGAAGGCAAACCCACTTGCCTGGCCAAAAGGATATGCTCTTTGGTTTGAGGCATGGGGCCGTCGGGGGCTGAAACCAATAAAATACCTCCGTCCATTTGGGCGGCTCCGGTAATCATGTTTTTGATGTAGTCGGCGTGGCCCGGACAATCAATTAAGGCATAGTGCCTCTTTGCAGTCTCGCACTCCAAGTGAGTGATAGAAATCGTAACCCCTCTGGCTTTCTCTTCGGGAGAAGCGTCAATTTGATCCACGTCTTTGTCAGAAGACCTAAAACCGCGCAACTTTGAAACCTTCATAATTGCGGCTGACAAGGTGGTTTTTCCATGGTCAACGTGGCCAATGGTACCAATGTTTACGTGAGGTTTGGACCTCTCAAATTTTTCTGCCATAGTTCTGAATTTGTAATTTGAAATTTGAAATTTGAAATCAATTTGAAATGATTAAATTTAAAATTAATTCAAAACCTCAAACTAAAAATGTAACATTTGTTATATTAGTAATACTATTACACTACGCAAAATAAGTCAATAACTCATGCTCTTTTGTCTGATTTTCGAATTAAAAAAACACTCATGTTCTAATTTCATTCCTAATTTTTCAGCCATTTTCTCTAACCACTTTTCATGCCTGTTTACCTTCAGCGTCAACATTGCCATTTCCTGAAAATAGGTATCTGCTTTGTGGGCATAAGCATCCACGGAATTTTGAAGACCGCTAAAATCTTTATGATATTCGTCTTTGAAGTTTTCAAAATCAACCTTGGCGGGAAATTTTATTTCCATTGCGGACAATAATTTTTCTACATCTTTATCGTCAAGCATTTTTTTTATTTTCCTTTTTAATAAGTTTTTTCTCTTCTAAAAAATTTATGATATACATAGCGTTTTGAGAATGTCGCATGGATTCATTCTATCAATTCAGAAACCCTTGTCAAATTTATCCTCCAACGAATTACCAGACCCACTGCGTTGACGATTTTTCACCTGCGCCACGCCTATTTTGTCTCTGGAGTTCGACCCATAAGCGTGTCGACAACCGGTTTTACCAATTCTAATTCTTCTTTTGTATTAGCATTTTCTACATCTCCTGCCAGCCGTTCTAATATTTCCATTAATTCAATAATATCTTCTCTTATCTTCTTCTTTGCATTACCTAAATCCTCTGGTTCTTCATCGGGATTAAAAATTCTTATTTTATTTTCTTTCATAATTTTTACTTCACCTTTCCTTCAATAATCTGTTGCGCCACATTTGCCGGAACTTGCTCGTACTTGTTAAATTCCATGGTAAACGAGGCGCGGCCTTCAGTTAAACTCCTTAGTGCCGTGGCGTACCCAAACATTTCAGACAACGGCACCATGGCGTCCAGCACTTTCATGCCCGCGCGCTCTTTTGTTTCTTCTATTTTTCCGCGCCGCGAATTTAAATCAGAAATTACCGGACCAAAAAATGCCTCGGGAGTGATGACTTCTGTTTTCATGATTGGCTCCAAAATAACGGGTTTCGCTTTCTTGGCTCCATCTTGAAGCGCCATGGACCCGGCAATTTTGAACGCAAACTCCGAGGAGTCAACTTCGTGGAAACTTCCGTCATACAGTGTCACCTCTACGTCAACCATGGGATATCCGGCCACAATTCCCTTGTCAAGCGCCTCAATGATACCTTTTTCCGTGGGCTTAATAAATTCTTTTGGAATGGATCCACCCTTAATTTCGTCAACAAACTCAAAACCTTTACCGCGTTCCAATGGCTTTAACCTAATCAATACGTGTCCGTATTGTCCTTTTCCTCCGGACTGCCTAATATATTTTTGTTCAGATTGGGATTCTCCGGTGATAGTTTCTTTATAAGCTACCTGCGGCCGCCCAAAATTTGCATCCACGTTAAACTCGCGCCTCAACCGGTCTTGGATAATATCCAAGTGCAGCTCTCCCATGCCAGAAATAATGGTCTCGCCGGTTTCTATGTCTTCTTTAATTCTAAATGTCGGGTCTTCTTGAGTTAATTTTCTAATGGACATGATGAGTTTTTCCTGGTCGGCTTTGGTTTTGGGCTCAACGCGCATAGAAATAACTGGCTCCGGGAATGAAATTTTTTCCAAAATCACGGGTTTTTCTTTGTCGCACAATGTGTGGCCGGTGACGGTATTTTTCAATCCCACCGTGGCCCCGATTTCGCCCGCATATAATACATCCAATTCTTCCCGCGCGTTGGACTTCATTCTCAAAATTCTTGCGATTCTTTCCTGATCGCCCGTCACCGAATTTAACACGTACGTGCCTTTTTGAAGCGTGCCGGAGTATACCCTAAAAAAGGTCAGCTGGCCCACAAATGGATCTGTGGCCACCTTAAATACCAAAGCGGCAAACGGCTCGTCGTCGGAAAACTTTCTTTCTATTTCGGCCCCAGTTTTGGGATCGGTTCCGGTAACTCGCCCAATATCCATGGGGCTTGGAAGGTAATCTATCACCGCGTCTAAAATAAACTGCGTGCCCTTATTTTTGAGCGCGCTGCCGCAAAAGACCGGCACCAGCTTAAAGGCCAAACAGGCCTTTCTCATGACCGCCATTAATTCTTCGTTTGAAATTTCCCGACCCTCTAATAATTTATTGGTAAGGGCATCGTCTTCTCCGGCAATTCTGTCTACCATTTTTTCGCGCCACATTTTAGCTTTTTCCAAATAGTCAGCCGAAATTTCTTTTTCAACCACTTTTTCTCCCTTTTCGCCCTCAAAATAAATCGCTTTCATTTTGAGCAAATCAATAACGGCGGACAAATGCTCCTCTTCTCCAATCGGAATCGTCATTGCCACCGCGTTTTTGGTTAATTTATCCAAAATTGACTGAAAACTTTTTTCAAAGTTCCCGCCCATTCTGTCTAATTTATTGATGAAACAAATTCTTGGGGTGCCGTATTTATCGGCTTGCCGCCAGACCGTTTCTGACTGCGGCTCAACGCCGGCCACGCCGTCAAACACCACCACGGCGCCATCCAAAACTCTTAATGATCTTTGCACTTCGGCGGTAAAGTCAATGTGGCCCGGGGTGTCAATTAAGTTCATTTGAATTCCCTTCCAATGCATGGTAATGGCGGCGGCGGTAATGGTAATGCCGCGTTCGCGCTCTTGGGGCATCCAATCCATCACCGTATCCCCCTCGTGCACTTCTCCGATTTTATGGCTTACTCCGGTATAAAACAAAAGCCGCTCGGAGACCGTAGTTTTTCCGGCGTCGATGTGGGCAATGATTCCAAAATTTCTTAATTTTTCTAATGGATATTGGCGAGGCATATGCTTGATTTATGATTTACGATTTATGAATTTTAAAAAAATTGACAAATTAATATACCTATGTTCAAGAATTTAACCAGTTCACGTTCCTATAGACATCACATCCGTTAAATGGACTCCAAGAACCTGCTAATTTACCAATCTTGGCTGCCTTTTAACAAAA
>Ga0209542_10012939_pt1 | contig 14495 bp, 15 predicted proteins | sample RifCSPhighO2_01_FD_184028 | JGI IMG/M metagenome (GOLD analysis project Ga0209542, IMG submission 184028) | Soil microbial communities from Rifle, Colorado - Rifle CSP2_plank highO2_0.1 (SPAdes) (version 2) | ecosystem: Environmental > Terrestrial > Deep subsurface > Rock core/Sediment ...
TTCGGAGATCGGCTGTGGAGTAGTTAATCAAATTAAAACTAAGTAACCAAAAACCCTCCGCCAAATGGCGGAGGGTTTTTGGTTTTGCAAAGTAGCATTTTTAATGTATAATTATGCAATTATGGAACAAAAGGCCATAACTTTTGAATTAACCTCGTACAAATTTGAGCCCCTTGAAAAGAGAGTTATTTTTAATTACAAAACAGATTTTTCAACCGGAGAACCCTTAGTTTTCAAAGAAGTGATCGTATTGCCTCAGATTCCCAAAACAGGCCATTTACCAGAAGGGATTTTGGAAAAACTTCTACAAAGCCTGCATATTATTTTGGGAATAAGCTACTATAAATTATATTGTGCGACACGAGTGAAGTTACCTTATATATTAACCGAACAAGAGGCGGAATTCTGGAATGTTGTCTACCAAAAAGGGCTTGGTGAGTTTTTTTACAGAAATAAATTAGATCCAAACATTTCTCCAAAGTTTCCATTTTCAAAAAATAAGAAGGATAAGATATTTAGGTTAAATGAAAATAAAAAGATTATTTTGGGTATCGGAGGAGGGAAGGACTCTTTGGTTTCTGCTGAATTATTAAAGCAAGGTGGTTTTGATGCAACCGGTTTTTCTGTGCAAACCAACAAGGACTATAGAATAATTGACGAGGTAATTCAAAAAATACCCTTAGACGAACTGAAAATTCAAAGGTTTTTAGATTGGCAGGTTCACCAAAAGCACCAATACGCCGGCCACATACCAATTTCTGCAGTTTACGGATTTTTGGGAGTTTTCTGCTCGGCTTTGTTTGGATACTCTTATTTTGTAGCTTCAAACGAACATAGCAGTAACTTTGGAAATTTAAAATATAAGGGGCTTGAGATCAACCATCAATGGTCAAAGTCTCTTGAGTTTGAAAAACTTTTTCAGGAATACATTAAAAACTATTTAAGCCCCGATCTTTCTTACTTTTCTTTATTAAGGTCGTTTTACGAAATACGCATTGTAGAAATTTTTTCAAAATACAAAAAATATTTCCCACACTTCTCAAGCTGCAACAGGAACTTTGCAATAGGCCACGACGGACGTACTCTGTGGTGCGGAGAATGCCCAAAATGCGTTTTTATTTTCACCCTGCTTTCAGCCTTCCTAAAGAAAGAGGAGCTAATCGGTATTTTTGGTAAAAATCTTTATCAAAACAAAAATCTATTGCCTTTATTCAACGATGTTTTAGGTTTTGGCAAAATTAAGCCTTTTGACTGCGTAGGAACATTTGAAGAATCTCAAAGCGCAATATTTTTGGCAAAAGAAAAATTCAAGAACGACTTTATAATAAAAAATCTTGCAAAAAGGGTTAAGTTTTACCCAGAGGTTTTGAGAACACAAAAAGAATCTTTAATTCCAGAGCAATTCAAGTTTTTTGGAATGAAAAACGCCCTGATAATCGGATATGGCAAAGAGGGGATAGTTACCAAAGAATATTTGCGTAAGTTCTATGCGAAACTGAAGATTGGGGTAGCCGATCAAAAGGAAGGCAAAAATTATTTAAACAAACAAATGGATTTTGATATTGCGGTAAAAACTCCCGGGGTTAAAAAAGAGAATATCATAATACCTTATACTACTGCCACAAATATTTTCTTTTCAAAAGTTAAAGGTAAAAACAAAATTGTAGGAATTACCGGCAGCAAAGGGAAAAGCACCACTTCTTCCTTGATTTATGAAATTTTAAAAAAATCTGGCAAGAAAGTTGAGCTTCTTGGCAATATCGGAAAACCAATGCTCACAAAAGTTTTGAGACCCATAGCCAAAAATACAATTTTTGTCTTAGAACTTTCGAGCTATCAACTTGATGATATCAATTTTTCGCCAGATATTGCTGTTGTGACAAACCTTTTTCCTGAACACATGGATTTTCATGCAGGAATAAAAAACTATTACCAGGCCAAGAAAAACATAATAAGATTCCAAGATAAGGAAGGTTATTTTGTCTATAATAAAAAAAGTAAAGCAATGACTAGCTGGCTTAAAGAATATAAAGGCAAGCCCGTTCCTTTTGATGCAGACACAAAGTTTAAGACAAGCTTACTCGGCGAACACAACAGACAAAATATACAGGCTGCAGTTACTGTAGCCAAAGTACTGGGCGTCAAACAGGACACAATTAAAAAAACCATAGAGAAATTCAAAGGATTACCGCACCGGATGGAATTTGTGGGAGAATTCAAAGGAATCAAGTTTTATGATGATGCAATCTCAACAACGCCAGAATCCACAATTATGGCGATTAAATCTATAAAAAATATTAGCACGATTTTTCTCGGTGGAGAAGATAGGGGATATGATTTTTCAAATTTGGAGAAAGCGGTAAAAAAATATAAAATAAAAAATGTAGTGCTGTTTCCCGACAGCGGAAAAAAGATCTTAAAGAATAAAAAGGGATTAAAAGTCTTTAGTGTAAAAAATATGCAGGAAGCCGTAAAATTTGCCTACAAAAACACAAAGAAAGGGAGTGTGTGCCTGCTTTCTTGCGCTTCGCCAAGTTATTCATTATGGAAAAACTTTGAAGAAAAAGGAGGGCAGTTTAGGCATTACGTTAAATTTTTTGGAACTATGAAACAAAAAAACTAAAAACGAAAGAACAAAAATTTGTTTTTAAGTTCTTGGGTTATTAGGTTCTTAAGTTTTCAATGAAGCATCAAATAAATTATTATTTCTTAGGGCTGGCAGTTTTTTTGCTTGCATTTGGGTTGCTTTTTTTGGCGAACTTATCGGCTCCCGCCTCCTTGCAAGCTTTCGGCAATACAAACTATTATTTATTCCATCAATTGGTGGCTTTTGGGATAGGTTTGGTTTTGGCTACAGCCACCTTTAAACTGCCACTGACGCTAATTAAAAAATGGGCGCCTATTCTTTTCTTTTTGAATTTAGCACTTTTGGCAGCTGTTTTCCTGCCTGCCGTGGGTATTAAACTTTGGGGAGCCAGCAGATGGTTAGGAATTGGCAGTGCCACCTTTCAGCCATCTGAATTTTTAAAAATAACTTCTGTTTTGTATCTAGCCTCATGGCTTTCCGTAAGGGTTTCAGAAAAATCTCGAAAGAGTTTGGTAGTTAGAGCCAAGGAAAACCATGGTGATTTTATAAGAACTTTTATTCCATATATTGTAATGCTCGGCGCAGTTATGGCTATGCTTTTTTTCCAAAGGGACTTGGGTACCATGGGCATTATAACAGCCGCTTTGATGTCTGCCTATTTTGCTATTGGTACGCCTTTGTGGCATACTTTACTTGCCGTGGGAATTGAAGTAATCGGAGGATTAGTGCTAATTGTAACTGAACCGTACCGCTTACAGCGGTTTCTTACTTTATTACACCCTGAAACCGATCCGTTAGGCGGAGGATTTCAGTTAAAACAATCAATTCTGGCAATTGGATCTGGGGGAATTTTTGGAGAAGGGTGGGGAATGTCCACCCAGAAATTCGGCTTCTTGCCGCAGGCAATGTCGGATTCCGTTTTTGCAATCATTGGAGAAGAGTTGGGCATAGTTGGCTGTATAATTGTAATAACTTTATTTCTTGCATTTTTCTGGCAGGGAATTAAAATTGCGCTGCAATCTAGCGAAAGATTTTCAAAGATAACATCAGTGGGATTAATGACCTGGATGATTGTGCAGGCTTTTATGAACATTGCTTCATCAGTAGGACTATTCCCCCTGACCGGGATCCCCTTGCCGTTTTTCTCTTACGGCGGGTCTCATTTGATGTCTGAAATGATGGCAATCGGATTACTTTTAAATATTTCTAAAAAAGGATAAAACGGATGTTGTCTACTTTTTTAACATCTGCGAAAAAAGTAGTTAACTTAATAACATATGAAAAAGATAAAAATAATTTTATTTACAGGCGGAGGCAGCGGGGGTCATGTGATGCCTCTGATTGCAATAGTCAGAGAACTTAAAAAAATATCGCAAAGTTCTGATTTTTTATTGCATTACGCAGGGCCAAAAGAAGACTGCCTTCTGATTCAAAATGAGAGGTTGGAGACGCACCCCTTAATTATCGGCAAAATAAGACGATATTTCTCTTTTACAAATTTTATAGACTTTTTGTTTTTTATTCCTCTAAGTTTTATCCAAAGCTTTTTTCTAGTAATGTTTTTACGCCCTAGTTTGGTTTTTTCAAAAGGCGGATCTGGGTCTTTACCGATTACGTATGCCGCAAAAATCTTTAAAATTCCTGTCTTTATACATGAGTCAGACTCTGTAACAGGCAAATCAAATAAGATAACGGCAAAATGGGCAAAAAAAGTTTTTATATCATTTGAAAATACTATTTTTTTTAACAAGCCAAAAACTGTTTTGACAGGAAACCCAATAAGAAAAGATTTAATAAATGGCAATAAAGAAGAAGCCAAGGCGGCTCTAGGCATTACTTCGCAAAAACCAGTGATCCTGATTTGGGGTGGTTCTCAAGGCGCTCAAGCTATAAATAGCTTTCTAATGGTTGTTTTAAGCAACCTTTTACAGAATTATGAGGTAATTCATGTCTCTGGTAAAAAAAACTATAAAGCTGTTTCATTGGAGTCTAGGGCTTTTTTGGCGGACAAGTCGCAAGAAGAAAGTTACCATTTGCATGACTTCTTAGACCAAAATCAAGTAAAAAATGCCTACTCTGCTTGCGATATCATAATATCAAGAGCTGGATCTGCAAGTATTTTTGAAATAGCGGCTTTAGGAAAGCCCAGTATTTTAATTCCTTTGCCGACTTCAGCCCACAATCATCAGACAAAAAATGCTTATGAATACGCAAAAAATGGAGCTTGCATAGTAATAGAACAAGACGACTTATCGCCCGGATTTTTTCTGGGAGAGATATATAATATTCTCTCTCAATCTGATAAAATGAAAAAATCCGCTTTGGAATTTTCAAAACCAGCGGCCACTGAAAACATTGCAAAAGAAATAATGCAATTCTTAAAAAATGAAACTATTTAACAAAAAAGTTGAAAATAGAATAAGGGTAAGGTTTCCCCCTTCTCCAACCGGTCTTTTGCATATTGGAAACGCAAGAACTATTCTTTTTAACTATTTGTTTACAAAACAAAAAGGCGGCCAAGCTATTTTGCGAATTGAAGACACAGACAAAGAACGATCAAAACTGGAATGGGTGCAAAATATTATTGATGAGTTAAAATGGCTGGGGATTGAATGGGACGAGGGACCAGACATAGGTGGAAAATTCGGGCCGTACAAGCAGTCTCAAAGATTAGATATTTACAAAGAATATCTTGAGAAACTTTTGTCTGAAAATAAAGCTTTTTATTGCGATTGCAGTCAAGAAGAACTGGAAGCCAAACGGCAAGATCAGATGAGCAGGGGATTGGCACCCAAATACGACGGCAAATGCAGGTATTTGGGCAAAACAAAGGGAGTCATTAGATTTAAAGTTGAACACAAAAAAATAAAGTTTAACGATTTGATTCGCGGCCACGTAGAATTTGACACAGAACTCTTGGGAGATATTGTAATTGCCAAAGATTTGGAGAACCCGCTTTATCACTTTGCAGTTGTGGTTGATGATGCAAAAATGCAAATTTCACATGTAATACGCGGAGAAGACCATCTTTCAAACACACCAAAGCAAATTTTATTACAGGAAGCCCTGAAATTTGATCAGCCAGTTTACGCCCACTTGCCATTAATGCTAAACCCGGACAAGTCAAAAATGTCTAAAAGGGTAGGTGATGTGGCCGTTTCAGATTACCATAAAGCGGGATATTTGCCCGAAGCTCTGGTCAATTTCATGGTTCTTTTGGGTTGGAACCCTGGACACGAAAAAGAAATATTTTCAATGCATGAATTGATAAAAGAATTTTCAATTGAAAAAGTCCAAAAAGGCGGGGCAGTATTTAACATAAAACGGCTGGACTTTTTAAACGGATTCTATATCCGTCAGAAACCCATAGGCCTTCTGACAAAAATTTGCCTGCCCTACTTACAAAAAAACCACGGGGAGTTTTCACAAAAAACTCTAGAAAAAATTGTAGCATCTTGCCAGCCAAGAATGAAAAAACTTTCAGATATTTCTGAAATGGCAGAGTTTTACTTTGAAGAAAAATTAAATTACGACCCAAAAATTCTAACGTGGAAAGAAATGCAGCCCAAAGATATTAAAGAAGCTCTCTTATTGTGCGACAATGCGCTATCACAGGCGAAAAAATGGGACATAAAAAGCTTAGAAAAAATAATGTTTGAAGTTTCTGAAAAGTTCAATACAAAAAAAGGGTATCCTATGCAGAACAAAGGATACTTGCTTTGGCCATTAAGAGCTGCCTTGTCAGGCAAAGAGGCAAGCCCCGGCCCGTTTGAAATAGCTGAAATATTGGGGAAGGATAGGACTCTGCAACGCATTGCCGATGCAGTTACGATGTTATAATGTTCTATTTGTTGTAATGTTATAACTATTATAAATAGTGTAATGCTTTGTTGTGTTTTATAGGCCAATTCGCACAAATTAGCCTATTATTTATATGAGCATAAAAAGCTAAAGTGTTGACTAAATCATAAGGGCGTGTTACTATTGACATAGTTGCTAGATGGTGATATAATTGGGAACATAGGGTAAGCAGTGGGTTTTACCTATAAAAACACTAAAACAAAGGAGTTCTCATATTCTCCCGAACCGCGTTTGACCGATCGCGTCCTTATCATTGAGGAATGCGACTATGGACAGGATGTAGAAGAAGTCATCGAGGTGACTCGCGATGAAGGGGCTGTCAGCGAGGACGATAACGGCGAGATCTTTTGGATCGTCTTCGCCAACGAACCGCGCCAGGTCTGGGATTTCACTGAGAAGTCTCTCCGTCGGCACTTCGCCAAGAAACCGGTGAAAAAAGAGGAGGTCTCATGAGTAAAGATAGTCGATCGGGTGGTAAGTTTAGTGGTAACCATACTACCCTAATCCACGCAGCCGCTATCGTCGCAGACATCGCTCATGAGTGTCCGTTCGTGACCAATATTTCTCCTGGCTTTATTAAAGCAAGATTGAAATCGGTCAACGGACAACGTAGAGTGAAAATCTCCGACGACGGCTCAAGCATCCTACTTGCGGTGCGTGACAACACTTCTCACCAGGAAATTCACGTACACTCAAAGAATATTCAAGTTACCAAGCTCGCAATCGCAAGGGGGTCCCGTAACGCTGGCCTACAAATTGCTTTTCAAAAGCAATAGTTAGAGGTTAAGGGAGAATACCTAAATAAAATTTCTCCCATACTTCAGAGTAGTTTACTACTGTAAACTTTTCTGAAGTGGCGATGAAAAGAGTGGCTTTTTCAGGAGATAGCAATGCGTTACTTTTTCGAAAAAACCAGCGATCAGCATGCGCTAAAACTGCATACTGATTCACAGTTAAGCCGAAGAGAGGTTGGCATTGAAATGCCGACACGATACGACCCTTTTACTTTTCTTAATTTATTATGGCATAATAAAAATCGTAGTCTACCCTCAGAAAGAGAGACCCAACCAACAGTTATTGTAGAGAGTGCGACCAGGGCCAATTGGACAAGTCCTTGCGAATACGTTTCGCAGGACTTTTTTGTTACATAAAAATTATGGTAAAATAAATTCATAAATCTTAAATCTTAAATCGTGAATCAAAAGTCAAACAGGGGATTCATACAATATATAGTCCTGATTGCCGTTGTTTTAGGGGTTGTTTTTTTGAGCCAGCAGCCGTTTTTGCATCCATACGAAAAAAAGGCGTATGCAGTAGTGTCAGAACAGGCAAATTTATATTGGACAAAAGCTAGCTTGTGGTTTACGGCTTCTATTTATCCAAGAGTCGCCCAGGAGGTGGCGAATAGGGGAGAGCCCCTGCAAAGCGCCGTAGTTGAGCAAAAAAATAATTTAGCTCAAAGCGTTTGGGAAAATATAAAAAACTTTTTTGCAGAAAAGTTTTCAAAAGTTTCCGGCACGAAAGTTAAGTAGGCAACTTGGCTAGTGCAAATACTATTGCGTCTACAAGTATAACGTCGTAAAATGGTAGTAAAGCGACATTGCGTAGGGCGCATTAGAAACGAGCTTTTAAAAAAATTATGGAAAACTCACAAAAACCAATAATAAAACATATTCCAGATTTTTTGGATTTTTGCGAAGTAGAAAAAGGTTTACGCGACAACACACAAAAAAATTATCAGCGCTATTTGCAAAAGTTTGTATTTTGGCTTCGGTCCAAGGGTTTAGAGGGCTTGCTCCCCCACCAATTGACGCCAGAGCATATTTGGGAATACCGATTACACCTATCCCGCCACCAGGCCCCAAATACAGGTAAAATACTGCAAAAAAGCACCCAAAACTACTATTTAATCGCTTTAAGGTCCTTTTTAGGCTATTTTGTGGCCAAAGACATAGTTTGCCTGCCCCCGGGTAAAATAGCCCTTCCCAAGGCCAATAAAAGCGAAAAAACGGTAAAATTCCTTACCTTAGAGCAGATTGAGCGCCTTTTGACGGCTGCCCACCCCAACGACGCAATTGGAATAAGAGACAGGGCTATTTTAGAGTCATTTTTCTCAACCGGCCTGCGAATTGCTGAATTGGTATCCCTTAACACAGAGCAGTTTTCAAGCATCAAAGACAAAAAGGATCTTGAGCTTGGCATCATCGGCAAAGGCGGCAACCCAAGGACTGTTTACTTTTCAGAACGAGCCATAGAACACATTAAAAAATACTTATCTATTAGAAACTCAAAAGAAAAGGGGTTGTTTATAAACTTCCGCGACAAAGACGGAACAGGCTCACGCCTTACACCAAGATCTGTTGAAAGAATTGTAAAAAAATATTCTGTTATGGCTGGCGTGCCAGTATTCACCACCCCACACACATTGCGTCACTCATACGCAACTGATTTATTAAATCAAGGAGTTGACCTAAGATCCATTCAAGAATTTTTGGGGCACAAAAATATTGCCACCACTCAAATTTATACCCACGTCACCAATAAGCGTTTGCGCGACATTCATCGCCAATTTCACAGCGGTAAAAATCTAAAGGACTAAAAATAGGCTCTACTTCCCTCTTTTTGGTTTTTACAATCTGTCACATAATAAATATTCATGTACATAATAAATTGCGTTACGAAAATGCAATAAATTTGATGTAAAAAAATACACCGAGTATCTGCATAAAAGCAGACACTCGGTGTCTGCCGGAAAAAGAGTTTTATTTCTTTTCCAGCTTCTTTAGTTCCTTATCGACGACGTCGATTTTTGCCTGGATAACCGCCAGCTCCCTTTCAAGAGCCTTCCGATCCTCGGCGATTACCATATAAACCTCTTTCATGAGGTTATCAAAACCCATTTCTCCGGCCTTGATGAGACGCCCTTGAAGCGCTGTAGGCTTTTTAGGCAACGCCTTACCCTTGGCCTGCCCAAACACCACAGGATTGATTTCCTTGTTGTAGCTTTTGGGCGCAAATACGCCGACCAATCCGGCGATTCCCTCCATGGCCAGCATCAGATCGTTGGACGCGGCCACCACTTCCTTTTCTTTGTAACCAGACATTCCTTTTTTCAGTCCCTGCAAACGCTGGTAAATGACCTTCGTGTCATCAATCGACTCGACACGGGCTTTGGCACGCATCTTGTCAAACTCCAGCAAAGATTTGAGGAGTTTTAAATTGCTGGCATTAAAGTCTCTTACGAGGCCACCGATGTTGTCATCGGCCCATGCCGGCGTGAAAACCGCCAACGTCGAGAAAACGATAACCGCCAATACGCTCAAGCTCTTCATAACAAGATCCCTTCATGCAGAAGAATCATCGGACATCTTCTCGGAAAACACTTTCCCGATGTACTGGCAACATAATACCATTAACTTATATACAAGTCAAACCAAAATGGGCTACTCCCCCACTCTTTTGATTTTTACAAAAATTATTTCTTTTCTATTTGCCTGACATTTATTCCGCTCTTCTCAAAAAAAGTTAAATGAGATATTGTCGCATAATTGAATTTTTGATATACTGAATTATCACTTTAGAAAATATATGAAAAATAATTTTGACATTACAACCCTTGCAAGCAACGATGCTTGTTTTGACTTACAGTTTCGAAAAGACACTAGGCGCGAGCGCACTAACGCGCCAACTTATTACAGGTGGAAAGCGCAGTTTGTAATTACAGGGTCCAAGGATTCCAAAAAACTTTTAGAGAAAGTTGCAAAAGAATTGGGTTGCGGTAAAGTGAGCGTTTCAAAAAATCAGGCCAGAACATATCGCTGAATTAGTTGTACCATTTTTTAACAAAAACAAGCTTTTGGGAGACAAGAAAAAAGATTTTGAGCTATGGCAAAAGGCCGTTTCAATAATTCACCAAAACAAAGGAAAATATATTGCAAATTGGGAAAAGAGCGATCTTCTTTCTCTTATTGCAATACAAAAGTCGGCTTCTAAATACAAAAATAACCCCCGCGAACCCAGATGGCTTGAAATGGCCCAAACAATTGCAAAATCAATATAAATTTAAAAGTTAAGCGCAAATTACAGTTTAAGTTTTCTTAAAAAATACCGCTTGGTTCTCCCTACGGTATTTTTTTAGCATAGAAGAAAATAGAAGAAATTAGAGTTTTATATTAGACCTACTGAAAGCAGTAGGGTATTCTGCCGAGGAAATAAAAACCCCTACTCTGAGCGATAGTAGGAGTTTTGGCATATCTACAAAAGAATGTCTTCGAGGGGGACAATCACGCAGCGTGTAGCTGCGCGGATTGGACTGCTCCAAGAGACCACTTGCCACCATTCACAAAGACCCGTTCGAACCCCGGGCATAGCTAATTCAGGGAATTCAATAGAATTACTTATTAATTATGTCAATCTTTTTAGAATCTTGCCTTGATTTAACTGCCAAAACGTCTTTGACGATCCTTAAATTCTTTTAGGGCAATATCCAAATCTTCTTCTACAAAATCGGGCCAAAGTTTTGGCGAGAAATAGAGCTCTGCGTAAGCCGCCTGCCACAAGATAAAGTTAGAAAGCCGTACTTCTCCGCCGGCTCTTATCACTAAATCCGGGATTGGCAACCCCCCTGTAGATAAATATTTTTCAAATAAAGATTCTGTTACTTTTTCGGGGTCAACTTTATCCTTAATTATTCTTTTGACGGCGTTTACAATGTCCCACTTTCCTCCATAACTTACAGCTAAATTCAAGTACAGCTTATCATTTTTTTTTGTTGATTCTTCAACCTTATCAATGACTTTTTTCAGGGAACCAGGAAGATTAGTTCTATCTCCTATTACTCTCACACAAACTTTCTCCTGATTGAAAATACCTATCCCCTCTCCAAGGTATTTTTCAAAAACATGCATTAAAAAATCAACTTGATCTTGTGGTCTTTTCCAGTTTTCGCTGGAGAAACCAAAGACAGTTACCACCGTGACTCCCCTGTATTTACACCACTTTAAAAATTCATTAAACTTGTCCTTGCCTTTTATGTAGCCCTCTTGAATTGATAAATGGTTTTTTAGAGCCCAACGCCTGTTGCCGTCTGGAAATAAGACAATATGTTTTGGTATGTCTGACATTTTTTATATATTTTAAATTATACAAGAAAGCTTTGACAATTTCAATAATATTTGCTAATCTATTAACTAAGAAACCAAAGAACTGAAAAACTAAAGAACGTTTCATACAATGTTCTTTCGTTCTTTTGTTCATACGTTCTTATGTTTTAAATATGTCAACAAGTAAATCAACAGGAGCATCAAGACTGGGAAGAGATTCAAGATCTCAGAGGCTTGGCATTAAAATTTCTGGCGGTCAAACGGTAAAACCAGGCATGATTATTGTAAGACAAAGAGGAACCAAATATCTTGCCGGAAAAAACGTAAAAAGAGGCAGCGATGATACTCTGTACGCTCTAAAGCCAGGTATTGTTAAATTTTCAACCAAGCTCAAGAAGCTTTTTGACGGAACACAGCGTCAAGTCAAAATTGTAAATATTGAATCAAAGGCTTAGATATTAAAATCAAAAACCCCGCAATGCGGGTTTTTGGTTGCTTATTTTTTGGCAACTGCCTTAATAAATGCCACAAAAAGAGGGTGGGGATTCAGAGGTCTGGATTTGAATTCAGGATGGAACTGTGTTCCCAGTAAGAACGGGTGATCTTTTTTGGGTAATTCAGCTATTTCCATTAATTTGTCATCTGGAGAGACTCCTGAAAACTTCAATCCCGCTTGCGTGAGTTTTCCAATTGAGTTTGGGTTTACTTCATAGCGATGGCGATGGCGCTCATTTATTTCACTTGAACCATAAGACTCTCTTGCAATAGTTCCCTCTTTCAATTTGCATGGGTAGCTGCCAAGCCTCATAGTGCCTCCGTAATTTCCTTTGGCTATTTTTTCTTTTTGTTCTGGCATTAAGTCAATAACGGTATTTTTGGCATCTGGCTTTATTTCAGCAGTATGGGCATCTTCAATACCTGCAACATTTCGGGCGTATTCCACCACCATTAACTGCATGCCATAGCAAAGCCCAAAATATGGAATTTTGTTTTCTCGGACGAACTTTATAGCCGAAATTATACCCTCCACTCCCCTGCTTCCAAATCCCCCTGGAACAATAATGCCATTGTATTGCTTTAATTCTTCTAATTTTGAGGCGTCTTTTTCGTATTCTTCAGAATCCAAGTAAGAGAGCTTTACCTCAACGTCGTTAGCTGCGGCTGCATGCTTTAAAGATTCAATTACAGATATATACACATCAGAGAGCACATAATCTCCAGACATAAAATATTTTCCGACGACAGCAATATTGAGCTTCCTGTTACCGTTTTTCACCTTGGCAACAAAGTTTTCCCAGTCTTGAAGATGAGCAGGTTTATCTTTTAATCCCAAAACACCACAAAGAATTTTTCCCAAGCCATCCTTTTCAAAGTTAATAGGCACGTCATAAATGCTTTCCACGTCCGGAGCTGAAATAACGTGATCGGGAACAATATTGCAAAACGTAGCAATTTTTTCTTTTCTCTTTTGATCTAGGGGTGCGCTTGCGCGAGCTAAAATTACGTCTGCTTGCAATCCCACAGAATTGAGTTCACGACTCGCATATTGAGTGGGTTTTGTTTTCATTTCACCAATATTGTTGGGTATAGGCACATAAGAAAGCATGACCACAGCAACGTCATCTGGGCATTGCTGGCGCAACATACGGGCAGCTTCAAGAAAAATTATGTTTTGGTACTCGCCAATCGTGCCTCCAATTTCAACAAGAGTAATATCAACCTCGGCTTCCTTCTGAGCTTCTTTAATGCGGCGAATAACTTCAAGAGGGATATCGGGAACCACTTCCACGTTTTTGCCATGATATTCTAAATTTCTTTCACGACGGATTACCTCTTGGTACACTCGTCCCGTCGTCATATAGTTAATTGAAGGCAGTGACTCATCAAGAAACCTTTCGTAGTTTCCCATATCCTGATCAGTTTCGTATCCGTCGTCTAAAACAAAAACCTCGCCGTGTTCGGTGGGGTTCATGGTGCCCGCATCAACATTGATGTACGGATCAATTTTTATCGCAGTGACAGAAAATCCTTTGCTTTTTAAAATCCTACCGATTGAGGCAGTGGCAATTCCTTTGCCAATACCAGACATTACTCCACCCGCAATAAAAATGTATTTTTTCATCCAAAAAAATTGTTTGACAGAAATACTTTCTGTCAAACAAGACTTTAATTTAACAATATCCTATTCTTCTTCCTCTTTGGTAGATTCTTCTCCAGAAATCACCACAGTAATTTCAGCCTCCAAATTATGATCCAGCATAATCTTTACTGAAAACTCTCCTGCTGATTTTATGGGTTCTTGCAGCTTTATTTGGGATTTTTTTACTTCAAACCCCATTTCTTTCAATTTCTCTGAGATTTTGGCATTATTAACAGACTCAAACAACTGGCCTGCATCGCCAACTTTTACGGAGATTTGAACCTCAATGCCGTCTATCTTAGAAGCCAATTCTTGAACGCCCTTTAAATCCTCCACTGCTTTCGCTTCAATTAGTTCCTGCTGATCGAAAAGCCACTTTAAATTATCTTTCGTAGCCGGTTTTACCAGTTTTTTGGGCAATAAAAAGTTTCGCACGAATCCGGGCTTTAAGTCTTTCACTTCATATTTTTTTCCGACGTTTTCGACGTCCGTAATTAAAATGACTTTCATACTACCAGCGACACTAATTACAAATTACACACTAATTTACGAATATTATTCGGGTCATTCGTGTGTCATTCGTATATTGGTGTCACTACTTAAAATCAATTATCTTGTATTCTACTTCAATCCTTGAATTATTTCAAGCGCCTTTCGCAATTGTGGATCATTATTGGCGGAAATGTCATCTTCTGTCTGCTCAACCTTAACATCAGGTGCCAACCCAACTTCTGAAATTGAGTTACCCTTCGGGGTAAGCCATTTTGCAATTGTGATCTTTAAAAGAGACTGACCGTCAGCAAGA
>Ga0209542_10012940_pt1 | contig 14493 bp, 13 predicted proteins | sample RifCSPhighO2_01_FD_184028 | JGI IMG/M metagenome (GOLD analysis project Ga0209542, IMG submission 184028) | Soil microbial communities from Rifle, Colorado - Rifle CSP2_plank highO2_0.1 (SPAdes) (version 2) | ecosystem: Environmental > Terrestrial > Deep subsurface > Rock core/Sediment ...
GCGATTCTGATGTCGACGGGGATGGCATTATCAACTTCTTCGACAGAGACGTTGATGGAGACGCACGCTTTAATGATCTTGATCCGAGAGCAGAAGAACTGCTTAATATCAGACCTCCTACTCCTCCTACAGGATGTACAGGCGGACCAGACCTTGACAATGATGGCGTTCTAGGAGATACCTTGACCGGCGCCTGTGATCAATGTCCAGGCACTACCGCTTCTCAACGCGGAACTGGGTTTAATTCGCAGACAGGCTGTGGGGTAGGACAACGACCACGAGAATTCCCCCGATGCAGCCAAGTCGGAGGAGTTGTTTGTCCTCTTGGAAGCGCATGCAATACAGGCACAACCAGCCCTACCACTATCGAAATTGGATGCTGCCTTTTAGACAGAGGAATAGCGCCAGCCTGCCAAACCGACACCCCTCTTTCAGTCAGAGTCCCAAGCATCACCATCAGCAAAGGAGCATGCGATGATCAAGACGGAGACGGACAAGGAACAAGGCAGGTTACTATCACCGCAGGCGCCACAGGTTCAGAAGTTCTCCTTCAAGAAATCACGCGCCTCGGAGGCATCCAAGCAGTCCTTCCAGAATGCCTCACAGAACCCTGCATCCAGCAACCTGGCGCAGCCACATGGAGCGTGCCATGCACCGCCATCAACTCACGAGCAGACCGCGTCATTGTGTCAACCTACAGCGCGAGCGCAGCAATCCTTACACTCTTTATTATCGCTGGATATTACCTCCTCAGAAAAAAACGAAAGGCTTAAAACTCCTCATCCTTCCCCACTCTTATGGAAATAGCTATTCTCAAAGAAGACAAAGACACCCTTGAATTCGAACTCAAGGGAGAAGGACACACTATCTGCAATCTTCTCAGAAAACAACTCTGGGAAGACAACGACGTCGCGGCAGCGAGCTACACCATCAAACATCCTCAAACAGCATCACCTGTCTTCACCCTCAAAACCAAGACAGGCAAACCACGAAAACACCTCCAAGAAGCACTCACCAACCTTAAACGCACCACCAAGGAACTCAGAAATCAACTTCAAAAACTGTAACTTACTTTCACGGCTTACTTTTTTATACTCCCTTTTCATAGTTCTTGAAATTCTCTAACACCCTCATTTTCTGTGAAATGACCTTTATTATCTAAATAATCACTTTAGCTTTTAGTTTTTCTTCAAAAATAATTTTATAAAATTTCGTATTTTATGGCATATTCCTGTATTAAGCGTAATAAAACTACGCTTAATACATGTTAAGTGAAATAAATTTTGGCGCGCTTAGAAAAATAACATTTATATAGGGATTTTGTTTTTTAATCAATACTATGGCTTTATCCAAAAAAGAAGAACAAATTTTGAAGTCAATCGTTGTGGCTTCTGAAAATGAACCAACCAAACCTGAGTTTCCAGCAGACAATCCTAAATTTCCCGCAACACCAACATACAAAATCAAAGTTCCTGGCTTTTTAAATGTTTGGCTAAAAGATGAAAGCCACAATCCGACAGGAACTCACAAAGACCGCATGGCTTGGGAAATTGTTGTTACTTACAGGGATTTTTTAATCGCCAAGAAAAGAGGGCAAGTGACTGGGCATCTTCCTGCAATGTCTATCATTTCATCTGGTTCTGCCGCAATAGCCATACAAACACAATTAAAGAAGTATAGATTGCCTAATTTGAGGGTTCTTGCCGACGCAAACACCAATCAAGATGTTATAAAATCGATGAAGAAAATCGGATGTGAAATTTTTGAAACTGATTTAAGTAAAAAACCATTTCACTGGAAAGAAATTTTAACATTAACTCACAATCCTGATGGTTTTGATATAACCTCAAGCGAAGCATTAGACCCAACAACAAGATTTTATGATTGGTTAAGTTACGAAATACTTAATTCTTCGCCTGATTATTGTTTTATTCCTTTCGGAACAGGGAACCTTTTTGAAAATATTTTAAATATAAACAAAAAAGAAGTATCAACTCAAAACCATGACCCAAGATTCAGGGGAAATTTAGAAATATTAAGAAGATGCAACTTTTTTGGTGTAACTAGCAATAATCCTAAATCAAAAGCTGATAAGTTGTATTCACCACACTTGCCCTTTGTTCACTATGATGAGCAATGGATAAGATTATACAGATATGCTGGTTTCTGTGGACCAGAATCAAATGTGTATTTACTAAAAGAACAAAATTTGGATAAAGCCATAAAAATCGCTGAAACTCTAAAAATAAATTGTGAACCTTCTGGGATTGCAGGATTAGCTCTACTACTACAGATGAAAAATAAAATCCCTAAAAACAAAAAGATTCTTATTGTTAGCACAGGCAAAACTAAATATCCCTAGACGCGCGCCAAAATTTACTCTCCTCGCTATTGCTCGTCGGGGCGTTGCACTTTCGGGCTTCGCCCTCACCTCACTTAACAGCGATTTAGAGGAAACCTCGTTGCACTTCGGTTTCACAAATTTTTTGTCAGCTCTCAAAAATCCTCCAGCCATATGGGTCGGATTTTTGGAGGGCAAAAAACTTCTCTAAATCGCATACGTTAGTTTCAATTTGCCCCCTCGCTACGAAACGAAAACGAACGGAAGCCCCCGCCTGAGTTCTCACAAGTAAACGAAAAGATTTAAATAAAATTGTTCTTCAATCACATATGATGAAGTCAAAATATTTATTATTTGGAATTATTGTATTGGGGATTATTGGAGTAATTTTTATTATCAGCTACGCTACTGACAGATTACAGAATTCAGAACCAGCATCAAAGGATAACCTAAATCTTCCCCCCCTATTAGCTCAATATCTTGCTGCTTGGCGATGTGGCAATGCTCAATGTGAATTTCAGGAGGACAGCGCTAACTGTCCTGTTGATTGCTTAAAAGCCGAGATTAGCGTTGACAAATGGACACAGGTTAATGGACCTTATGGCGGCTTGATAACTGATTTGGAAAAGGTAGGCAATACTTTATGGGCATCTACATCATTTACATACGAGCTAGGGGGAAATGGTATTTTTGAGATTACGAACAAAGGTTTAGAATGGAAAGCTTTGGGGGGCACAAACAAGAGAGTATTGGATGTTGCCGTGGACCCAAACGACACTAAAAATATTGCATTCATCGCCGATGCGCCATTTATTACATGGAATGGGGGCAAGAGCTGGCAGAGAATTGAGCTTGAAGCTGATTCATATACTTCAGTTGCTATGAGCGCAGCAAATCCCTCTCTTATTTTTGTAGGCGCTGTTTTGAATGGAAAAGAATTAGTTTTTGTATCATTAGATGATGGAAAGAGTTGGACGAAAACATCCTTTTTGCCTGAAACTGAATGGAGTGTAAAGCCTATTTGGGTAAGCATTACCGACGAGTCAAAAAATTTCATAAAAGTTATTGAGCCCCATCCTGCAAATGAAAACATTTTATTTGTTGGCACAAATTCAGCATTATTTAAAAGCGACGATAAGGGTTTAAATTGGGAAAGAGTTGACGCTGCTTTTCATAGAACTGATATACTTGGCATTAAAATAAATCCGCAAAATCCTAATGAAGTATATGTAAGAGTTGGAGTTTTTGAGGATCTTACATGCATGGAAGCAGCCGGCAAAGAAGAAAATTCAGATAATTTGGAAAAAGAAAAATGCGCTGGCGTATACAAAAGCAATGATTTGGGCAAAACCTGGCAGCAGCTTGATGCCTACTATTTTGACCCTTCAGAAGGCGGTGTTTTTATAGATAATAATAATCCAGATATTGCTTATGCTATTTTCTCCAGAAAAATTCTCAAAACAGAAGATGGCGGAAAAACATGGCAAAAATTTTTCTTTGCTCATGACGAGCCGTTCATTTCAAATTCAGGCATAGAAAGATTAGCAGCAGGCGAGAACAGCGACGAAGTATTTATTGCAGGCAGACAGGGTCTTTTTCACACCGAAGACGCTGGCGAGCATTGGCACGAAAGAAATAATGGATTTATAGGAAGTGAAGTAGTTGATATTATTAAAGCCAGCGACGGGACTTTGCATGCAGGCACGTATTCATTGGGTATGTTTAAAAGCACAGATCAAGGACAAAGCTGGACTTTTTCTTCATATAATCTGGAAAATCCGTATATAATGCTTATTGCAGCGCATCCAACAGAATCTCAAACAATTTTTGTTACAACAAATGGCGGAGTATATGTCAGTTTTAATAGCGGATTGACTTGGGAGCGTGTTGCAAAAGATTTTTTTAGTGACTCTGAACTGCTTCCCGGAATTTCACATTTTCATGGCATTGCTTTTGATCCTAAAAATTCAAATCGTATTTATGTCGGAGGCGGGGGAGATCAGTATTCGCCCAATGGAGTCGGAATATCAATTAGCGAAGACGGCGGAAAAAATTGGAAGCAGGCAAATGTAGGTTTTGAAAAAGATGTGCATGTGAGCAAGATAATAGTTGATGAAAATAATTCTTCAATAGTTTATATCACTACTCAAGGACCTACGAACTTTGCAGAGAAGACTGGAAGCGGACATGGTGTTTTTAAAAGCACTGACTATGGAAATATCTGGAAGGAAATAAATTCAGGATTAGAAACAGCAGAAATTAATACATTCGCATTAGATCCGAATGATTCAAATATAATTTATTTAGGCACAGATGATGATGGAATTTATAAGAGCACTGATGGCGGCACTTCTTGGGCAAAATTGACCATTTCGGGTCTGCCTCAGAAGTATGGTGTTGGAGATATAGTGGTAGATCCCCGTGATAGCAGTAGCGTATATGCAGCCACCGTAGATTATTTCCGGCTGTTTGCGGATCGTGGCCTGCTGGGCGATTATGGAGTATATTTCAGCAAAGATGGAGGGAAAACCTGGAAACAATTTAATGAAGGGCTGAACCATAAAGGGGTCTTTGCCTTAGAAATGGACGTTGAGCAGGGGATTTTATATGTTGGGACAAGAGGAGGAGGGATTTATTGGAGAAAATTATGAAGAATGTAGTGCGATCAATTCGTTCACAAGTTGAAATCTTGGATGATATATTGAAATAATTTTCGATGGCGGGGGCTTCCTAACGACTAAAAACGAAAACGCTCGGGGGCAAACTTTGATTTTTTGCTTCGCAACGTTGCACTAAAAATCAACCACTCCAAGTATTCGTGGGCAACTAACAGCGGACGCCGTCCCACAATTCTTTTCCTAACACCTCTCCACAAAGGAAAAAAAATAATTCCCCCACTTTAAGCGGTAATCCCTCCTCTCATCCTCCAAATCTTCCCTAAATTATGTGCTATACTCACCAAATTCATCTCAATTCTTGTTCCCTGCAAGCCTCTAAGCAAAAACTCCCTGAATCCAAGATTCTGTTTGATATTTCCAATCACTGGTTCAACCGTGCATTTTCTCAGACGATAAACGTCTTTTGATTCTGGTTCTTTCATTTTGTCTCTCATCCTCAGCCTTTCTCTGAAATAGAATGGCACATCCTTTTTCTTTTTGAGTTTCTCGTTATAATAGCTTAAAACTCTTTTTCCATCGGAGGACCACAACTCCTCCCTTCTTGCAGGGTAAAGACCCTGCAAGCTGTTTTAAGAGATTAAAAAAGATTTAGGACAGAGCCTCTCAAAACACAATATTTTTATACCAACAATCAACATTCTCTTCTGAAAAAAGATGGAACACAAAGGATACTCTCTTCTCGCTCTCGCCTTCTTCATCGTCCTCTTTATGCTCTTCATCCTCTTCCAACCACAAATCACCGGACACGCAGTCAGCATTGGCAGCACGAACCTTCCCCTACAAACAACAGACACGCTCGTTGAAGGCACTATCACACTAACACTGGAAGAAGCCCTCAGCGACCAAGCGCAGCTTACTATCAACATCTCCAACCAAACTCTCTACAGCCAAAACACCACGCTCCTTACCTCTATTCCGGGATACACCCCTAGACAATCAGGCAGCTTCCCCCTCCGCCTCGAATATTTCGGACTGAAAGTCAGCACACCAGGAACACACTTCTTGAACATCGCACTTACAGATAATGGCCAAGAACAAGCGGCCTCACAAACAACCCTCCCCTTTTTAGGCATCCTTCAACTACGAGTCTTCACAGACAACGAAGATAACACCTTCAAAAATAATGACACCATCAGCTGCTATTTCCAACATCCAGGCTTGGGAACACCAACAACTTTCTACTACAAGCCCACAGACAGCAGAGGAACTCCCTCTTACACAATTAACCAACACTCCACCCTCTGCGACCCTCAAAGCCTAGGAGATTGCTACACCTACAGCGAGCTACACGTCACAGCAACCAGCCTCGGCCAATGGAACTGCGCAGTCACCCTCACCTATCAGGGAAAAACAGCAACCAAGTTCTCAAACAAAACAGCAACCATGGAAAACACCGCCCCAACCCTCACGCGTGGAATTGGCAGCATGAACCTCAGCTCACAAGAAAACATCACAATAAATCTTGATGAGCTCTTCCAAGACTTTGACAATGACAGGCTCCAGTTCCGCGTTGTCGGAAATAATCTTAGCCAGGCTTTCATCGACGGAGATCAACTCATTCTCAGCAACCCCCAAGACTTCTCAGGAACAGACGAGCTTATACTCATCGCAAGCGACGGCTTTGAAGATGTCAGCGCCAACTTCACCCTCGAACTCCTCGGAGGAAACGCGCCGCCACAGCCAGAAGAACAACTCCAACAACAACCACGAATCATCCGACAGCCAGAAGAACAACTCCAACAACAACTAACACTCTCACAACTAGAACTTCCAGAAATACCAGAAGCATCAGAACTCGGCGTTTTACCAATCATCCTCCTTAGCCTCGGAGGACTCATCATTCTCGGAGGGGCTGGTTTATACTTTTACCAACGAGGAAGAACAGTAGCACAGGTTCCATCCCAAGAGGCAAACGCGCAACAACCACAAGCAACAGCTCAACAACAACCTGAGATAGTTCAACAACAAGGCCAGCAGCCACAGGCAGCGCAACAAGCTGTAGAAAACAGCCATGAACTCCAAGCTTACACTGACGACGCCCTGCTCAACCAATCCAAGCGACCAGACCAGGCGCGACAAGAACTCCTCCAAGCGGGATGGCAGTCCCAGGATGTAGAACGAGCGCTCTCCCTCTCAGGAGCGAAAAAATTCGTCAAAGACAAACTCTCAGCAGGCTTCGCTTCCGAACAAATTAAACAAACACTCAGACAAAAAAAATGGAAAGATGACCTCATCGAAAAGATCTTCAATGACCTAAAAAAGTGAAAGATTTATAAAGAAACAGCACCGAGAAAAGGCCATCTCGAAAGGAGCGCTTCCCATGCACCAAGCCCACCAACTTTCCCTCTTCGCCTGCCTCGCAGTTCTCATCATCGCCTTGTCCGCAACTATCTACGCTCCACTCAATACCATCAGCACAGGCGATCAGAGTCCAAGCGATAACCTCATCACAAGCCTCAGCTTCCACAACACAGATCTTAAAGAGGCGCGCATCAGCGACAAATCTCAATTGTTAACAAGCAATTTTTTTAGAAGCCCTCTTCCTCCTCAAGACCGACGCGTAGAATGCAACACTCTTCTCATTGATCCGAGTCTTCACGCGGGGAAAACAGGCAATGACCTTTGTCAAGCTGAGGGTTATAGCACCTGCGTCGCTGTCTACGATCAGACACTGGCTCATGGCGGAGCAGACCGTTTTGAACGCGCCAAACCATGCATTGGCGATAGTGTTATTCTCAACACTCTTGTAACTTCTGGGAATTTGCAGAGCGGCTCGTCTGCCTCCGCAGTTTCTTGTTGCAAATTATCTTGAAGCATCAATAGTGAAGATATCTCTTACAGCGTTTGATGCACCTAAACAACGCTGGCCCGCAAAACGGCTCTGTCCTAAATCTTGTTTTTGCTGAATGTTCGATTTGGAAAGATCCACTTTTTCCACAGGAAAACTTGGTTTGATGGAGTTGGAATATAACTATTAAAAAGCACTTAGCACAGAGCCCTGCAAAACAAAACCTTTTATAACCCTCCCTCTTTTTTTCTCAGATGAACTTCACCACTTTTTTAAAAAAATCCTGGCACTTCATCTGGCACGAAGACAGCCTCGCAAGCTGGATCGTTAACGTCATCCTCGCTTTTCTCATCGTTAAATTCATTCTCTACCCAGTTTTAGGTTTCGCCCTCGGAACATCTTACCCTATCGTCGCAGTCGTTTCTGGAAGCATGGAACACGATCAACCTTTTGAAGAATGGTGGAACAGCAACAAAGATATTTACGAACAATACACTATCAACAAAGAGGCGTTCACCACCTTCCCTCTCAAGAATGGGTTCAACAAGGGAGACCTCATCATCCTCACCAAAGCGGAAGGCATCGAGAAAGGAGACGTCATCGTCTTCCAAGGAACACTCAAAGACCCCATCATCCACAGGGTTGTCGCCTTCAACACAGATGGGAGCTACCAAACAAAAGGAGATCACAACCCCTCCTCCAGAAACGACGAACTCGCCATCATCAAGAAAAACATTCATGGAAAAGCACTCTTTAAAGTTCCCTACCTCGGCTGGTTCAAACTCCTCTTTGTCGAAGGCGTTAATCTTTTCACAACAAAACAACAAAACATCCACTACCAAGAACCACAACGACCAACAGGACCACCAGTCTTCAACATCCAACTCTGAATAACAAACTTTATAAAACTTCCAAGAATCCTCAACCTCAAGAGAAACCAATCATGTTTTGCACAAAATGTGGAGCCCTCCTCCTGCCAAGAGAAGGCGTCATGAAGTGCGCTAAGTGCGACTACTCGCAAGAAGAAGTCGTCCTCAAAGAAAAAAAGAAAACCGCAAAAAAAGTAGAAGTCATGGAAAAAGGCAGCCTCGAAACCAGACCAAGGATCAAGGCAGAATGCAAAGACTGCGGCAACAACGAAGCTTACACATGGACACTTCAAACCAGAAGCGCGGACGAACCAGAAACAATCTTCTTCAAATGCACCAGCTGCGGAACGACATGGAGAAGCTACAGCTGACCTATCTTATTACAATCGCCTCGTTAATGTTTGAAAAATCATTGTCACATGTTATCACTTTCCCACCGTTTAGACGCGCAACAACAATATATCCATTAAACAAAACTTTGGTTTTAACTTTATAAATCTTAAGTTATAATATTTTCGCTTTCCAGAAGCTTTAAATAAACCCGAAAGAAGAAACCTCCAGAAAAAAAGATGGCACTTGAAGAACAGGCAGGATTAATCTTCGCTCCAGTCTTAGGCATCGGAACAATCCTCGGGTTGTATGAGCTGATTCTTATTCATCGGGATGAGAACTTTCGAGGAAGCCACTGGCTCGGACACGGCATCCACTCGGTCTTCTTTATGTGGGCCGCGCTCTTCGCAATCTTCAACACAGAATACTTCTTACAAGTCACAGGGCTTCTCGAGCAAGGCATTCCCTTTATCAGCAACCCCTGGGCTGTCAAGATAGCGATCGGCGTCATCCTCAACTTCAAAATGCACGCAGCCTCAGCAGTCGTCAGGGGAGGCGCGGGCATCGCAGCGCGAGGGCTCGCGGAACACTGGACGCACACACTCATCGTGTCAGCACTCGCGGTCACCTCACCTTTGTACTGGCCAATCCTCCAACCCCTTCTTCCAACATGGCTCGGGGGAACACAAGGCCTAGAAGCCCCCTAAAAAGCTGACTCTTGACAAATATAAGTTCAAGGAAATAAAAGCTTAAATAGCAAGTTCTCATCAGAGCGGTCATGAAACTCACCCTCACAGAACCACGTTACCTTAAAGACAGCATCCTCATCATCTCAGAGCTCGTCAACGACGTCAACCTTAAATTCACCAAAGACAAGGTAGAACTCGTCGCAGTAGATCCAGCGACCGTGGCCCTCGTTATCTTCAAACTCTTAAGCTCAGCATGCTCAGAATACACTATTGACAAAGAACGCGTCATCGGCATCAACCTCGGAGCATTCACCCAAATCCTCAAACGAGCAAAACCCACAGACATCCTCACCCTAGAGTTAGAAGAAGACAAGAACAGACTCAGCGTCCTCCTCAAAGGCACCACTGTCAGAAAATTCGATTTGTCGCTCTTGGACATTGACGAACGCGAACAAAAAATACCCAACCTCAAATTCGCCACAAAAATAGAAACGAATACTTTACTTTTCACTGAAGCAATCGAAGACATGGACATTGTCGCGGACAACTTAACCCTCAGCTCAACACCAGCAACCTTCCTTATTTACAGCCAAGGAACAACAAGCTCAGCACGCGTCGAAATCAACAACGATGAAGAAACCAGTATTGAGACTACAGAACAAGAACAAACCTCAAGATATTCTATTGAGTATTTAAAAAAAATCGTCAAGGCATCAAAACTCGCAAGCAACGTCACTTTAGAATTCGGACAGGATTATCCTTTAAGAGCAGAATACAAAGTTCTTGACAAACTCAGCTTGCAATTCGTTTTAGCACCAAGAATACCAAACGATTAGAAACCTTCAAGTTCCTTCATCTTTTTCGCCACTTCTTCCTTCAATCTTAGATACTCCTTCGCGGACAAGCCATAACGCTTCGCACTCTCCATCTGCGCATTAATCAGAAAAGCCTGCTGACTAGACCACACTTTATCATCGGAAGATCTCACGTAATCCCCCCATCTCTCCACAAACGCCAAACGCTCTTTTCTATTTCTTTCTTTATCCGTAATATCTTTTTTCAATTTCCCTCTCCCAATACTCTATCTTTTCTTTATTGAGCTTTTCATCAAACACCATTCTCAAATGCCTAGCATCCTCTATATCTTTCTCAGACTTTAGAATTTTTTCCTTAAACACAATTTGTAACTCTAAATTACTCACCTGTAAAACCTTTTTGCCCATCTCAACCTTCAAACATTGTTTGAAACATTCTTCCTCCACACTATTCTTCATAAACTTCACCTCAAAATTCGGAATAACCATCCTTTTCTTTGCAAACCGTATAGCTTCACCTTGAGATAAATACTTGAACGCACTCATCGCTGCCTCACAATTCAAACAATAAAAGCCCGCTTCCTTCAACGCGCTAAAAATCCTCTCAAAAACGTTTTTATCCAGCCTCTCTATCAAAATATCAACATCCTCAGTCGCACGAGACCTGCCAAGAAGAATCGCAACATACCCAGAAACAATCATATACCTTACGCGCTTCTCCACTACTCCAATAAATTCCAATACTAACTTATCTAATTCGTTTAACACTTTCTTTGAGACAATCTTTCTCTCATTAGGTATATATTCCATTTCAACCATAGTATTCCTCCATCCATAAAAACCCTTCTCTTTATTATTCTCACCCCAATTTTTTCTAAACTCTTTCGAAAACCTTTATAAGCAACTTCCCGGCTTAAGACCTTATGGAGAAAAGGGGACAAATAACGATCTTCTTAGCGGCAGCACTCGTCGTCCTCTTCGTCATTATGCTCCTCTTCCTCGCACGCGGACGCATCATCGAACAATTCAAAACACCAAATGTTCAACAGCAACTCCAAACAGAACTCACCCTCATCGAGAAAGAAATCAGCAGGTGCGTCACCACAGAGACAAACAAGCTTCTTGAAATCCTCGCACGCCAAGGAGGACACCTCCACACCAGCAACACTGTTTATTACAACGGAAAACAAGTCACTGTGCTCTGCCAGCACATTCCAAACAGCAACGCCTGCCTCTCAACGCCTCTTGTCAAAAAAACCATTCAACAAGAGCTTGACAAAGAACTTACCCAAAAGCTTGGCAGTTGCATTGATCTCACTCCCTTCAAACGAATAGACTATGAACTCACGGAAGGGCCCTTCATTTTACAGAGCCAAATCAATCCAGAGCACGTCCTCATCACTTTACACTATCCTCTCGCACTCAAAAAAGACGATGTCACCTTAACTAAAGAATCATACACGCAAGAAGTAGACGCACCACTTGGAACACTCATACAAGTAACAAACGACATCCTCAACCAAGAAGCAACAACAGGCACCTTTGACCCATTAGACTATACCTTGATCCACCTCAACAAATACACCCTCCAACTCAAAAAACCTTACCCGCATAAAGTTTACCTTCTTGAAACACGAGAACGACCAGCATACCAACTCAAATTCGCCATCGCAGGAGCAGACGCATGACCACAAAAAAAATCAAAGCGCTCTTCGAAATCTTCTTAGTGCTAACTTTATCTATCTTCACAAGCATCAGCTTCGCTTCGCAAGAAGCCAACGCACAAGAAAATGTCTGCTGCGAGAAAACAGCAAACAAACAATACTGCCAATACGTAGACGAAAGTGATTGCGCTACCGGACTTCGAGATCCAACTACTCCAAACAAGGGAAGTTACTCTGTTAAACCGGGCACGTGCGACCAAGCAAGCTTCTGCGCGCCAGGATGCTGCGACTTAAACAGCCAAGGGCAAGGATGCTCCTCAAGCACAGGAAGAGCAACATGCGAACACCAAGGAGGAAGCTTCACCTCAGGAAGCTGCACTTCTGTTCCAGGCTGCCAAACAGGATGCTGCATCCTCGGAACAAACGTTCAACACACCACTCAACAAGGATGCAAAGATCTTTACACCACTTACGCGCCAACACTCCAGCCCAACTTCAAATCAGGCCTCTCAGAACCAGCATGCTTCCAAGAACGAATAAACCAAGAAACAGGATGCTGCATTACGGAAGGAGGGTGCAAACGAGAAACAAGACAAACCTGCGACGGCAAAGAAGGAGCATTTCACAATCAACTCTGCTCAACAGTCCCACTAGGAGCCTGCGACCAGTGCAAAGGAGCAAAGACAACAGCCTGCGTTGAAGGATCAACAGACATTTACACCTTTGACAGCTGCGGCAATCAAGAAGGTATTTCTAAAACTTGTAACTTATTTGAAGGAGAAATCTGCGGACAAGGCGCAGCAACCAACGAATGCGACGATGTCAACTGCGCAACAACCTATGACAATCCAGTCGTTCAAGGCGACGGAGGGCCACGCAAGAACGAAGAAAGCTGGTGCGAATACCAAAGCCAGGCAGGACCAACACTTGATTTACCAGGAACAAGACACTACAGACACGCTTGTGTTAATGGCAAAGAGATCGTCGACGAATGCACTGACTACAGGGAGGGATGGTGCTTCGAAAAAACACTTCACTTTTCCAACGACCGAAACAGTCCGGGACTCAAGAGCGCAAAATGCATCAAGAATAGGTATGATACCTGCGCAGCATGCACCACAGCAGCATGCTGCAACAATAACGAGCTACGAGACTGCGCTTGGATATCGCCAACTACAGAAACAGCAGAACAACTCAAAAACACACAACAAGAACAGTGCGCTGAGAAAGATGAGCAGGGAAATGCTGTCCGACAATGCCAACAGGGAGAGTCCCAACAAGGATACTGCATTCCTTTCATCCCTCCAGGAACAGATAAACTCTGCGACACCATATCGCAGAAAGACGACGGAAGATACAAACCTGTTGTTGCCAACTGGGAAAAAGTCCTCGAATGGGGATGCGAAAACAACTGCGTCGCCTACACCCCGGAGTACGCACAAACACAGAACAGCCTCTGCCAAGCATACGGAGACTGCGGCGCACACTACAACCTCGCGGGAGTCTGGAGCAACGAAGGATTCACCAGAAACTGCCCCAAAGGCGATGAGGATCACAACATCAACGACCAAGAAGACCCAAGCGACGTCGAAGACGAAACCGTTCTTAACACCCTAACCCGCTACGGAGACGGAGACGAACAAGCAAAACGACTCCTCGACGAATGAACAGAACAACTTCCGGATCCAAACAATTTCGCACAAGAATGGAGCATCTACAAAGGACTTTTAGATTTCGGCGATATGTATCCTCAAGATTTTGGGATTAGCGATCAAGACGTAGGGCGAATTGCAACTGGGGGTGTTGCTGGAGCCGGAGCAATAGCTCTTACAGTCGCATACTTTACAGCCACTACTGCATCTTCAGCATTTTTAGGAACGTTAGGTTCTCTTTCTTTAGGATTAAATGCTTTGGGACCATGGGGGACGCTTGCCGCAGTGATTGTATTACTTGCTGGTCTTGTTAGTTTTATTGTCATTAGCATCATTGGCGATGACTACCCGGCAAAAATCGCAACAACCTGCAAGCCATGGCAACCGCCCCGAGGCGGACAATACTGCAACCTCTGCCACGAAGAAGGAAGACGCGCAGACGGATCAGAAATAGACTACACCGCAGAAGGAAGATACCCCTGCACTGAATATTTATGCCAAAGCCTAGGAACAGGATGCTCTTACGAAGAAACAACAGACGGACCACGATGCCTCAGCAAACTCTGCGAAGGACGCAACGCAGATGTAGCAAGACCGTTTATCAGACTCAGCCAACGCTTCAAAGATCAACAAAAATGCTTATCCACAAACGAAGACGGACAAGCAA
>Ga0209542_10012941_pt1 | contig 14492 bp, 18 predicted proteins | sample RifCSPhighO2_01_FD_184028 | JGI IMG/M metagenome (GOLD analysis project Ga0209542, IMG submission 184028) | Soil microbial communities from Rifle, Colorado - Rifle CSP2_plank highO2_0.1 (SPAdes) (version 2) | ecosystem: Environmental > Terrestrial > Deep subsurface > Rock core/Sediment ...
CGTAATAGCCTTTCTTTACCGCGAGAATGAACGCTTCCTTTTGCTTTTCCGGCAGGTGCTGCGACACGAGCCTGAACTTCAAAAACTCTGGTGAATTGAACAGCGAGCTTGGCGCCATGCTGTCCAAATATTTTTTCGAGCGCACTTTGAAGTCGACGCTTTCCTTCAGCAAACTCGCCAGTTCCCGCAACTGCCTTTCCGAAGGCACTACGACCGTCGCGTAATCCCTATCCACTTTAGTCAAAGTCGGGGGCAGGAGAATGCTTTTCGCCTGCGCGAATTTCGAAATCACGAGGGAATCGTGCTTGAACACTATGTTGGCCAAAGCCCAGTTTTTCGTTTTATGGATCACCTGGAGCCGCGTCACGTGCGGGCTTTTTGAAATGGCTTTCAGCACGTTGGAAACGTCGTCCTGCGAATCGATCTCGAACAGCCCTTCCTCCGCCCCCTTGTGGAAAATCAGCTGGGAAACGAGCATTATCCTCGATCCTTCGGCTTTCTCAACTGCACTGATGCACCAGCAGGGGTGGACGTACTCCAGGTCGAGCAATACGGGCCTTTCTTTCTTCATGTTGAAATAGTGAAATAAGAGCAGGTTAAAAAACTCTTGAGATTAAAGGATTACATTTTCTAGAAAGAGGTGGGAACCGTGTTTGAATTGCCGAAATTGAATTATGCGCATAATGCGTTAGAGCCGTATATCGACGAAATGACGATGACTATTCATCACACCAAGCACCATCAGGCGTACATAGACAACGCCAACAAGGCGGTTGCAGGAACTCCTTTCGACGGCAAGCCCGTTGAAGAGTTGCTGGAAAACTTGAATTCCGTTCCAGACAACATCCGCACTGCGGTGCGAAACCACGGCGGCGGGCATTACAACCACTCGCTGTTTTGGAAGATGATGGGGCCGGGAAAAGGGGGAGAACCAGGGGGCGAATTGGGAGAGGCGGTGAAAGTAAAGTTTGGCAGTTTCGATAAGCTAAAAGAAAGTTTGACTAGCGCAGGCATGGGCCGTTTTGGCTCTGGATGGGCATGGTTGGTTTCAAATAAGGGCGAATTGGAAGTAATGTCTACTGCAAACCAAGACAATCCCGTTAGCGATGGAAAGACGCCGCTTTTGGGTATAGACGTGTGGGAACACAGTTATTATCTCAAATGGCAGTCGAACAGAAAAGGATATCTGGAGAATTTCTTCAACGTCGTCAACTGGAGCTTTGTAGAGCAGAATTATCTAAAAGCGAAAAAGTAAATTTTTCGTTATTCTTATTACTAAGCCAGTTTTCTACGTAAGAGACCTTAGCTGGTTTTAGCTTAGTAGTACGAATATTCTCAAAAAAGTTCTTTACAAATTCCTTTTTGTATATACGAAGATGATATGCCTTTTTTCCAAGCGTACCGAATTTTCCCACAACTTGCTTTTGAGCGGAATATCTTGCTTCGATGTTAAGATGCGCTCGCAGTAGCTTTTTCATTAGTTCTAAAGTAAGAAAATCTGTACTGCAAAAATCCAAACAAATCTTTGGTGTTTTCCTGATTTTTTCTTTTATGATTTTTACGCAACCTTCGGCATCAAAATAGCCTTCAACAAGATTCAATGAATTCTGCTTGTAATTTCCTACTTTGAGAAGTTCATTGACTTTTTCTCGATTTTCTCTTATTTCTTTAAATAAAAAATAAAGCTCAATATTTTTTGCATTAAGAAACCAGACATTTTTACTCCGATTAATATAGCCCCTTATTTTTCTGCCAATACATAGCGAAAGCTTCTTTGCGTACTTATCAATAAACTCTTTTTCTCCTACGACACCGATAATGCGCCAGCCGGACTTTGCTTTCCACGCGTATAAGTAGCCATCACCTAGCAAAGCGCCTAAAACGTAAAACAGCTCCGGCCGATATTGAATTCTTTTTTTTCCAAACGGAGTCCACTTACCACTCAACCAACCATAAACCGTCTGGTAAGGAACAGCATATTGTACAGTTACTTTTCTGATTATTTCTGATTTAGAAAGACCCTGATTTTTTAGCTGATTAAATAACTCGAAAGCTTTTACTCTAACCTCTGCATCGGCCTTCACTCGGAGCATTATTAACTAAAAATTCAATCGTACAAAAAGTATCGGTTGAAAATAAATAAACTAAAAGTAGAAAAGGCAGAGGAAAATGAAACTCCGCTTAGCTGAACAGTATCTTCAGGTACACCAGCGGGTTGGTGAGCTCTTTGCGCGCGGTTTCGTTCGACAGCGTTTCGGCAATCATGTTGCGCGCGTGCTTGTTGGTCGCCGCCTTCTTTACAATGTAGTTCAACAGCCAGTAGTTGCCGTTGATGTTCCACGACCCGCGCTGCTGCAGCTTGAAGCTCTTCTGCAATTCCGTGTCCAGCTCCGCAGCCAACTCGCGCTCGTACTTCGCGAGCGTTGCTTCGCTGAAGTCGTTTTTCACGAACGCCTCGTGAATTGCATTGGCCGCAAGCTTGCCGGAAGCCATCGCATTCCCGATGCCCTCGCCGGTGAACGGGTCGATGAGCGAAGCTGCATCGCCGATAAGCAAAAAGCCGTTTCCGTGGTTTTTCCTTCGCTTCGACCCGAAAGGCAGGTTCCACGCCTTGATTTCCGAAACCGGCTCGGCGTTGGCAAACCTTTCCTTGAAAAGCGGGTTGGTCTTGATTTCATTCAGCATCCAATCGCGCAAGTTGATTTTCTTTTTCTTGAAGTCTTTCGTGAGAAGGCCGACGCCCACGTTGGCGAGGCCGTTGTCGAGCGGGAAAATCCAGAAGTATCCGGGGACTATCGACTGCACGAAGTGCAGTTCGATGTTTTTAGTCATGCCGGTAATGCCTTTGTAGTAGCCGCGCACTGCAACGCAGTGGTGCGCTTCGTCTATCTTGTCGAGCCCGAGCTTGTTGGCTATGATGCTCGTAGCGCCGTCTGCGCCCACGACGACTTTAGCGCGGAACTCGCGGGGAACCTTGTCCTTCACGCCCATTCCCTTCACGCCTACAACGAACCCGTTTTCCGCAATCAAGTCTGAAACCGCGAACTCTTCGATAGTCGTTGCGAATTTTTTGGAGTGCTGGAAAAGCAGGTTGTCGTACACGAGCCTGCGCGCGCAATAGCCCACGTTTTGTTCCGTGCGAAAAGGAATTTCAACGACGTACCCTTCGGGGGAAGAGAACGTGACGCCGTAAATCTTTTCGTTGTCCACGCGCTCTATGCCTTCAAGCAAGCCCATTTCGCGCAAGACGCCCATGCTTTTTCCGCTTATCGCGTCTCCGCAAGTCTTATCGCGCGGGAACTTCGCCTTGTCCAAAAGCAGCACTTTGTGCCCGAGCTGCCCGAGGAAAGTAGCGCAAGTCGCGCCTGCAGGCCCTCCGCCAACGATTACAACGTCGAAAGTGTCGTCCATCAAATCCGCCATTCGCAAAGTTTTCAGCAATCATTGCCTACGCAGGCGTTTAACGCCAAAGCAGGCAAAATAGGCTTTTTTTCTATTTACTAAAAGGGGAAGGAGGGAATAAAAAACGTTTTGTTGAACGCCTTGGCGGGGCGGGAAAGCATAAAAAGCAGGGGGTTATTGTGATATGCAGCACACGGTGAACTGCTGATGAAAGACGGAATTCCTTTCGTGGACAAGGCGATTCCGAGGAAGCGATTCAGGCTGCAATCGACGGCTGTCCCGCGCAAGCCATCTTCTGGAAGGAGAAAACCTGATTTTCTTCGGAATCTGGGGGCTAGAATTCCTTGTTTTTGAAGAAGTAATAGGCGTAAACGAAGCCCAGGAAAAGCCCGCCCAAGTGGGCGGCGTTCGCAATCCCGCTTGCGGGGTTGAACGTTCCCAAAAACTCTATCGCAACCCACAATATCGCCGCGTAACGCATCGGCATGGGCACGAACATCACGAAAACAGTCAAGTTAGGCGTGAGCACGGCCAACGCACCAAGAATGCCGTAAATCGCGCCGCTCGCGCCCAACGCAGGCAACGCGGGGGTTATTCCCGCGAGGACGAAGAGAAAGTAGAAAACGCTTCCCGCTATTCCTGCAGCCAAAAACAACTCCAGAAACTTTCTCGAGCCGATGCGCTGTTCGAGGAACGGGCCGAACATGAGCAGGGCGAAGCCATTGAAAAACAAGTGCGCCAGCCCGCCGTGCAGGAACATTGACGTGAAAAAGCCCCACGGCTGCGTTGCGACTGCGGCGGGATTAAACCAAAACAGTTCGGTAAACCCGGAGATAGCGGTTTGCAGCACGAAAACTGCTACCAGCAAAACGAGCATGAGTGTAGAATACATTCAACCAACAGTTCCTTCTGCTTTGCGAGTGTGTTGTCCCAGTCTAAGCCTTGAAAGCCCCCGACAGGGCCGAACGCGGAAGAAAGCCTAAAAAAACAAATTCAGCTTTGCATGAACATCAAGTACAAGCCGCCGAGCACCGCAACCGCGGCCAGCAGCCAAGTCATGATGTCTGCGTTCACTATGTTGATTTTTCCCAACAGCCAGGCGATTCCCAGCAGCAGGAATACTGCGCCGACTTGCTTATGGTCTCCGGACACTCCAACCACCCCGCCTCCCGACGAAGGTGTATGCGAATACTACTTCAAGGCAATATTTAAACTCCAGCGGAAATTGCATTATAACCATGAACAAAAGCGGTTTGGCTTCTGGAAAGTGCGTGCCGTGCGAAGGCAACGTCCGGCCGCTGGGGGAAAGGAAAGCGGCGGAACTGCTGGAAAAGCTCGGAGGCGGGTGGAAGATAGTGAAGAAGCCGCTTGCACCGCAATTGCAGAAGACGTTCAGGTTCAAGAACTTCGCGCACGCCGTGGCTTTCGTCAACATCACGGCTCAAATCGCCGAGAGCGAAGGCCACCATCCGAACGTCTATCTTTTCGGCTGGAACAAAGTGCGCATAGAGCTTTACACGCACGCCATTCGCGGGCTGCACAAGAACGACTTTATAATGGCCGCGAAAATAAATGTTATATAATGCCTGAAAAGGGGGAGCAAATCAATGCCTAGAATGCCGGAAGTGTTGAAGTTTCTGATCGAGCGGGGAATCGAAAGGCGCCAGATAAGCCCTTATGCCTACATATACCACGATTTTGACGGAAGGAAAGAGCACGAATTGATAGCGGCGATAGAAAAGCGATTCCCGTTCATTGAAGCGCGCCCGTGCATCCAAGAAGGCAAGCGGACAATCGAAATGGAAGTCAAAAACGAGGAGGATTTCCAGAAAGTTGGGGTAGTCTCCCGTTATCTTTCCAGGTTAAAAACGCACGACCGGGAACACGGCAAGTACGTTTTTTCCCTAAAGGGATGGAAGGAAAGGTAAGCTTCAGGGCATAAAAAAACAAGGTTTTTAAATCCTCGGCGTAAAATGCTTTTTATAGAAAGCCCGGTTCTAGGCGAGAACGATTGAAAGGGGAAGTTTCGAGAAAAAAGCTTTTTCTGGCAGGTTATTCCGACTACGAATAGGGTTTGTTGCACTGTGAAAGTGCAGGGTGAAACAAAAATGGAAGACTCAAGTGGCGGCCAAGGCGGCTACGGCGACAGGAAAATGTACAAGGCGACTTGCTCCGACTGCGGGGCTGAATGCGAAGTTCCGTTCGAACCTTCGGCAGGAAGGCCCGTGTATTGCCGCAATTGCTACCAGAACCACAGGAAACCCCGAAGCGGCGGTGGCAGTGGCGGACGCAGCAGGTACTGAAACTAATCCCGTTTTCCCGGGGCGCTGAAAACGCCCTCTTTTTTTCCTTCTTTTCAGGGTTTTTTGCCATCGTTTATTTTCCTGCCCCCTTAAAGCGAAGTTTATATTTTTCACGCCCTAAACGTATTTATGCCATTCAAGATGGGGCTCAAACGGCGCGAGGCGGCAAGGGACTATTTCGCAATGGCCGCAAACAGGGGAAATTACACTTTCGAGCAATGGCAGAAGGAAAGCAACAGGCTCTTGAAAAAGGCGGTTGGAAGAAAGTGGGGGATATTCAAAACCAGGGAGGAAAAAGCGCTGGGAGAGTTCATGCGCCTTGCCCGGAACGAAAAGCTGAAAACCCGCGAGATGCAGGAGAGAAGCTTGCTTGAATCCATGTTCGCCCACCCCCGCGTGTCCAGCATGAATGAAGACGCGATAAGGGACTTGCTCGGAACGCACTTGGGGGAGGGGACGGTGACTCAAATCCAAAATGACTCGCCATTTCCCAACAGCGGAACGATTACGATTGCATACCGCAAGAGGGACGGGACGTTCGACAGGAGGGTTATTGCAAAAGACTCAAGGCTAGGCGAACAGTACGCCAAGCTCTTGGGCTCGCAGAAAGTTTTGAGTGCCCAGCAACTGGGGCTCAAAGACCAAATCAGCCTAAAAAGCTATATTGAAAACAAATACAAGCTCAAGTGGGACAAGCGGCTGGAACAAAAGCTGGCGGGAATGTCAAGCTTGATTCCGGCGTACGGAACACCTTAAAAAAAATCTATTTGCGGACGGTGAATGTGAAAATGGTTCTTGAGAGCGAGGCAGCGTGCCCGAAGTGCCTGAACGAAAGCGGGTTTACGGTAATGATGTCGAAAGACGGCAAGAGCGTGTTCCACTGCAAGCGCGGGCACAAGTTCACGGAGGACGAACGCGGCTTCCTGAAACCAATTGCGAACTAAAATTCTTGCGGTTGACCAATCGGGGGAAATGACGAATGTCCGGCAAGAAAGAAAAATGGAAGGTCATCGCAAAGGACGCCAACTCCCCGCTCTTGAGGAACAAAATTTGGGTTGATAGCCTTGGCCTCTGGCCGGACTTGTTCGACCTGCCGACTCCTAAACTGGGCATAGTCTCCAGGAACGACCAAATCGAGTACGTGGCGGTAACGTCTACGTGGAAGAAAGCGGGGGAAGTTTTTTTCCAAAGGATAAGGCAAACTCCGAAAGTGCTCGAGGAGGCAATAGAAAAATCGGTGGCGTGGGGGGAAGAGCTCAACCGTTTCACCCAAACGTTTTTCGACTCTAGCTTGGAAAGCGCAACCGCGGAAGAGCTCGTCGCTTACTACAAAAAATTCGCCGAACTGCAGTCTCGGGAATACGCGTGCGGCGTGCTCCTGCCGCTTTTGGACGTGGAAAACCCGTTCATGGAAACGGAATTGAGCGCGTTCCTGAAAAGCAAGCTTGAAGGGGCAAAGCTCGACGACGCGTACGCAACTTTCACGTATCCCGCGTTCGACTCGGTTGCGCAAGAACAGGAGAAAAGCCTCCTCTCGCTTTACGCTGAGCTTCTTAAGAAGCCCGGCTTGGCGCAAATCATCAGCAAAGAAAGCCCGCAACAAGCGTTGGAATACCTCAAGCGCACGCACCCGCTGGAATTCGGCAAGCTTTCATCACACGCAAAGAAATACTGCTGGGTTTACTACGTTTATTCGGGCCCTGCGTACACCGAGCAAGAATTCATGGAATTCATTTCAGACTACGCAAGGCGCAGCGTCGACCCCTTGCGGGAGCTGGAGGAAAAAAAACGGAAACGCGAGGAAAACGAAGGCAAGAAGCGGAAGTATTTGGAAGAGCTCAAGCCCGACGAATTCAACGCAGAAATCCTGAGGCTAACGCCGCTGGTGGTATGGGCGAAGCCTAGAAGGAAGGACTATCAATCGAAATCCTATTACCACGCGGAAAAGCTCATGCGCGAGATTGCACGCAGGCTGTCGATTACCCTCGATCAAGCCCGTTCGGCGCCGATAGAAATGCTTGAAAATGCTTTGGAAAACGGCGGGAAGGTGAATGAAAGCAAGCTTCGCGAAATCAAGAGAATCCACGCTTGCATTCCCACGGACATTTACGGAACCATGATTCTCATAGGCAACGAAGCGTCTGAATTCGTGCTCGAGCAAGTCGAGGAGAAGGCCGGCGCAAGCGAAGCCGCCGAAATCAAGGGAACTTGCGCGTCCGGAGGGACGCCAGTCCGCGGGACGGTCAAAATAATCAACTCTCCGGACCAGCTGGGGAAAATGAATTACGGGGACGTGCTGGTTTCGGTTGCAACCACGCCGTCGATAGTCACTGCAATGAAAAAAGCCGCGGCAATCGTAACCGACCAAGGCGGGCTCACTTGCCATGCTGCGATAGTATCCAGGGAATTGGGCGTCCCTTGCGTCGTTGGAACGAAGATAGCCACGGCTTCACTGAAGGACGGCGACTTGGTCGAAGTCGACGCGATGAAAGGAATAGTGCGAAAGCTTGAAAACTCGGGCTAGGCGACTCCCAGCTTTTTCTTCAGCTCGGCAATCTGCTCGTGCAGCTTGCGGTTGCGCTTGAGCGGATCTTCGAAAGCCTCTTTCTCGAGCGCTGCCAGCTTGGCCTTCATGTTAGAGCTCCTGTGAGCCAAATCCGATTTAGACAAAGCCATTCAAAACCACCCTCCGAAAACTATCGCGTCGTATTCACTACGCGCGCGGGTAATTTTAAATAGCCAGACAGTCCGCCTTGCGGAAAAACTGGCGAAAGGCCCGCAGGTTATTTTTCATATACCGAATCTCTTTTGCCTACTCTGATGAATTCAACCCTGTTTCCTACAATCCGGTAGAGGATTCGGTAAACGTCGAAACGCACGCTATAACCATCGACATGCTCAAGGTGCTTGAACCTCAAGGGGTTCTCTATTATTTTCTCTATCGCCTTTTTTAGCCGAACTTGCATCGAACCATCAAGCTTTTTGGCGTCACGCTTGAACTCGTCGGTATAGTAAATCTCGTGCATTATGCTCGCCTAGGCGAAAATCTCGTCAATGCTCTTCGCACGGTGCAGCTTGGTTTTGCCTGAAGCAATCCGTTTTTCCATGCGGGCAATTTCCGCTATGTCCTGCTGCAATTCCCTTTGTTCGAGGTCCGAAGCAACCAAACCATATTTGTCATTAAGCTCAAGCAAACCCAGGCGCAAAGCTTCCGCTTTTGTCTTCACTATGCCTTGGCGCAAGGCTTCTGCAATAATCTGCGCGGAGTAACCTTCGAAACGCATGCTGATGTTCATTCGACCACCATTAAAACTATGGCAAAATCAGATATATAAATTTAATGGTGTTTTTAAGTGATTTACTTTTGCATTACCAGCCAGAAATGCTGGCAGTGGTAGCTTTGTCCGAAGAACTCTTCAACTTTTTCTATCCGCCGTTCTTCAACCACTTTGAAATCCGCATAGAAATCAAGCAGTTCGCTCCTGTCAAATATTTTCTCGAACTTTCCCGTTTGCGGGTGCCTGAAGCTATTCTTTTCTCCCGCCGGGTGCTGCTCAACCATTTGCTCGTGGAACTCGTCGTCGGTCGATAGGGTGTAGACTAACAGGAAACCGCCTTTTTTCAGAACCCGCTTGAACTCGTCCCTCGCGAAAGACCTTCCTCTAGGCGAATCGATATCCGTCGACGCAAAGCAGTCTATGCCGAAGTCGAAACTATCGCCGGCGAAAGGCCATTCCTTCGTTGCATCGTGAACTAGGAAGTCGACGCCGGCCAAAGCCTGCTGTTGTTTTGCACGTTTTTTCGCTTCTTCAATTGCGTTTTTCGAAAAGTCGAAGCCGGTCATCTTGAAGCCTTGCCTTGCAAGCCAAAGGCAATTTCTTCCCTTGCCGCAGCCCATTTCAACCCCGGCCAAGCGTTCATGCGGACGCTTTTGAACGAGCCAAGTGAAAAAATCGGCGACGCCCCGCGAGGCGTCTTGCTTGTCCATTTGCGGCAGGACTAGGGGATTCGAATGTTCTTGCTCCCAAATTCCTTGCTGGTCGAGAGAAGGCATGAACAACACTGGAAGCAGGAGTATTAAATTTTGTCTAGAAGGAAAGAGGATTCGAGGGAGTGAAGAAAGGAAGAGGATTCAAAAGGAGATGCGCGCAAAGCGAAGCTTTGCGGCACGTTGCAGAAGCTTGCTTCTGCACACGAACCTTGGTTTCTCCTTTGGTCAGACCGTCCGTCATTCATCACTAGTCAGAAAGAATGTTGGTCATCATTCACGGTAGGAAATTGCTTTCCGAAACTATTAAACCGTGGGATTCCAACGCTTGCGCTGGAAGGTTGAAAGAAAAAAGAAGAAGAAAAAAAGAAAAAGGGATCTGAGGGAAAACCTCAGATCACTCGGACGAAACCGTTTTCAGTGTGGACCAACCCGGACAACGCCGAAGTGTAGGTCGCACTGACCGTAACCTGGTCTCCGACGGCAAACGCAGCTGTCGAAACGTCACAAGTGAATTGTCCGTTCGCAGCCACGTTGGTGCTCGGAGAGCACGGAGCGGTCACATTGTCGATAGTCACAGCTATCGAGTTGATGGTGGTTCCGGCCGCGTTTCCGAACACTACGCTCGCGGTGGTAGGCACGGTGCTGGTGTAATCGATTACAGTCAGCGTGGAGAACCCTCCGGACTGCTTTCCTGCCGCGTACCTGTTGGGGTTGAAAACGCCCAAATACCACAAGACTGCGGCGATAATTACAATCGCCAATACGGCCCATCCGTAAGTGACAAGATACTCGAGAGCAGCTTGCCCCTTTCGTTTGTTTTTCATTACTTTCATTCGACACATCCCCTCTTTTTCATTTAAATAAAGTAATTGATATCCATAACCCCACCCGCTTTTTAAACCTTATCGGAAAGCGCGCTTGAGAGGGTTGCCGTTTGGAAAGCGCCCCGTCATCTGACGAAGCTGGAAAACGCGCTTTCCAGGCCGATGGAAAAGAAGAAGTACAAGCCCAAGGCGATTAGCATGAAAACCGGTGCGTATTTCAGGCCGCGCATGACCTTGCCCTCCCGGATTAGCCCGAGGATAAGCGCGGCGAAAAACGATGATACGGCTATCGCTACCATTGAAAACAGCTTTATGTCGCCCGATTTTATCCCGCCTTCCTTCTTCCCGCCCCCGCCGCCAGCCAGCGAGCCGAAAGGACCGGCTTGCGAGGGAAGGGTTTGGTTCATGTCCGGCCCCGAACCGGCCTGTTTTTCCACCAGCCGCTCGTTCAAAACGGCGTAGTAGGTGGAAACCGAGAACAGCAGGGGGGAGGCTACGACTGCGGCGAAAATGATGAAAATCGCGTAGGTTGTTGTTGCAACAGCAATTTCCTTTTGCAGCAGTTGCGTCGAGCGGATGTCGAAAGCCACTTGGTCGAGCAAGTGCGCCATTTCCCCTCCGAGTATGATGCCTTCGTTTATCAATCGTATGGAGCGTTCCACTATTTGCGAATTGACTCGCTTTGACATTTCCTTGAACGTTTCGGTCAAAGGCGCCCCTCCGAAAGACTTGGCGCTCATGCGCTGTATCTCGTCCTTGAAAGGCCCGAATTCGGGGCGGGCTGAAGACCAGACGGCGTTTTCCAAAGTCATTCCCGCGCGGATGTTTGCGGAAATCATCTGCAAAGCGACAGGCAGTATTTCCTCGATCTTGCGCGAGCGCGAGTCCACGCGCATGGAGAGGAAAAGGTAGAACAGCGCGAGGGAGAAGGCGAATGCGAAAAGCGCGGCTGCAAGGTGGATGAGCTTTTCTTCAAAGAAAACCGGCGCGAGGAAGAATGCAGTCAGCGCGCCGCTCGCGGAAACGAACAATGCGAAGCCCAAAAACGTTCTGGCGTCGAGTTCATCAAACCCCCCCTGCAAGAGCAGTTTCGACGTGGCTTTGACTAGCGAACGCGGGAAGAACGCGGAAATGCGCTTGTAAACCGTAAGCAAAACCATTTTTACGCCCTCAAATCAACGGCCTCCTGCTGGAGACGAAGCTCATGAAGAAAATCTGGAATCCCACGACGAGAAACAAGACCGCGGGAAGGACTATCGAAGGAATGGACACGCTGAGGAAAGAGGAAATGACTATTATCATGGTCATGCCCAGGCTGGGAAGGACGACGGCGGCCATCATGTAAAACATGGTCCAAGGCGAAAGCTCTTGGCCGTAACGGTGGATTTCGTCGACTTTTTCCTTGGTAAGCTCTTCCAACAGCGATTCGAGCGAGTCTCCCACGTCGCTGCCGACTTTCAAGGCGTTTTGGATTTGCCACAGCACCTTGCGGAACTGCTGCGAAGGCGTTTCGCGCGCCGCTTCGCTCAAGGCGTCGAGTTCCGAAAACCCGCTGTTCACGTGGTTGATTATCTTGCGGAATTCGACTGAAACCTCGCCGTACCCGGTGGAAATGCTGGTCATCGCGTTGAACAAAGGCACTCCCGAGCGCAATTCTATAAGCAATTGCCGCACTGCGGGAATCAGCTGGTTTTCCTGCAGCTTGCGGATTCGCATCATGATGATTTGCGGGTAGAAAATCACGGTGAGAAAACTGGCCAGCCAAACGAGAACGAAAAAGCCCACTGCGGGAATGGCCAAATCCAATCCGGACAGCATGGAAATGACAGCCGCGCCTATGAGCACTCCCGCGGCGTTGGTGAGCGCCACGCTCAGCGCTATGGCAACGTACTCGCGGGGCTTATCGGTTATGCCGGCCTGAAGCAGGTTTTCATGCAGTTGGGGGAAAAAGCCGCTGAAAAAACCGCCGGCGTGCTTCAAATAGTGCGCCAGGCCAAGCACCACTTGCTTGGGGAAAATCGAAAACGGAACTTTAAGCATCCACCAGCCCACACACGCTATTCAAACTTTTCCTTACATGCAGTTTGCCAAGCCCGGAATGGTTTCGGTCAACTGTTGTTTCGACGCGTTCTTCTCTACGAGCTGGAGTATCTTGTCCGGCTCGCGGTAGTACGACGCGACGACGCGCCCCACGGCATTCACTTTCCGCACGCCCTGTTTCATGAGGTACTTCAAAATCGCCTGCTTGTCCCGCAAGTCCGCCTGTATTTCCTTCGAGCTGAATCCAGTGTGCAACGCCAGCTCTCCGAACAGCCTCGAGCTGTCCCCCACTTTCACGAGCTTGTCTTCCCGCGGGTCCCAAGAGTACAAGACGTTGACGTTCGCCTTGTTTTCCTCGGGCACGACTTCCGCGACTTCGAAAGTCCTCCTCACGCCAGTCCTCCTCTGCCGGTACTGCACGACTATCAAATGCAGCGCGCCCAAAACTTCTTCGGGAATGGAAATCGGAGGGTTGGTCAAACGGTGTTTCGTCTGCGAAGCGTTGTCGGCATGCAGCGTGGCGTAAACGCTGTGCCCCGTGTGCATGGCCTCGAACAAAACTTCCGCTTCCCTCTGCCTCCGGATTTCCCCTACAACTATGCGGTCGGGACGCATGCGAAGGGAATTCACCATAAGGTCGAGCATGTCCACTCCGCCCTTTCCTTCGGGATTGGGCAGGCGCGTGAGCAAAGGAGTCCAGTGCAGGAAATCGGGAAGAACTAATTCTCTGGTGTCTTCAATCGATATGATTCTCTGGTTGGGTGGAGAGAAGACGAGAATCGAGTTGAGGAAAGACGTTTTTCCCGAGGCGGTGCCTCCTGCAATGAGGGTGTTCATTTCGTACTGCACTGCCAGCCAAATCAGCGCTGCAACTTCCGCGTCGAGAGTGTTGTTCTGCACGAAGTCGACTATGGTCCAAGGCTCGCCGCGGAACTGGCGGATGGTCATGCCGTTCCCCTTCGAGGAAATGGGGAAGAGCGTCGCGTTCACGCGGCTTCCGCTCAAAAGCGTGGCGTCCATCAGCGGGGTCAAATTGGTGATCTGCCTTCCGACGCGCCTTCCGATTATCGAAGCGTAATTGTGGATTTGCTCTTCAGTCCCGAGAACGAGGTTGGTCTTAAGCCATCCGAACTGCTTGTGGTAAACGAAAACGGGTTCTTTCGCAGAGTTTATCACGATTTCCTCTAGGTTCGGGTCGGCCAAGAGCAATTCCAGCTCCCCGAGCCCGACCATGTCCTGGATCAAGCGCCCGACGAGAACGTCTTCCTCTTCCTTGTTCAACCCCTTCAATTCTTCCTTTACCAACGCCCTCGCAGCTTCAGTCAAGCGTTTTTTCACGGATTCAGCTTCGCGCGGGTCGATGACTTCGGAAATCTTGATGTTCACCGCTTCGATGATTTTTCGCTTGAGGAAATCGAGAATGACTTTCGTCGACTGCTTGACGCGCGTGTGCCGCAGTTCGTAAGAGTTTATGAAATCCTGTTCGTTGTCGACGATCACGACTTGCGCGGGAACCCCTTCGCTTTCTACAGTGTAGGAAGCAAGCTCTTTCATTTCCTGCGCCCCCTTCCCTTCGGCTTGGCTTTAGGCTTGCCCGCGTGCTTGAACGGCCTGCTCTTCACGGCCGAATGCTTTCCGCCCGCAACATGCGCCCGGTTTTTCCGCGCCTTCCGCGCGCGCGGCTTTGCCTCGAAAACCCGCTTGTGCTTTCCGGGCTTTTGAGCGGCAAGGGGTTTGGGCGCGGGCTTTGCCTGCGGGGCGCGTGCATTGGCAAAAAATCCGCGGGAAGCAAGAGCAGGCTTTGCGCCCGTTGCCTGAGTTTTTTTTGCCGAAGCAATCAAAGCCTGGAACCAGGCGATCAAAAACATGAGAAAATGGGCGAGAAACTCGGGGGTGTTGCGGCCTCGACCGCCGGGCGATTCCTTAAGCTGC
>Ga0209542_10012942_pt1 | contig 14491 bp, 19 predicted proteins | sample RifCSPhighO2_01_FD_184028 | JGI IMG/M metagenome (GOLD analysis project Ga0209542, IMG submission 184028) | Soil microbial communities from Rifle, Colorado - Rifle CSP2_plank highO2_0.1 (SPAdes) (version 2) | ecosystem: Environmental > Terrestrial > Deep subsurface > Rock core/Sediment ...
TCCAGAATCCGGAGATCATCAAGCCTTTAAAAATCTCGCTTAACATCAATTGCCCTAGGTAAATTTTGAGCGGAAAATATAAAAGATAGGTGAACGGCAGGAGCTCGATGATTGAGAAAATAGGTTTCGGCAGGATGTCGAGCGGAAAAAGGCCGCCTGCAAAAAAGGTAAGAATTGTTATAAAAATAAACCTTGGAGCCCAAACCTCCGGACTCCAAAAGCCGATAAATCCCAAAAGCAAGTTTATAAAAAAGTAGAGTAGTAAGGCAAGAGCCGCGGCAAAGAGGGAGAGCAGCAAGGCTTCAATATTTGTCTGGAGGAATATGGGCGGCCGTAAAAGCAAGTATAGAATCGTGAGCTCGCCCAATGAAAAAAAGATATTCATTGCCTTGTCACCCGCATCCCGCGCAAAGTGATAAAGAAAAAAATTTATGGGACGAAGCAGAAAATTTGAGAGAGTTCCATTGTTGATGTTATCTCCAACCTCGTAGGTTCGGGACGACAAAACAAGGGATGAGATAAGAGAAGTACCCAGGATGTAAGTTAACATCAAGTCGCGCGAGTAGGAAAGGAAACTTGAATTCTGGGGAATTATTGCGAGCCAGAGAAAGTACATGGTCAAAAGCTGTAGAATAGTTCGAACTCTCCACATTGCGAAGTTGAGGCGGTAAGCAAGCGTCTCATCCCAGGTATTTCTAGCAACAAGAAAATATTTATACATTTCTTATTTTTCTCCTTGAAAAATTTGTCTTATTACATCTTCAATGTCCGGCTCTTCAATGGTCAAGTCCTCAACCGGTAGGCTTTTTAAAATATTTGCCGTAAACTCGCTTATGTTCTTATGCGGAACAGTCAGTATGACCTCAGGGTATGAAAAAGTTTTTATTTCCCCAAGCTTTTCGATCTCTTTTTGGTCAACCCTTCTCTCAAGCACCACTCGGACGATTCTATGCGGAGCGTATTTTTTAACAAGGGCATTAAGCTTTCCATCGAAAAGAATTTTTCCGTGATTAATTATTATTACCCTTTCACACAGCGCCTCAACATCTCTCATATAATGGCTGGTTAAAAGAATCGTGGCGTGATATCGCTTATTGTATTCGGAAATAAACTCGCGGAGCGCCTTCTGCATTACAACATCAAGACCCAGGGTTGGCTCATCAAGAAATAATACGCGGGGAGAGTGCAGGAGAGATGAAATAAGCTCGCATTTCATCCGTTGACCCAAGGAGAGTCTTTTCACCGGAATCTTAAGAATATCCTCAACAGCCAACAGTTTAATAAGTTCATCCAGTGTTTTTTTGAATTGGTTGTCGGGGACTTCGTAAATTTCTTTATTAAGAATAAATGTCTCAATTGGCGGTAAATCCCACCAGAGTTGGTTTCTCTGTCCCATGATCAGGGAAATTTGTCTTAGAAATTCTGTTTTGCGCTCATATGGCGCATATCCTAAGACCTGCACTGTTCCGTCTGTGGGGTAGAGAAGGCCGGAGAGACATTTCAGAGTTGTGGTTTTCCCGGCGCCGTTCGGACCGATAAAACCAACCAGTTCCCCTTCCTCAATCTCAAAAGTAATCCCATCCACCGCCTTGACCTCTTCATAATGCCTTACCGCAAAGGATTTGACCGAACCCCAAAACCCCGCGTCCTTTTTATAAATTTGATAAAACTTTTTAAGATTTTTAACCTCGATGGTTTTCATGAAATTAAGTATAGCACACTACATTTTACCCTCAAATTCCCCGACTATTCCAGAGAAAAACCAAGAAATAGCCTCGCAAGGCGAGGCCTTGCAATGACCTTGCAAGAAAAAGTCATTGCTTTTTCAGAAGCCGTTTTATAAAATAGCCAAAATGACAGTAGAAACCCGGAACGGACCGACAGGACCAGGGCTCTCGCCTGATGAAGGGATGTTATCTGATGTTTCCTTTACCCAAAGACAACTCGATGTGCTTCGGTATTTAGCAGAAGGATTAAATGAACAAGGGATTGCGGAGAGTGTGCGTAGGTCATATAGCAATGTGTCAAGTCAAAAGGAAGAGATAACCGAAATTATCACCCAAAGGATCGTCCGTCATCCACTTTATGTTGAGATTCCTGATAAATTCATAAATAAATTAGCACTTGCTGTGGCTATTTCGGTTGGAAACGGTTACATTGACGCACATAATTTGTCAGCGGGTCCAAGTGAACCCTTAACGGGGAGAGAAGAGAATATTCTGAAGCTAATGATTATGGGGATTAATTACGAAGGCATTTCAGAACTTTTGCGTATATCTAAAGACAAAGTAACAATGGATGTCGATGGAATTTCTCGAAAAACAGATTCTTATGGGAGAGCTCGACGGTATAAACTGGTGGCATGGGGCGTGGGTTATTTCAAGCAACAGGCAGCCCCCCTCGTTTAGTTTCTATGTCAAGGCCCGGCCCTTGCCAATAAGAGACTTAAACTTCTCTAAAAATCTACTGGACAAGGGGACGGAAAATTGCTAAAGTTATAAAGATGGAACAGACCGTTGTTTTAATAAAACCGGACGGCGTCAAGCGGGGGCTTGTCGGCGAAATCGTGCACCGTTTTGAGCGGATGGGCCTAAAAATTGTCGCCATGAAAATGATCCTGCCGAGCCACGAACTTCTTCACAAGCATTACGGGACGGACAAAGAAGAGACCATAAAAAGGCTGGGAGGAAAAACGCTTGCTTCTTATGAGCAGTTCGGAAAAGACGCAAAAAAGGAACTGGGAACGGATAACCCTATGGAATTAGGTAAAATGGTTGTCGGATGGCTTTTGGATTATGTTTCATCAGGGCCGGTTATCGCAATACTTCTTGAAGGAAGACACGCGGTTGAAAATGTAATAAATATGGCCGGTCCAACAATGCCCGTTGCGGCCCCCGCCGGAACAATCCGGGGCGACTTCTCAACAGATTCCGCGGCCTACGCGAATGATGAGAAGCGGGGAGTTTCAAACTTACTCCATATTTCGGGTTCAATCGAGGAGGCAAATTTTGAGAAAAACCTATGGTTTACCCCCGGGGATATCCACGCCTACAGGAGATCGGACGAAATGGTCTGATCCCCCGCGCCCTGTTTTTGGATAAATACTATCGTGAGAGCCGCGGCAATATTGGCAAAACCAAGGCCGGTAGCCCACTCATGAACATTCAGCCGGGCATCAGGATGATCATCTCGACCAACATGCGCGGCGCTCAACCCGGAGACTTGATCAAGCGCTCTGGCATAAAAATTTTTAAATAGCGGCTGGCCGGTCTGTTCAAAATAAGCCCTGTCTATCAGAGCAAGGGCTACGGCAGGTAGTATTACTGCGCGCGCATCCGGAAACTCTTGTTGTAAATTCCATGAAAGATCCTGAATTATCCCAAGCTGTTCCTTTTGAGATTTATTAAAACTGCATGGGATTGCCGGCTGCTCCGGATTTAAGCCAACCCATATTGGAGCAGGTAAAACATACTCCATTAACAGGGGTCTGACAATCAGATATTTTGGCGTATTACTCTTGAAATAGCCCGGATCTTCCGAGGTCATCTGATCCAATGATTGTGTGCCTGCCGGAAGAAAAATTATTCCCCTTTTCTTCAGAGCGCCCTTTTCTTCTAATGAGGGTACTCGAATCCAAGGGAGAAGATCATATTGCTGCTGAAAATCTAAACCCTCGTTTTTACCCCGCACCGCAATGTTCCGTTCGTTATTCTCCAATGCCCCATTCGCGTGGTCGTGGGGGTGGGGTTTACCAATTATCCCTGATTCTTGCTCCGTTGCCATGGGTGATAATTTGTATCACAACTACAAGAATATTGTCAAGGGTTAAGCGCTCGAGGCTAGCGGATATTTTTAAATTCAGAAGTTTGCTTGAGTTCGCCGGCCGGCGAATGCGTTTGTTTGCCCAAGACTTCTTTGTAATTATTCTGCCGGGCGTATTGAAAGATTAAGAAAGCAATAAACAATACCGTAAAGATACCAATTAAAAAGGAAAGTAGTTTGTTTTGTTTTTTCCCACGAACTCGAATGAGTCTTTTTTTCGCTGATTTAACGATTTTTTTATTTGCCTTTACTTTTTTTACGACCTTTTTTCCAACAGCCATTTTTGCAGATATAGATTAACAAGAAAAATTATTTGTGTCAATTATTTGTGAGTCGGGGATGGCAGATTTGAACTGCCGACCTCACGGTCCCGAACCCCGTACAAATTTTCTGTCGGAGTGCTGGGAATCGAACCCAGTTGCTCTGCGTCCCGAACGCAGCGTGATACCGGTTCACTACACTCCGAAAATTTTACGGGGCCACCGCGCTATACCCTGGCAATTACTGCGAACACAAAATCTTTTATATTTTATTTTTGATATTTAATATTTCTATAGTACCCCCGAGAGGAATCGAACCTCCAGTCTTGCCCTTAGGACGGGCCTGCTTTATCCGTTAAGCTACGGGGGCGGATCGAACGAACTTAAATATTTTACTAAATACCCGCCCTATGATCAAACACAAAAAAAACAATTGACTTAACCCCTCTTATTAAAGATAATATAGTTCATGGATCAGAATAGGCTTTTGACAAAAAAAGAGATGAAACAGATGAGAAAGCTTGAGAAGCTTGATCAGGCAAAAGACAAAGGTAGGCAAAATACGATAAAATGGATCGTCATTGGGATTTCTTCCATTTTGTTTCTTGCCTTTTTTTCGTTCCTCGTTTTCCTTGCAAAATCCTCAAATTCAAAACCCGCTGTTTTATCAGATTTAGGGCAGGCTAAAGGACCTCAAAATGCCAAAATCACTCTTGTTGAGTTTGCGGACTTTCAGTGTCCGGCTTGCAAAGCCTACCATCCGATTATAAAAGAAATTCTTAGTGCCTATGATGGCCGAATAAAATTTGTATACAAACATTTTCCTTTAACTTCTATTCATGCCAATGCCACGCCCGCAGCAAAAGCAGCAGAAGCGGCGGGACAACAAGGGAAATTCTTTAAAATGCATGATTTGCTCTATGATAAGCAATCAGAATGGTCAGAACTGCCGGGAGGGCAAGCAAAAGACAAATTCATTTCATATGCTGAAGCGCTTAATATTGATCTTGAAAAATTTAATAAAGATTATGATAGAAATGATCTTGAGGAAAAAATAACAAAGAATCAGGAAGAGGGAATAAGCAACGGCGTCAATGCAACCCCCACCTTTTTCCTAAACGGGAAGAAGATTGAAAATCCTCGTACAATCGAGGATTTCAAAAAGATTATAGATCAGGAATTGAAATAAGATAAGGAAATGACAAGAGAAGCAATTGATGTTATTTTGAATTTATCAGGGGCAGGAGTAATAGCAGGTCAAATTTTGCTCATTCTCCTCATTTTGCTGTTTGCGTTGTTTCAAACGAATAGAAAAATTAAAAGACTTAAACCTTTCTTTAATTTTATTTCTTACAACTCGATTACTTTTGCATTCCTTGTTTCGGTAATCGCAACAATAGGGAGCCTTTTTTTATCAGAAATTGCTCAGATTCCTCCATGCAGACTCTGCTGGTTTCAGAGGATTTTTATGTTCCCGCTCCCAATTATTTTGGGTGTTGCTCTTATTAAGGAAGATGCGGGAGTTAAAAAATATGTTATTCCTCTTGCGGCAATCGGTTCGATAATTGCAATTTATCATTACATTCTTCAGACGGCGCCGGCTCTTGCTCTGCCTTGTGCCAGCGATGCGGTTTCTTGTACAACAAAACAAATAGAGCTTTTTGGCTACATAACAATTCCCCTGATGTCCTTGACCGCCTTTCTTCTAATTCTTATATTTCTTTTTTTAGCCGAGAGAAAAACTAAGACAAACTAAAAAAGAAGTTTTGTTTTTTGTTTCTGCTGTATACTAAACTTGTGAGGCGAGAAGTTTTAAAATATTTGATCCTGCGCACCGTGGGTAATTTTCTGGTCTTATTCACTATTTTTGCTTTTATCGCGACATTTGGGCCTGCGTTGTATTATGAAGCTTCATGGAGGGTTTCTCGCGCCCGGGGAATAAGTTATTCTTTAGCCGATGATGTAGCTTCTCAAGAGACCGAGCTTGGAAAATTGGCGCGAAAGTATCAAGATCAGGAACAAACCAAACCTTCCTCCCCAAGTCTGTTGCGTGATGTGCTCTCAAACTCAAAAGAACAAGTCTTGATCCCTCCTGATGCGGAGTTCTCAATTGTTGTTCCCAAAATCGGCGCAAGCCAAAAAATTCAAGCAAATGTTGATCCGGGAAATAAGCAGGAATATCTTGAGGCCTTGCGGACGGCAATTGCCCATGCAAAAGGCACGGCGTACCCGGGAATAAACGGTACAACTTATCTTTTTGCCCACTCGGCCGACAATTTCTGGAATGTGGGGCGCTATAACGCGGTTTTTTACCTTTTAAAAGAACTTGAGGCGGGAGACGAAATTTATATATTCTTTAAAGGTAAAAGGTATAATTACACTGTTTATGATAAGAAAATTGTTGAGGCAAAAGAAGTAGATTTTGTTGACGCGGCGCTTGGTACGGGAGAGCGGATAATTCTTCAAACCTGCTGGCCCCCGGGGACGGATTGGAAAAGACTCCTAATCTTCGCGAAGCCGAAGCAATAAAGCATTGTCTTTTTGTTATTTCGGCGAGCCTAACCATATTTGTAATTTTTAAAGCTTAGCGCTAGAATAGATCATATGAAAAAGCAGCCTCTAATCCTTCTTGCTGTTTTTTTATTTGCATCAATTTTGATTTTCTTAAATAATGATTTTCCGGCAGTAAAATTTCTTTCAAATGTTACGCAAACGGTTTTTTCCCCGCCAAAAGCCCTTCTTTACGATTTGAGGGTTTTTATAAGCCGGGGGGATGGAGCAGAACTTCGTAAAATTAAGGAAGAAAACACAAGGCTTTCTGAAAAACTAATTGAATTTCAAAGATTGAAAGGTGACAATGAAGCTTTGAGAAGCCAATTTGAGACGGCGGAAACAAAAAAGTTCAATCTTTTGCCGGCTCGCGTGATCGGATTCCTGGGAAGATTTTCCAGTCCGGTCTCTTTAATTATTGATCGCGGGCAAAGACATGGAGTCAAAGTGGGAATGGCGGTTGTTTTACAAAACAATCTAGTTGGCAAAATAATTCAAGTTTCCCCTTCTTATTCGCAAGTAATACTACCTTTAAATGAAAAATTTTCAGTTCTTGGAAAAACAGCAGAGGGGAATGTCCCCGGGGTAACAAGAGGAGTGGAGGATTTCATTTTGTTGGACCGTGTGCATGTCAATGAAAAAATAACTCCCGGAGAATTAATTCTGACAAAAGGAGAAATAAATGAAAAGGGCTTTGGTGTTCCTCCCGATTTTATTATTGGCCGCGTCAATTCGGTTAACAAAAACGAAAGCCTTCCATTCCAGACGGCAAAAATTGAGGCTCTTGTTTCATTTTCGAAACTTAATCTGGTTTTTATACTTTTATCCGTCTAATGAATTTAAGATTAATTTTAGTTTTATTGATTCTTGCGTCATTGTTTTTTGAAACCGCAATCTTGGCTCTTCCTTTCCTTTTTATCGTTTCAATTTTATCGTTCATGCTTTTCCCGGATTTAAAAACACTTATTCTTGTCTTTGTTGCAGGGATACTTCTTGATATTCTCAAAGTCAACACCGTAGGTTTAACTCCCATTATAATCATCAGCTCCTTTATTGTTTTGGTTTTTATAAAGCGCGTTTTTGAAGTAAGGGATTTCAGAATTAATCTTTTAATTTTATTTTTTTCCTCTTTTGTTTTTGCAAATTTTGCTTCATATAGCGATAATCTCCTAATATATTTTTTGATTTTCGGGAGCATTTGGTTTTCTCTTTCTTATTTTCTTAAAACCCGACTCTTATGGTAAAAATAGGCCAATGCGATTGTCATTCTGAGCGTATGTATTTATGGTAAAGATTGGTCCTGCATTTTTTGATTATGTTTCATCGGAAAAAATTGGCAGGAAAAAAAACTTTGGAAATTTTATTTCTTTTGAAATATTATCCCTCTTTCCCATTCTTTTCCTGATTTTGTTCTCGACAATTATTATTTTGCGGCTTTTTTATGTGCAGATTTTAAGAGGAGATTATTATTCAAATCTTTCGGATGAAAACAGGACAAGGACTGAAGTATTGGCCGCTCCCCGCGGAATCATATATGATCGGAGAGACAAACCTTTGGTTGCAAATAGTCCTTCATTTAAAATTCCTGAGGGAGAAAAGGTCAAAAGGCTCTCAAGAGATGAGGCTTTAAAGCTTATATCCGCGGGTAAGCCTGTCGAAAACGATATACAAAGAGAATATTTATATAAAGATGTTTTTGCTCATGTCTTGGGTTTCTTGGGACAGGTTTCAGAAGATGAGATAATCCTTCCCGGTTTTTCAGAATATGGCATATCCGATTTTGTCGGGAAAATTGGTCTTGAGGCAGAGTATGAAAAAATGCTTCATGGAAAAAATGGAAAAAAACTTTCAGAGGTGGATTCGGAAGGAAAATTCATAAGAGAGCTTGGGAAACAAGAACCAACTGCAGGCGAAAACCTTAGAACAACTTTAGATCTTGATATTCAAAAGGCTGTTCATGATGCTTTTTCAGATTATACGCGCGGAGCGGCGGTAGTTTCCGACCCTAGAAACGGTGCGATTTTGGCCTTATATTCAAAACCTTCTTTTGATCCCAATGTTTTTACCCATGATGAAAGCTATGAAGCTCCGGGTGAATATAAATATCGGGAGAGCATTTTAAATGATTCCGAAAAACAGCCCCTCCTGAATCGTGCCATATCCGGCTCTTATCCTCCGGGATCAACTTTTAAGCTTGTAACAGCGATTGCAGGGCTTGAAAGCGGAGCAATAAAGTCTTCGACAATTATTGAAGATACGGGAATTTTGCGTGTCGGGAGTTTTTCTTTTGGGAACTGGTATTTTCTGCAGTATGGAAAAACTGAAGGAAGCCTTGATGTTGTACGAGCTATTAAGCGCTCAAATGATATATTTTTCTATAAAACAGGCGAGCGTACAGGAGTAGATACCATCTCTTCTTACGCCAATAAATTTGGACTGGGGAAGAAATTGGGAATTGATCTTCCGGGAGAAATTCAAGGGACAGTTCCTTCTCCTTCATGGAAAGAAAAAACGATTGGCGAGCAGTGGTATCTTGGAGACACATATAATTATGGGATTGGACAGGGGTATCTGCTGACTTCGCCCCTGCAGATCAATATGATGACGGCAGCTTTTGCCAATGGAGGTACTTTATATGAGCCACATCTTTTCAAAAATAAAAAATTAAAAATAAAAAATAAAAAACTTGTAGATAAACAATATATCGATTTAGTTAGGGAGGGTATGCGGCAATCCTGCGAAACAGGAGGGGTGGCATGGCCTTTGTTTGATTTTAAAGTTAAAAACGAAAGACTGCCTATTGATGGAAAGGATTTTATTGAAGACGATGCGACAAGCTCTGCTAAAATGACCAAAATAAAGATTGCGTGTAAGACGGGAACAGCAGAGGTTGGCGACAAAGAAACTAAGCCGCATGCGTGGATAACTCTTTTTGCGCCGTTTTATAAACCGGAAATAGCTATAACGGTTTTGGTGGAAAATTCAGGGGAAGGCTCATCTGTTGCCGGCCCCATCGCCAAAAAAATCCTAATCGATTATTTCGAAAAAAAATAGTTATTGTTTTATTAAAATTATTGTTGTATTCTTTTAATCTATGTTAAGCCAAAATGACCTAAAACAAATACAAAAGATATTCAACCCCGTACAAGTAGACGTTTCGGATTTGAAGAAAGATGTTTCGGGCTTGAAAGTGGACGTTTCGGATTTGAAGAAAGATGTTTCGGATTTAAAGACAGATGTTTCAGGCTTGAAAGTGGACGTTTCGGATTTGAAGAAAGATGTTTCGGATTTAAAGACAGATGTTTCAGGCTTGAAAGTGGACGTTTCGGATTTGAAGAAAGATGTTTCGGATTTAAAGACAGATGTTTCAGGCTTGAAAGTGGACGTTTCGGATTTGAAGAAAGATGTTTCAGGTTTGAAAGTAGACGTTTCGGGCTTGAATAAAGGCTTGACGCAAACACAAAAAGACGTTAAAGACATTAAGAAAGATGTTGCACAAACGCGTAAAGATGTAAAGGTGATAATTTCATATTTTGATCGTGAATACGTAGAACTTCGAAAAAGAATAGAGCGAATTGAAGAATTCCTCAGATTACCTCCAGAAAATTAGTTAGTGAATCTAAAGGCTGAGAGGATTTGGTCAAAGACAGAATTTTCGGAATATACAATTAGATAATAAAATCCATTGCGCTCAATCTCTATAATTCTATTTGTTCCTAACGGCATTATAAAGCCTTCGTATTTCCCGCTGTATCCTGAGCTGTTCAATGTATAAGTATATGCTGTTTCGCCGGAGAAGGTGATTTCTTGAAAGTTTCTTATTACCGACTTTGTATTATTCTTATTAGCAATATTGCTTTCATAATTTTGCTTTGCAATCTCTTGCGGGGGCGTGTCTTTGTAGACAGTGTTTTTGAGTTCAGTTATTCTAAGCTCGATCAAAGGAGTATTGCTTGGGTCAAATGACTGATCGCACTCCTCGCAAATAATCACTTCATTCGCTTCTTCAGCTTTTGGTGGGTCTATTCCGACTCCTATAGCCTTCATATCTTCAGGTAATTTCAATGAAAAGCTACCATAATTATTTTCAAAGGTTTTCCAGGTGGCGGTGGGATCGGGGGCCACCGGCCCAGAGGGCCTCTGGCCCGGAGGGCAGGGGGCAAATTCACAATTTGGTCCGGTTCGGCCAACCGCCGAACCATCAGGGCAAATTTTTACCTCCTGCGTGCAGGCTTTTTGTTCGGTTTTGTTCAAAACAAGAAAATATAAAGAAGCTATTCCAATTACTATTAAAAACACAATAATCGAAATTAAAATCGGGAGTTTAAATTTGGGTTTAGTCGGTGGAGGGGGACTTGCAGGTATTTGTTCGGTTGGCGAAGTTTGAACTGGCGGATTGTTTGATATATTCGTGTTTTGATTGTTTTCTTCCACAAATCAAGTATTTCACCTACAATGGTGCTTGTCAAGGAAAAATTTTAAGGTTTATCTTCCTAAATTTATTACCCCCGGATAGGAAATTTGCTGTCTTCCCTGACTTTGCTCTCCATAACCAAAACCAAAAACCAGAAAAGAGAGCAGGATAAACAATATCAAAACCCCGAATTCTATTAAGAAAATTCTTGATAAGGGATTACCTTCCAATGGTTTCCAAGTATTATCCATAACTATTTCTGATTCACCTCTTTGTTACAAGTCCGTTCACACATTAAATAAAATAAAATAAAAGAAAAAGAACAATTGCCAGCAGCATACCTCCCAGCAAAAATCCCATTTCCGAGCCGGATGAATGTCCGTGATAACTATGATTGTCCATTTTTAAAAAACTCCTTTACTACCAAATATAATTCTTTATGATTAAAAAAAATTATTAGCAGGGTAAGAGATTTGAAAGAAGAAGCGCCGGATTGCTCGGAAGCGCACCGGACGAAATCAAACGAAACTGTGGTATTCTATTTTTATGGAAAAAGATTTTTACCTTTCTTTTTCATTATCTCCTATTGGTCCGAAAAGATTTAAGAAATTACTTGAGATTTTTGGTTCGGCAGAAAAAGCCTGGAAGCGAGCAGAGGACGATTTCAAAAAAGCAGGAGTGGGGGAGAAAGTTTTTGCAAAATTTGATCTTTTCAGAAAAAAACTTGATTGTAAACAATATTTGGAAAAGCTTAAAAAAACAAAAGTCGAAATAATTGCGCAATTTGAAAAAGAATATCCTAAAAAACTTCTGGAATTGTCCGATGCGCCAATTGTTTTGTTTGCAAAGGGAAATAAAAATCTGCTTTTTGCAGAAAATATTATCGGAGTTGTCGGAACAAGAAAAATTACCTCATACGGAAAACAGGTAACCGAAGATTTAGTTTCCTCACTCAGTTCGGCAGGTTTTATTATCGCATCGGGTATGGCACTGGGGGTTGACGGAATAGCTCATAAAACAGCCATCGACTGTCAAGTCAAATGGCAAGGGGTACCCTTGCCAAGCTTGCCAAAAGGGTCGACGATTGCGGTTTTGGGGTGTGGGGTAGATTGTCCTTATCCGCGGGAAAATCAAAATTTATACGAGGAGATCCTTGATTCAGGAGGATTAATCATTTCCGAATATCCTCTCGGTATGTTAGCCAATAAAGGGACTTTTCCGGCCAGAAATAGAATTATTGCAGGCATAAGTTTAGCAGTTCTCGTGACAGAAGCAGGTAAGGATTCCGGTTCTTTAATTACCGCGTCAAACGCGGCCTCGCAGGGAAGAACAGTGTTTGCGGTTCCCGGGCCGATAACCTCCAGAATGTCGGACGGCACATCAAAATTATTGAAAGAGGGAGCGGTATTGGTAAGTTCGGCGGAAGATATTCTGGAATCATTAAATATAAAAAATATCCCGACGAATTTCATTCGTGCGGGATCCCGTATGAAAACTATCATCGGGACATTTAAAAAATTTAAGATATCAAGAGAGGAGAGGAAAATTCTTGGAGCAATCGAATATGAGGGATTAACGATTGATGAGATTTCGAGAATGACGAAAATCCCAATCGGAAAATTGTCAATAATTCTTTCAGAAATGGAACTAAAAGGATTGGTTAAAAACTCGGGAGGAAAATTTTCGTCGATTTGACAACTTTTCCGCGGCCGCGGAAAAGTTGCCCATTTCTAGCTTTATGTTTGCGTTCGGGTGAAAAATTTATATAATAATTTAATGTCGCAAGCGGGGGAAACTTTTTTTACGGTTGTCGGATGCATGGACGGTCGCGTTCAGGAGCCCGTTACCGCGTTCGGCCGAGAAAAATTCGGCGCAAAATTCGCAGATACGATAACAGAGGCAGGAATCGTTGGTTTAATTGCACGTGGTCCTGACCAGAACTTTGTCGAAAATCTAGAATTCAAGCTGTTGGTTTCAATTGAGAAGCATCATTCGAAGGGTATTTTGGTTGACGGCCATCAGGAATGCGCAGGAAATCCTGTTGATGACGAAAGACACAAAGAAGATGTCCGAAAATCCGTCGAATTTATTCGAGAACTTATTGAAGACAAAGTCCCAGTCACCGGCGTTTTTGTTGTCCGCGACGGAGATAGTTGGAAAGCCGAAGAAATTTAGTCTTGCTTTCAGTTTTTAGTTTTGCTAAAATACTTAAGTCCTAAGACAACGGGCAAACAATAAGACCCGTAGAGGAGAGCTATTAGCTAAGGACCAAAAGCCAATAGTCAAAACACTCCTCGAGGAGTGTTTTTTTATGCCGTCACAGAAGAATATACAATTGCTAGGCGAATTAAAACAGAAAGTGGATAAATCTACTGCGATGTTTTTTGTGGACTACGCTGGTCTTACACATAGGCAACTTGAGGAGGCAAGGCGGGAACTAAAAGAGGCTGATTCTGAAATCGCGATTATCAAAAATACTCTCATGAGCCTTGCGCTCAAAGAAAAGAAAGTCGATACAAAAGAAAAACTTCAAGGTCCTCATGCCACCTTATTCTCATACGGTGATCCAATTAAGACTGCAAAAGTATTGGCTTCGTTTATTAAAAAATACGGTTTGCCAAAAATAAAATTCGGGTTTTTCGAAAATGCAATCATTGATGAAACAATAATAACAAAACTCTCAACTTTGCCTTCACGTGAAGTCATTCTCGCAAAACTTCTTGGTACACTCAATGCTCCAATCTCAAATTTCGTTTATGGACTTAATGCAAACATAGTGAAGCTTGCAATGATTTTGAAGGAAATCGACAAGAGCAAAAATTAATTCAGAGTTTAGATTTCAGAGTTCAGAATTAAATTTAGAGTTTAAAATTATAAATTCTAAACGCAGTCTGAATTATAAATTTTGAATTCTAAATTATATTGAAGGGGGGTGCAAATAAATAAATATGGCAGAGAAAAAATTAACAAAAGAACAATTAATGGAAGCAATTGAGGGAATGTCGGTTCTGGAGTTATCCGAGTTAGTCAAAGCACTTGAGGAGAAATTCGGAGTTACAGCTCAGGCACCGGTTGTCGCGTCAAACGCGACTGGCGCAGTCGCAGATAACACGGCATCGACTGAGCCTGTCGAGGAACAAACAGTATTTAATGTTTGGATTCAAGATGCTGGCGCAAATAAACTTTCAGTTATTAAGACTTTAAGAGAATTAGTTCCGACTTTAGGCCTTAAGGAAGCAAAAGATTTAGTTGACGGAGCGCCAAAAGAGGTAATGACGGCAGTCAACAAAAAGACAAGCGAAGAGGCAAAACAAAAACTCACGGCCGCAGGGGCCGCGGTTGAATTGAAATAATTAGAATTTTTGCTTTTTGATATTTGATATTTGATATCGAAATTGGTACAATTTCGGAGTATGGCTTTTAAATGTGATAATTGTGGAAAATA
>Ga0209542_10012944_pt1 | contig 14488 bp, 11 predicted proteins | sample RifCSPhighO2_01_FD_184028 | JGI IMG/M metagenome (GOLD analysis project Ga0209542, IMG submission 184028) | Soil microbial communities from Rifle, Colorado - Rifle CSP2_plank highO2_0.1 (SPAdes) (version 2) | ecosystem: Environmental > Terrestrial > Deep subsurface > Rock core/Sediment ...
AATAGAGAATGGAGTTGAAAGTTACATCTTCTTCACTGGGGACGGTGACTTTGAGCCTTTATATAAACTTCTTATAGCTAAGGGGAGGCAAGTTATTGTTATTTACACAAAGGGGCATTTGGGCCGTGAGATATGGGAAATAAAAAAGGGTCTATTTAAGGTTCAATTGACCCACCTTGGTCTTTAAAAAAATCATCCCCGGGACAAAGCCCGGGGCGCGATTAGTTAGTAATGTAACACAGAGGAGAAGATTTGTCAATGCTAAAAAGAACCAAAAAGTTCATACGAAAAGAAAGAAAACAGATTCTGAAGTCGGTTTTTGTTTTAATTTTGGTAACAAGCTGGCTGTTGGCCGGCTGGCCGCCGATGTTTGAATCAAGAATCAAGAATAAAGAATATAGCTTTCCGCCTAAAGTTGAAGAAACGAAGGCAGCTTTTTCTGCTGTTACTGGTCGAGGTTCTGCGGTGGACACTACTAACGACAACGCTATAGCTGTTTCACCCGGCGCTAATATAACTGTTGGTAAAATTGCCATTGTTCAGTGTGTTACTGATAATAATGATACAGCAAACGGCGCTACCACTTTTCACTCTTTGGCAGATACGGACACAAATACCTGGACCAGAGTATATGAGGAAACTGATTCGGATGGGTCTGCTGATGACGGTTCGACTACATCTTTGTGGTGGACTAAAGTCGCAACACAAATTGACACAACTGATTCTATAACTTGTACTCTTGGGGCTAATAAAACGGACAAGACTTTAGCTGTTTTTGAAGTAACGGTTGCGGCGGGCAATACTGTTTCTACATCAGGAACGGTTGCAAGCCCAACCCATTCGGATTCAGGAACTAATACGACAATTTCAAGTACTCTTTCCAGTATAACAAGCAGGGAATATCTGTTGGTAGGTAGCTTTGGCGCTGAGGGGGAGACGGGGAAAAATCCCGATACCTCCCCTGTTTATACCGAGCTATACGATCTCGTCTCAACAACATCGGGTCTGCCCGCTGCCAATATCCAGAACCATCTGCAATATAGAATTGCAACAGTCACAGGAGAAACTGCCGATTCTTTAAATGTAACTTGGACGAACGGTACACAAACGCTAGTTGGATTTTATGAAGTACTGGAGGCAACCTACGATCAGGAGCATTTTTGGTTTCGAGATGATGATGGTAGCGAGTCTGCCGCGACGGGTTATGGTACGGGAAATTTAGCAGTTGATGCTAATATAGGCGCTTCGGAAACTTTTGCAGTAGGACAAGCATTCCGTCTTAGGATGGGTCTTTTGAAAAATAACGCCGGAGTTGCTAATTTAACTGCGACTCCCAAACTTCAATTTAAGGCAGGCGGTACAACAGGAAGCTGTACTACGGATTCATGGACCAGTGTCAATATCGAAAGTCTCTGTTCAAGTGAGGCGTTTTGTCAAGCAGCTTCTGATAATTTTACAGACGGAACCGCAACAACTAGACAACTTGATGCAACACATACTTTAATCGGCGGAGATATGATAGATGCAGACGGAGTTGCTAATTCTGCGACATTTGATTCGGATTCAAACGCCGACCATGCCGAGTGGGAATGGATGCTTGATAGCTCTAATGCAGCTATCTCAACTGTTTACACTTTCAGGATAGCTCCGTCAGAAAGCAGTACATACGCAAACTACACCAAATGTCCCACGCTTGAAACAGACGCTCTTAATCCCACGTATACCCAAAACAGGTATCGGTGGTATGTAGATAATAGTTCTGCTAATCCCACGGATGCTTGGTCGGCAAATACGGGAGTTGATATTGCTGAAAACGCAGGGATTTCGGTCTTACCAGCTCAGTACGATCCGCCCGGATCAACGCAAGAGATAAGATTAAGAGTAAATATGACGGTAGGAACTTCAAATTTAGCGATCAGTACCGCTTATTTTAAATTGCAGTGGAAAAATGGGACAGATGGAGATTGTACTACCGGAAGCTGGACTGACGTGGGTACAAATGATTGGCTTTATACCTCATCTGTTGCTGTAACCGATGGAGCTGATATTTCTGCAGTATTAAGCGATACAACTACAGGGAAAGGAGAGGAGTATGTAAAAAGTAAGGCAAGTGGTACATCATTAAATCATGTAGCTGCGAACATTGGTGAAAAAATAGAATATGATTTCCATATCATTGGGGGTGGGAGCGGTTGGGCTGATGCGACGCAGTATAGTTTTAGAGTGGTAGAAACCAATAGTACTGGTTCGACAGCTACTACTTTTTCTACTTATTCCGCTTGCCCAACATTGACAACGGAACCCGGTTTATCCCAACTTTTGCGCCACGGAAAATTTAAGACCGAAACAGCAACCGAAAGCGGATATTTCTGGGCGGATTAGTCACGAAAGAGATCATGTATGGTGAAAATAATTAAAGTTTGGATTCTACCACTAATAATATCAACATTGCTTTTTGTGGTCGTCCGTCCGGCGTTAGCTCAAATTGCTGAGCAACAATCGAGTTTGTCTGATTATTTGACTTCTAGTGACGTTATTGTCGGGGAAGAAACGATAGACGGATATAGGCAGGTGTATTATGAATATCAAGGACAAAAAACATTCATAACAGGTGGGGGGTTGAACAATCATGACCCTGTGACGGCTGGAAAGTACATTGCTTATTTAAAAAATATCGAAGGTGCTGCACAAATTTTTCTTTATAATATCCTTTCTGGTACTACCATTCAGCTTACCAATACAGGTGTGGCAAATTCTCCCAGAGTTTCGAAAGAAGGCAATGTTGTTTGGGAAGGGTGGGTTGACGAAAACCAAAAATGGCAGATATTTTCATTTGACGGTACATCTGTCAGGCAGATAACGACGGGAGATTTGTCAATTAACCCGTCAATTGAAGGCGATAAAGTAGTTTATGCTAGACGTGATTTGGCAGGTCTATGGCGTGGGAGTATTTATTCACTTTTTGCCAAAGAGGAGAAGGATATTACTTTGGGAAATAAAACGCAGTTTACAAAATTAAAAAACGGAAAGATTGTTTTTACTTTGCCGGGAGAAGCAGAGGAGGAATTTCCACTGCTTGCCGAGGATTTATTTTTGCTGGATTTGGCTCCTTTAGCTACATCCGATGCTCCTTCGACGGTCAGCGAAGCAGATATCCTTCAGGAACTCTCGGCGGGGGCTGTAGCGGGCGAGGCGACTGAGTCAGGGGAACTGCAGCCTGCTACGGAATCATCGGAGTTGAATTAATTCAGTCATTTCTTAGAAGCTATTTCAAAACCTCACCCGTTTGACGGGTTTCGGGTTTGAAAAGCCCTGTGGGAGCTTACCAGCGAAGCTGGCCAAGCTTTGCTTATAGCATCCCAGTTTAAAAAGGGTTTTGAAATGGGCTATAGAAGCTTATCAATTTTCTCCAGCCAAAACTGATATTTAAGAATAAGATTGGTTTGTCGCGTTAGCAGGTTGACGCCTTCTTTCGATTTTAATATGGAAATTGCATCCTTGTATTTTTCTGTTGCCAAAACTTCCTTCATTAACTCTTCCTGCCCAATATATATCGTTTCAGTTTCATTCAGGAGTTCTTCAAATTCACTTTTCGTTAGTGAGTTTATCTCGGGAATGTTATTTTTCTCGCTTAGCGTTTTAAGTCCGTCTTTTTGTGTTGCCTCAAGAGTTTGGACCAGGTTTGTTGAGTCAGATGTAAAACTGGCATTTTCAGGATCAAGTTTTGTCAGTTCGGCGTAAGCAAGCCTATTTTGGGTAAGGATGGATTGGTGGATTATTAACGTTTTTTCCACAGTTAATAGTTTTTCCGGCAACTCGAGTTTGGGTTTGAGCAAGAAGATATAGTATCCGGCAGAAAGGAGAAGAGTAAAAAAAAGTATTTTTAGGATCAACGCGAGATGACTCTTTTTCAATAAAACCAATAAAGGAGATCGCAAGTTCATACAATCATTGTAATAATTTTTGTTAATTTGTACTATTAGTATAATGCCCAGAGTTAAGTTATCAGTTATTAGTTGTTGGTTGTTGGTGATTGCACTTTTCGTCTATTTATTCTCTGGATATTTTAACTCTGCAAAAGCTACAGTTGCTGCTTGCACGACGACAGTATCTCCGACCAGCGTTACAACTTATTCTTCCAATAGTTTTACAATTTCTGTTCAGAATACAGATAGTGTTTCTTATAGCTGGATAAAAATAACCGTACCCTCCAGCCGGTTTACTATAACAGGAGGAAGCATTCCAGGTGCATGGAATTGGTCTTCAGGTGAGACGGAAGTTACTATGATTAACTCAACTCTTTCGGCAGGATCGACGCAAAGCGTAAATCTTACAGTAGAAGTTAGGGGTGGAGATGCCGCAGCTTCAGCTAATTGGACAATACAGGTTTCAGATGATTCAGGAGGTGCAAGTCCATTTACGTGTACTGGAATATTGGGTACAGCAATTACTTCAGGGGGGACTGATACCTATGCTCCAGTAATTTCAAGTCTGACAGTTTCCGAGGTTGCTCAGACTTCGGTAAAGATTACCTGGACAACTGATGAGAGTTCAAATTCGGTTGTACAGTACGGCACAACCACTGCCTACGGCTCGACAAAAACGGACACGATTCTTGTTACTTCACATTCCGTTACTGTTGATAGTTTAAGCTCAAATACTTCGTATCATTTTAAAGTACAAAGTACGGATTCTTCCTCAAATACAGCCGAATCAGACGACAATACTTTTGTGACCTCCCAAGCAGCTACTTCTACCACCGTGACAACAACTACTACGGTCACAAAGACTGAGACCAAATTGATTGAGGATACTGAAAAGCCGGGGATTAGTTTTACCACAAAATTTGATAAGCCATTTTCTGCAACCCCTGAAATTTCTGGTAAAGTTACAGATAATCAGGGAGTTGCGGACGTGGCATATTCAATTGACGGGGGAGCAAATTATCTTCCGGTTGATGAGCTGACTAACCCACGAACAAAAACTGCAAATTTTCAATTTTCAATTTTCAATTTACTAGACGGTAATTATAAAATTCGCGTCCGTGCTACTGACTTAACAGGGAATTCTGCAATTTCCGAGGAAAAAGTTCTTGTTTTCGACCGACTTCCGCCGAGCGTCGGAGCGGTAGTATATTCGCTAGGTTCACAGCTTTTACAACCTAATAAAAATGGCGTATTTACGACAATAAGCGGATTGGACCAAAAAATTACCCTGTCGGCGGTCGGGGGACCGACCGAAATAAGTCTTATAAGTCAGATAGGACGTATGGGACTTATGGAAGAAAAAACTTTGGCTTCTGAGAGCCAAGTTTTTTCATTAACAAAAAACCCTGATACTGGGCTTTGGAGCGGGACAGTCAGTTTTTCAGATCCTGGAAATTATACTCTTACTGCTAAGTCTGTAGATGGTGCGGGAAATGAGACTTTAGGAACTCTTAATTCAGTTGTAGTTCTAAACAAGGGTGGAGTAACAACAGGTTCCGAACCTGCAATTGATGCAAATATAGCTATTTATTATTTTGAGGCGACAACAAACCAATTTACTTTATGGGATGGACAGGCTTATGATCAAGAAAACCCAGTCAAAGTAGATACTAATGGTAACTACAGTCTCATTTTACCGACGGGAAAGTACTTCTTAGAAGTAAGAAGTAGGGAGTCAGATGTAAGAAGGTCGGAAATATTCACTATTGGAAAAACAACTCCTATAAATGTTGATTTTAATCTGGAAGAGCAAAAGAATATAAAACTAGGACCTTGGAGTTTTAGTTTGCCGGAGATTTTTCAGGAACCGCTAAAAATAGATATAAGTCATATGGGACTTATACAACCTATAGAAAGTCAGATTCAGGGTAAAGAAATTCCGTTTTTTAGCTTGGAAGGAGAAGGATTGAAGTATGACAGTTTTTATTTCAGGGGTAAACCCACAGTTTTTACTTTCGTAAATACATGGCATCCTTCGGCTTCAGAACAAATTGAGATTCTCGATTCGCTCGCAAAAGAAACGAAATTCAACTTTGTCGTAGTAGTGCCGCAGGAATCAGAGTCAAAAATTGAGATATATAAAAAACTTGGAGGTTATGAAGTATTAATGTTGGCCGATCCGGACAGTACATTTTTCGGTGAACTGGACATATCAAATCTTCCGGCGCATGTTTTTACGGATAATAAGGGGGTGGTAAAGAAGATAAAAATAGGTACCTTAAATACTGAAGAAGTAATTGGTAATTTATTAATGTGATAGATTGTTAAAAAATTGTAAAATATTGTAAAGATGAGCCTGGTGTTGACAAAATAGTTGTAAATATTAAAGATCCTTGACGATTAGCATGGAAGAGTCATACTCAATGTATATATAAATAAATTCGAAATTTGAATATCTAAATTCTAAACAATATACAATTTTCCAAATTCTAATGTTTCAAACATTGAAATTTAAGATTTGTTTAGTATTTAGGATTTCGTGCTTAGAACTTTAATCTATGTGGAATCAGTTTTTTCTGCAAAATCTTCACTTCGCGGTCAATATTTTTGCCGCTATGGTTTTTTTGTGGATTTTTTGGTTATACCTTGACGTTTGGTTGGCACGAAAAAAAGGCAGAGAAATGGTAAAGAGTTTCGGCTTTCTATTTCTCGGAATCTCTTTTGTTGTTCAGGCAGTACATCTGGAGTCGACAATAATTCTTACTCCCTTAATAAATGAATTAACGTTCGATAGGTTACTCATTTTAACCCGAACATTGGGCTACTCGCTCATCATAATAAGTATATTTATTGAGCCGAATCTGGCCCATCCTCACAAAGATAAACTAAGAACTACTGATGAAAAAGAGAAAGGCAATGAGAATTTGAATCAAATTTTCGGCGGACCGATTTTAATTAGTGCCTTTGGCGCTCAAATTCCTGGATTTGTCATCGGTCACTTACTTTTTCCTCTATTCGCCGTGAGCGTTGCCCTATTGTACTTATATAAAGCGACATACGGCCTTGAGTTTCATTTAAGACGCATCGCTTATGGGTTTTTCTTTGTTGCGACATTTGAACTTCTGAATTTGCGTGAGCTTTTTGCCGCAAGTACAAATGTCGCATTATTCAAAACTGTAGCGACCTATGGGAATTTATGGATTTTGGAACACGTCTTTCTATTCGTTGCCGTTTTAATATTGGGCAGATGGGTTTTTGGGTATTTGCTCAAGCGCCTGGAAACCCAGCTTTATATGTTTTTTTCCCTGTCGGTCCTAATCATATTCTTAATCACGACAGTTACTTTTACCGGGCTTTTATTAAAAAATATGCAGGGGGAAGCCCTAAAACAGCTGGAAACAAATGTCAAAGTATTAGAGTATGCGTTGACAAGCAAAACTTCACAACTAACTTCCGATGCGGAGGTTTTTGCAAAAGACTCAGAAGTAATAGGCGCAGTTTCTGCCGATCAAAAACCGACTTTAGCGAACTTTACTTCAGACTTTTTAGTGACAAAATCCTTAAGTACACTAATAGTTACGAATTCAGATGCAGCCGTAATTGCACGGGGGGAGGAACCAGAAAGAATCGGGGAATCAGTTTCAGGGAATGCTATGATTGCGAGATCTTTGATCGGGGAATCAGTTTCCTCAGCTACAACACAAGAAGGACTTTTGGCGCCACAAATTGTTATTTCTTCTTCAGTCCCAGTTAAAAATGCCGACGAGCAAATCATCGGAAGTGTAAAGGCAGGAATTTTAATTGACAATGCATTCGTTGATGGAATTGAAAAAGCAACAGGACTTGCGGTTTCGATTTATGGTGGCGAAAAAGTTTCGGCAACTACACTTTTGGCAGCAGACAAAGTTACGCGAAGAGTTGGGATTTCTGAATCAGATAAAAGAATATTGGAATTGGTTTTAGCTAAAGGTGAAAGCTTTACAGGTACAACACAAATTCTAAATACGCCTTACTTTGCCTCGTATCTTCCTCTTACGGATGTTGATGCAACTCCGGTTGGAATGCTTTTTGTGGGGAGACCGCAAATTAGTGTTTTACAAACTGCCGCAGCCTCGATTCAGCTAACTTTTGTCGTTACAGGAATTTTATGGCTCCTGGCCATTATCCCGTCGTATTTAATTGCGAGTTATATAAGTAAACAACTGAGATAATCATGAACAAAGATCAATTAAAAATATTGACTTCAATCCTTTTTTATCTTGTTATTACTTTTTCTTTGCATCCAATTGTTGGCAATATGGTTGGTATGTTTATATTAATCCCCATAATTACTGGTGCATGGGTGTTTGGTAGAAAAGGTGGGTTAATAATGGGTATCGCCCTTTTTATTAGTAACTTTCTTTTATTAAAAATTTTAAGTGATTTATCTACACAAGATTTTATTCAGATGATGATGGGGGGAACGGCTGCAGTTGTCGTTGGTTATTCTATTGGTTATACCAGAGACAAACTTTCAGAATTAGAAAATTTAAGCAATAAACTAACCGGACTTAAGCTTGGAGTTGAAAGGAGTAATGATATCATCTTCATTACAGACACAAAAGGAATAATTACCTATACCAACCCCGCTTTCACAAAAGCGTACGGGTATACGGAGGAAGATTGGAAAGGTAAAACTCCAAGAATTCTTAAATCAGGAGTTCAGAATAATGACTTTTATAAAAATTTGTGGGCAAAGCTAACGTCTAAAAAGGTTATGGACTATGTGGTTGTGAATAAAACAAAAGTAGGAAAACTCTTGACTATAGAATCGTCAGCCAGCCCGATCGTTGGTGATAGTGGTGAACTTTTAGGTTTCTTAGCAATTCAGAGGAATGTGACAGATAAGAAAAGAACAGACGAAATTTTAATGCACCGGGCTAACGAACTCGAGAAAATGAATGAGCTTATGGTCGACAGAGAGCTAAAGATGATAGAGTTAAAAGAGAAGCTTAAGAATAAGACCCATTAGACTTATACGACAAATATGAGCTTAAACAAAAAAGCATTTATTTTGATCTCATTAATTATCGGTGTTGCGATACTTGGAATTATTGCTGCATCCCGAGTAATACTAGTTAGCGGATATGAGAATCTTGAAAAACAGATTGCCGAAAGAAATGGCCAAAGAGCGGTAACAGGATTAAATGAGATTGTTCGTAGTATTGATACCTTAAATTCCGATTGGGCACATTGGGATGACGCTTATGAATTTGTTCAGAATGTCAAAGATGATCGTTCTTTGGACAGCAAGAAATTTATTGAAGTCAATCTGGGGGATGGAACTTTTTCAAATGCAAAACTAAACGCGATCGTTTTTACCGACATTGAAGGCAATGTCGTTTATGAGAAGGGATATGATTTGCTTAGCAGTAATGAAATACCCCTCCCGGAAGTATTAAGATCGCACATTAGAAGAGAAGATCTTCTAATTACCCATACGGGATCGGACACGATGTCAGGCATAATATCTACCGCTGAGGGCCCGATGATAGTCAGTTCAATTCCGATACTCCGAAGTGACGGATCGGGTCCAGTAAAAGGAACGTTAATAATTGCCAAGTATATTGACCAAGACGTAATCGAGAGACTGAAAGATATCTCTCAGTTTGAGTTCAGCCTTGTAAAGCTGGAAGAAAGCCCGTTCAAGTCAAAAGCCGATATCGATCTCCGAGAAGTATTAGTTGAGCCACTCGGGAGAGATTTAATGAACGTATATTCAATTATTCCCGATATTTACGGAAATCCTGCAGCTGTAGGAAAAATCGAGATGCCCAGAGAAGTATCGAATCAAGCGCAAGCAATAATTTATTACTTTATAATTTCCATTGTCTTAATCGGATCTATTATGATCGGCGGAGGAATTTTCTACCAGGACAGAGTTATCTTGGCTCCAATTCATAAGTTAATAAACGGTTTGAATGCGATCAGATTGGACGAGGACTTGTCTCATAGACTCACAGTAGAAGGCAAGGATGAAATATCTCAGCTGGCCCAAAACATCAACACGATGCTTTCAGCGATTGAGGAATTTCAGGCAAAAACGTTAGAGAATGAGAAGAAGCTGGCGGAACGAGTAAATGTCATTCAAAAACAAAATATTGATTTGGAGAAGACAAAAGCAGCAATGATGAACGTCTTAGAGGATGAAAAGGAACTCGAGGAAAGCTTGAGGGAAAGTCAGAAAAACTTACAGAATGCACAAAGAATTGCAAATATGGGCAGTTGGGACTGGGATATAGTAAACAGTAAATTAACTTGGAGCGACGAGATATATAGAATTTTTGGGGTTAAACCTCAGGAATTTAAGGCTACTTACGATGCTTTCTTATCTTACGTTCATCCTGACGATAGAGATAAGGTCGATAGTGCGGTCCAAGAATCTCTTAAAAATAAAACTTCATATAGTGTTGAGCATAGGATTATTCAGCCAGACGGAGAGGAAAGGATTGTAGATGAAAAAGGAGAAGCGGAATATGACGAGAAAGGCAGTGCAATAAGAATGACTGGAATAGTACTGGATATAACAGAAAGGAGAGAGTTAGAGGACGTTATTAAGAAAGAACACGATAGGTTAGACCTTATTATCTCTTCTATGGGAGAAGGACTTTTGGTCATTGATAAAGACCATAGATTAACTGCTATTAATCCCGTCGCCCAAAAACTTCTCGAAGTCAAAGCGGATGAAGTGATCGGTAAAAAATGGTCTGAGCTTGCGATAACTATGAAGGATCATTCTGAAACGCCGATTGAGGAAAGGTCGTTTGCAAAGGCACTTTCTGAGGGTAAAACGATTATAACCTCTCTTGAGGACGATCATTCTTATAAAACAAGGACTGGTAAGGTATTTCCGATTGTTTCAATTACTGCTCCTTTGAAAGTTGACGGCGGCGAAATCGTCGGTGCTGTAAAAGTCTTTAGGGATGCAACCCGCGAAAGAGAGTCTCGCCATATTATTGAAAAAGAAGTCGCAGACAGAACTCGTTTGCTTTGGGAGGAGCGGGCTAGAATGGTGTCTTCGATAAATTCGATTCAAATTGGTTTTATTATTGCCGACAAAAAAGATCAAATAATTGTAAAAAACCCGGCTGTAGCTGAAATTCTTAAGATAAGCGAGGAAGACGTTTCGATTGAGCGACTCTCGGTTGAACTCCTTGCAAACTTTAATCTTAAAGACGAACTAAAAAAGTGCATTGGTGAAGCCCACGACTACGAAAAAGACAATATATATTATAAAGATAAATTTTTAAGGATTTATATAACTCCGGTAAAAGTAGAAGAAAGTCAGGAAGTCATCGGGAACGTACTTTTAATTGAGGATGTATCCGAAGAGAAACAGTTAGCAAGAGCGAAAGATGAATTCTTTGCCGTTGCATCTCACGAGCTTCGTACTCCACTCACTGCAATTCGTGGCAACACCTCGATGATAATGGATTATTTTGCCGAAAAAATAGAGGACCAGGACCTTAAAGAAATGATAGCCGATATGCATGAGTCGTCGGTCAGACTTATTAATATCGTTAATGACTTTTTGGATGCATCCCGACTTGAGCAAGGTAAAGTAGAGATGAAAAATGAAGAGTTTGATATTGTTGAGGTTGTCCGCGGCGTTGTAAACGAGTTAGATGATTTTGCCAAAAACGGAGGTGGAATTAATGTGAATATTGACTACTCGGGAGGCCCAATAAATGTGTTTGCAGATAAGGCAAGAATTCAGCAGATTGGACATAATTTGGTAGGAAACGCGATTAAGTTCACCAAGCAGGGTGGAGTCACGGTTAGATTCGATATTGCCGATGACAGGGTTAAAGTCTTAGTTACTGATACGGGACTGGGTATTTCTCCGGCTAATCAAAGGCTTTTATTCAAAAAATTCCAACAGGCGGGAGAAAAGGTACTGGCCAGAGATGTTACTAAGGGCACTGGAATGGGGCTTTATATAAGCAAACTATTGGCCGAGGCAATGGGCGGTAAGATCTATCTTGAGAAATCTCAATTAGGACAGGGAAGCACATTTATTTTTGAACTGCCTTTGGCAATTCAAAAATAGGTCTTATAAGTCTTATACGACAAATAAGACATATATTAAAATTATGGCAAAAATACTAATAGTTGAAGATGACCCCCTGATGGCTCGTTTATATGAGAAAGTCTTTAAATTTGAAGGATATGAAGTGGACGTGGCTTTAAACGGACGGGAAGGACTTGATAAAGTTCACGCAGGCAAACCTACAATAATCGTCTTAGACATCATGATGCCTGAAATGAATGGATTAGAAGTATTGGACAAATTGAAAGCCGATCCTGATACAAAAACCATTCCCGTTGTTGTTTTGACAAATCTTGCGGGAGGACAAGACGTTGAAGCGGCACTCACAAAGGGGGCCGTTAAATATATTGTTAAAAGTGAATATGAGCCGAAGGCGATTGCGAACATGATCAAGGAGATTTTGGCCGGTTATACCAGAAATGAAGTTCCTCAGGTGGCTAGCGCTTGACAATAGTAATAAGTCGTATAAGACTTATATGACGAATATATGGCAAAAATTCTACTTATAGAGGATGATCCGTTGATGCTTAGACTTTACGAAAAGATACTCGAGAGAAACGACTTTCAAATCGTTGCTGCTTCACGAGGCCAGGAAGGTTTAACTAAGGCAAAAGAGGAAAAACCGGATCTTATACTTCTTGACATCATGATGCCCGAGATGGATGGATTTGAGGTGTTGGGAAAGCTCAAGAGCGACGATACCACTAAAAACCTGCCGGTTATTGCTTTGACTAATTTAGCAGGCGAAGAAGACGCTAAGAAAGCTCTGGAGATGGGAGCTATCCGATATATTATAAAAAGTGAACACGATCCAGCGGGTGTTGTGAAAATTGCAAAAGAAGTATTAGCATCACAGATTCCAAATAAGACTAATTAGACTAATATGGCCTATTAGACCTATATGAGTTCAAATTCAATTCCTTCTATCGCAAAAGACGCTCCTTTAAAAATCGATGAAGTTAGTCAGTTAAATGAAGAGATTGTTTCAGAAAAGAAAGGAAAGTTAATTTTTATCTCAGGAGTAATTATTGCTTTATTTATATTAGTTGCTACTTGGGCAATATTTGTCTTTTGGCTGAATAACTCCAACCTGTGATTTACCCAGACTTCATACCCTTGAAAACGCGTTAGTTATATGATATCAACAGTATACTTAAAGCGAGGTTAAATATGGATGAAGTTGAAACTAATTCTTTAAAGCGAGATAATCTTATCAGGAAAATACTATCCTTAATAACTGTACCATTACGAAATACTAAGATGCTCTTTGTTATACTAATTTCAATCGCTATTGCCGCTACAGCGCTTTTGGCCAGGACCAAACCGGAACTTCTCGGGATTCCTCAAAGCCAAGCACTCATCGATTCTCAGGATGAGATTAACAAATTAATAGAAGAAGTTGGGAAGATTATAGTTTTACCTGAGGGGGAAAATCCTACAATCGCGACTGTAACCGAGCTGGATAAGGTAAAAGATCAGAAATTTTTCGAAAAGGCCCAGAATGGTGATAAGGTTTTGGTATACTCGAATGCTAAGAAAGCCTTTATATATAGACCGTCTGAAAAAAAGATAATAGAGGTGGGTCTAGTAAACATACCAACACCAACTCAAACACAAGTTTCCGGCGAAAATGATGAATCCGAAAATATTACTCCGACATCTGTAAGCCCTACTCCGACTCAAAATATTACACCAAGTCCTACTCCCACAATAACAAAAATACAAACAATAACTCCCACCCCTACTCAGCTTCCTTAAATCTAATTTTACAATATTTTACAATAAATTATTAAATAATTTGAAGCTATATTTACAATTATTTTTAACTTATTCTTATTTTCTTCAACTTGAATAATAACATTAGATCTTGTGGTAAGTCGTAGTTTAGTATTAACAATTACTTACCGTAGTTATTTAACCAAACAACATAGTCGATTAAATCTACCTTTAGATCTAGATTAAAGTCGCCATCGTTTGCGCCGTTATTAGTATTTTGACTATAGTGGTTAAGCCAGATGACGTAGTCGATTAAATCAACCCTTCCGTCATTATTCGCGTCACCCGCTTTTCTTGTTGACGGCGTTAAGCTTGGATTTACCGTTGGCGTATTGGTTGGCATAAAAGTAGGTGTTGGAGTACCACACGATCCGGAGCCCGAATTAATAGTTCCATTAAATACTGCCTTGAGTACATTTTGGGCGTTGATATCGGAAACCGTAGTTGATATTTGTCCGGAAGTAGAGGTTACAAATAAAGTCAGCGGTGAGCAGCCGTTGGCAATGCTTTTCAAGGTTATTATTGCTGCAGTTTTAGGGGTAGTAGACGAATATATTGAACCCAGAGGAAAGCCTAGCGCATAATGGATCTGACCGTTTGCTATACTTTTGATGATTTCTACAGGTTGTCCGATAGTTGCAGCAGGATCTGTAAAGAAAGGACCAGGTTTGATGTCAGTAACCTCAAGAATCGAGCT
>Ga0209542_10012945_pt1 | contig 14488 bp, 15 predicted proteins | sample RifCSPhighO2_01_FD_184028 | JGI IMG/M metagenome (GOLD analysis project Ga0209542, IMG submission 184028) | Soil microbial communities from Rifle, Colorado - Rifle CSP2_plank highO2_0.1 (SPAdes) (version 2) | ecosystem: Environmental > Terrestrial > Deep subsurface > Rock core/Sediment ...
TTGGTGATGATTTAGACTGTGACCAAAACACTTCCGAATCAGCCGAAACGATCGACCTTCTACCCGAAGCTTATAGTTTGATTCAAGAAACCAGACTGTTTGAGTCAACTTTTGGTGGTATCGGTGTTCTCGAAGCCCGCGTCAAGTCTCCGCCGATCTCGCCGTATATCACTCTTGCTTTTACCATCAAACCAGTAGGTGTTGTGACTACCTGTACTGCCGATCCCGGCACCTGTTACAAGGTTTCAACAACCTTTAATGTTGGGACACAATAATGAACACAATGAAACGACAGCGAGCGAGTAGTTTGGTTCTAGTCGTCGTGGTGATGGCCGTGGTGGTTAGTGCCGTATTCGGTGCCAGCCGCCTAACCCTAGTTCAATTCAGCCAAGCTAACCGTGATGAAGACAATTTGTTGGCTCGCTACGCCGCTAAAGCGGGGATCGAGGATGGTTTACTTCGTTTCCGCTTCAATCGAGATGCTGAAACTGTTGGGGGTAAGGTATTCCGTTTTAATTTGACGAGAGGGATAGCAACTGGTGACAAATCGGGAGAGGTGGCGGAAGATCAACCCGTCTCGAATTCACCCCAATATAATCCAATCGATCAGTATTACGATATGAAGATGAATTTTAGAGTCCAAGCATTAGGTGATTTTGCTTTTAAGCTTAGGCAAGATCCCAAACCTATTATTAAGAAAGACAATACCTTAGAATTATCTGGTTTTGAAAAACAAAATGCCGTTTATTTTTTACGAGTAGCCTTTAAGTTCTACGACCCAAATACAACCAACAAATGCACCAACGGTAATGCTTTTGTCCAAATTCAGCGAGTGGTGGATGGTGCCGCTACACCATTTTCGCAAATAACGGCTCGACCAACACCAACAACCGGCATTTACGACTCAAGAACCACTTCTGATAATAATATCGAAGTTAATCTCATCTCTCCAACCCCAGAACTTGCGACTATCTTTCGTTTCCGTCCTTATTACTGCGATGTTGCCTACGCTTTTGCCACAACAACTTCCCCTAATGGTGTAGGCATAAAAGATAACGGCACGATCAGTAGTGATAACGGCCCCTTCTTCGGAGGCTTAATTACCTCGATTACGTCGACTGGCTATTACGGCAGTGCTAAACGAACTTTGGTCGCCGAAATCGACCGTAGTTCCGGTCAACTGATCAGTATCTACGACTTTAATATCTATTCGGGGACAGGGGATATCAAGCCGTAGCTGGAGAGAATCATGAATAGAGATTTTAGAATGTCGCTGATGCTCGCTACTCGATCGCATCTCGTAGTTAAGAATTAGGCTAATCTTTTCTTGATTCTAGATTCTTAATTCTGTATTCTCCAATTTGATGACTAATCAAATTGTTTCTATCCACACCGATGGTGCTTCTCGTGGCAATCCGGGTCAGGCGGCAATTGCTTTTGTTATCGAAGGACTGCCTCTGGGGCGAGTCGAATATAAAAAAACAATTGGTATATTCTCCAATAATCAGGCCGAATATCGGGCGATGTTAGCGGCACTTGAGAAACTTGTTGAACTGGGGTTAAAAGACTCCGAAATCCTATTCCGAGCCGATTCCGAACTGATGATTAAGCAAATTAAGGGTGAGTATCGAGTTAAGGATGCTAACCTCCGACCTTTATATGAGCAGGTGATGATGCACCTGGGCGAGTTGAAAGCGAGTGGCAATCAATTACAGTTTGTTGCTGTCCGTCGAGAGTTAAACAAGGACGCCGACCGTTTGGCCAACGAAGCACTAGATGGGAATAATTAAATTACTGAATTACTGAATTACTCAATTACGGAATTACTAAATGATTGATCAACCATTCAAATATTCAGTAATTCGGTTATTCAGTAATTCTCTTTTTAGTTGATGCTTCGTCGTTTTTTGTCAGCGCCAATTGATTGGGTATTACTAACTGTTCCCACCATCCTCACGATTACCGGTATAATCACTATTTTCACGATCACTTTTGCTCAAGAGAAATCTGGTCTAGCGGGAGGACAAATTATCTTTGCTCTGATCGGGATGACGGCTTTGATCGCCGCCATGTTCTCTGATTATCGCCACCTCTCCTCTTTGGCCAATCTTTTCTACTTTTTCGGAGTAGCGATGTTGGTTTTATTGATTCCTCCACTAGCTGTCAAAATACCCTTTACCTTAAAAATATTTGGTGCCTATCGTTGGCTTGATTTAGGCTTCTTTCAGCTTCAGCCCGGTGAAATTTTTAAGTTAATCGCGGCCATTTTTGGGGCGAAGATTCTCTCACTGCACATTGGCCAGATTAACTGGAAAAAAACATTGGCGTTTTCTATTCTCAGTGCCGTACCGATATTGCTTATCTTACTCCAGCCAGATTTAGGTACCGCCTCAGTCGTTTTAGTAATTTTTGCCGCCACTTTTTTTGCCGCCCGTCCTTCGGGTCGAATCATTAGCGCTGTTTTGATGATATTTATTATTTCGCTGCCACTGATTTGGGTCAACCTTAAGCCCTATCAAAGAAATCGGGTCGAGACACTTCTGAATCCAACCAGTGATCCTCAGGGGCAAGGCTATAACGTTCGCCAATCACTGATTGCGATTGGTTCGGGCGGTCTAACTGGACGGGGATTCGGTCAGGGCTCGCAAACAGTTCTGAACTTCCTACCGGTGGCCCATACCGACTTTGTCTTTTCTGGCTTCGCTGAAGCCACCGGGTTCGTTGGCTCACTGGTGATAATTTTTCTTTACCTATTGCTCATCTATCGAGCAATTAATATCTCTAGCATCTCAACCGATAAATTTGGCCAATTATTAGCCATCTCAATCGCCGCTAAGTTTCTCTTTCAAGTGACGATTCATATCGGCATGAACCTGGGGCTGCTGCCGGTAACCGGGATTCCGTTACCGTTTATGTCGGGGGGTGGGACATCATTAATCATTGACTTAATTTGCATTGGGATTCTGGAGAGTATCCATATCCGGCACGCCAAAGTTGGCTTTAGATGAAAAGATAACGTTGACCTAATCAGGTAAATTAGCTACACTTACTACTGTTATTCAATAATATGGAATCTATGATAGCGATAATTGATTTGGGCGGAAAACAGCACCTTGTCTCACAAGGCGCTCGTGTCGTGGTCAACAGACTAGCTACTCCAGAAGGCGAAATTCTCAAGTTGCCCGATCTGTTGAGTAGTCGAATTGTTCAAACTAAGGTTGTGTCTCACACTTTGGGCAAGAAAGTTAACGGACTAAAGTTCAAGGCCAAAACTCGCAGTTTTAAGCGTTACGGTCACCGTCAACAAGAGACTTTAGTTGAGGTGGTCTCAATTGAGGGCCTAAACCAAAAACCCGAAATCAAATCAAAGCAATTACCGGTAGATCAGTTGATTACCACAAAGAAAGTAGTGACGACGAAGAAATTATCTTCAAGAGAGACTAAACAACCAACCAAGAAAGTTGCCAATGCCAAAGTCTAAAGTTAATTTACTGCATATCATTGGTTCGGTAGTTGATGAGGGTAAAAAAGTTGTTTGGCCAAGTCGTGACGTGGTGATCCGCCATACAGCGATGGTTATTCTCTCGGTTGGTATTGCGACTCTGATTTTTGCTTCAATTGATTTCGGCCTTCAAAAACTAGTTGTTTTAGCGATTAAAAAATAATGGCTGTTGATAAAGACAAAGATTTCGACGCCACGGTCGAGGAACAACCAACCTCTAGCTCTCGGCAAGCCGACACGGCCGGTTGGTATGTCATTCATACCTACGCTGGTTACGAGGATCAGGTGGCGGAAAATATCCTCCAGCGGGCGGCTAACCTAAAACTTCAGGACTATATTTTTGAAGTTATCGTACCCAAAGAAAAACAAGTTGAGATCAAAAATGGCAAACGCAAAACTATCGAAAAACGGAGTTTTCCGGGCTATGTTTTTGTCCGGATGGTGGTGACCGACGAGTCTTGGTATGTCGTTCGTAATACCCCGAGCGTGACTGGTTTTCTTGGTTCAGGAGTTAGGCCAACCGCCATTCCTGAATCAGAAGTGGTTCAAATTAAAGCTCGGATGGCTCGTGATGAACCAGAACACACCGTTGATCTAAAGCTAGATGATCTAGTCCGTATTTCTGACGGTCCGCTCAAGGGCTATGAAGGTAAAATTACCGATGTTGACCCACTAAAGGGCAAGATCAAAGTTTCAGTTTCGATGTTCGGTCGCGAAACCCCAGTCAATTTAGACTTTTTGCAGGTCAAGAAAATATAATGGAAGGTTATCAGTTATCAGTTATCAGTTATCAGTTTAATTCCAGTTTTTTAGTTATTAAGTTTGAAAATTGTTTCATTGGAAATTTATTGAAAACTGAAAATTGTAAATTGAAAACTGTAATCTTTGGAAGATTTTGCTAATGGCTAAAAAAATTAAAACAATCGTTAAATTACAAGCTCCGGCGGGCAAAGCGACGCCAGCGCCACCAGTGGGAACGGCCCTAGGTCCCCACGGTATTGCCTTGATGGATTTCGTGACCCAGTTCAACGAGTTGACTCGGCCGATGGGCGACACCGTTGTGCCGGTCGAAGTAACGATTTACGAAGATCGAACTTTTAGCTTTATTACTAAAACTCCGCCCGCCGCTAACCAGCTTCTTAAAGCCGCTGGGTTGGAAAAAGGGTCCCAAACGCCGAAAAAAGAAAAAGTTGGCAAAGTCAGTCAAGATCAAGTCCGTACTATTGCTGAAAATAAGATGGCCGATCTGAACGCTCGGACGATTGAACAAGCCGTCAAAATCATCGAAGGCACCGCCCGTTCAATGGGCGTTGAAGTCGAGAAATAAGAAATTTTTTGGAAAGAGAAATGTCTTTTTGCCAGACGCTGTCCACGCGTTCCAGCGACGCGTGGCAGCTTGCGTCTCAGTCGGTCGACTCGAACTGGTGTTCGAGACCAAGCTCGACCCCCCTCCGACACACTGCCAGAAATACATTTCTCTTCCCGGTAGATAAGGGATCACGATCCCCCAATCTTCTGGATTAGATGTAGGGAGGGAAGTAGCAAAAGTGGCCCTTTCGGGCCACTTTAAGAATATTTTTTGAGCGTTGGGTCACGGTCTTGGCATGAGCGAGATCTGCCTCAAGGAAACGAGGTTGGCGTCGCTGGTGTTCTTCAGGGCTGTTTCGAGGGAGTTGCTGAGGACGAGGCGAAAAGAGGTGTATTCGTCTGAGCCGGGATTTCGGGCATATTCTTTCAGATAGGTCTCGGCGAATCTTGCCCCAAATTGCCGATACGCCTCGTCCAGCAATCGGCCACAACATTGCTCGACGCCCTGCCGACCAAAGAATCGGAAAGTCAGATACGATTGATCCTGGTTTTCCGGATGATGTGTACCACAGATATCGCAATTGATTGGGCCGTCCGTGCCGTGATTTTCGGTATTCCAAAACCCCGAGGAGTCCCAATGACCCTTACGACTTGTGCCTAACGGCATATTTGAGATGTTATGTGCAAGACTCATTCTCAAACCTCCTGTTTGATTTGGACACAGTGTATCACAGTCTCAAGAAACGGAAAAGGCCTCCGCCGAAAAGATGAGGCAACTCGAAGGGCATAAGTCTTGTCCGGTCGCGTTCTGTCATTCCAGCGATGACAGCCGCTCGGGCTCGACCGTTTGACTCTCGTTTCACTCGAGACCAAGCTCAAACGGTCTGCGCCACGCCGGCCAAAACTCACGCCCTTCTATCTAATATAATAAGTGAGTGGCTCTATCCTTTACGGAAAAGGCCTCCGCCGAAGCGGAAGCCTTTCCCTTAATCCTCCCAAATTACGTCTCAACCTCATAAAGAATTATGCGCGACCAATTATATAAGGCCGCGGGCGAGGGCAATTTCGAAGTTTTGTAAAATTAACATATTATAGGTGGGATGTCAAGAGGATGAGACGGAAAAGTTAAACAGCCAGTGGCTGTTTAACAACCGTCGAACGGAAGCGACTGATGGCGGTATAATTAATTAACCGCCAACCAAGGAGCGAGTGATTACATTAATGAATAAAATATATAGACAGTGGTTTTCTAGTTCAACGATCGAAGACATTTTAGCTGTCTCCATGATCGAGTTGCTCGGCCCAATGTCATGGCAGAAACTCTATGTCAATTTTAATGATCTCGCGGCTGTATTGGCATCAGACACCGAAGCGTTAATTAGATCCGGCCTCACAGCCCATCAAGCCACTTCACTGCAAGATCGTCCTAAGTCGTTGTCCGCCGCTACCCATCTACTAACTACGAAAAAGATTGAAATTATCACTCTCGATTCCCCTAATTACCCACCACTATTGCGAGAAATTAACGACCCACCGTTATGGCTTTTTTATCGAGGCGATAAAAATAATTTTGCTCGAACCTGCTTAACGGTCGTTGGGACTCGTAAACCCTCCAGCTACGCCCTGCTAGCCGCCGAAGCACTACTGACGGAAGAAATTGTCCGTCAAGTCTGTTTAGTTTCTGGCCTGGCTTACGGTGTTGATAAAAAAGTCCATCAACTCGCTCTAAAGTATAATTCGCCAACTATCGCCGTTTTAGCCGGCGGATTGGATTCAATCTATCCAGCTGATCATCATCGTTTAGCCGAAGAAATAATTGAAGCCGGCGGACTGCTTATCAGCGAATACCCGCCCCTGTCCCGACCGCGGCCAGCCAAATTTCCGATTCGCAACCGGATTATCGCCGGTCTATCGAAGGCGACGATAGTTTTGGAAGCGGCGATTCGCTCTGGCTCACTAACAACTGCCAAGGCGGCCATAGATTACAATCGTGAAGTGTTGGCGGTACCGAGTGAAATCATTCGCCGTTCCGCTGACGGCACTAATCTTTTAATCAAACAAGGGGCCACCTTGCTGGATGACCCGAGCCAACTAGTTGAACTTTACGGTCTCAAATCAGTTAAGAGTGCCGATAACCTTGACGAACCGGCCCATCAGCTTTTACACTTACTAGCTAGGGAAGCGTTATCCGTTGACCAAATTGTCCGGTTGACCAAACTCACAATTCCAGAGATTCTAGGTATACTGACCGAATTAGAGCTATTAGGACAGGTTTTCCAATGTCGAGCTGGGTACTATCAAGCCAAAAAGTAAAATAACAATATTTAATAAATAACTAAATTACTAAATGTCGCTAACGCTCGCTCCTCACTTAATTCGAAGTAACGAAATGACTGTAATAACTTCAATAATTCCGTAATTTGATAATTTAGTAATTATATAATTCTAATGAAGAAGCTTGTCATCGTCGAGTCTCCGGCCAAAGCCAAAACCATCGGCCAATATTTGGGGGCAGAATTTACTGTCCGGGCCTCTTACGGTCATGTCCGGGATTTACCAGTCAAAAAGCTGGGTATTGATCCGGCTAAACACTTTGAGGTTGAATATGTGCCGATTACTAAAGCCAAGACGGTCCTAACGGAATTAAAAAATCTTCTCAAAACATCAACCGAACTCTATCTAGCCACAGACTTTGATCGAGAAGGTGAGGCGATCGCTTGGCATCTTACCCAGGCCCTTGGCCTAGGTCAGCTGTCAGCAATCAGCAATCAGCAATCAGCTCAGAAACCAAGCCGAAAGCAGATAGCTGATAGCCGAATGCCGATTTATCGCATAACCTTCCACGAAATTACCAAGCCGGCGATTGAGAATGCCCTTAAACATCCTCGAAGTATTGATAGACAGCTCGTTGATGCTCAACAAGCCAGACGGATTTTAGACCGCTTGGTTGGCTATAAACTATCGCCCTTCTTGTGGAAAAAAGTTTACCGTGGTTTATCGGCTGGTCGGGTTCAGTCGGTGGCCGTGCGATTGATCGTTGAGCGAGAGCGGGAAATTAAGGCGTTTATCACCAAGGAAACTTGGACTCTAGACGCCCACCTAAAAAGTAAAAACGGTGATTTTAGTGCCTATCTTGCCAAAGAGGGTTCAACGACGAAATTGGAGCTCGACAGCCAGAAGGAAATTGACGTACTAAAGAAAAAATTAGAAAAGTCAGCTCTCGAGGTTGAGAAACTAGAGACGAGTGATTCGCTTCTTAAACCGCAAGCGCCCCTGATCACTTCCACTCTCCAGCAAGCGGCGGCTCGAGTTTTACATTTTAGTGCCAAAAAAACGATGAAGATCGCCCAAGATCTTTACGAGGGCGTAGATATCGGGAAAAGCGAATCGGTTGGCTTGATTACTTATATGCGGACCGACTCGTACCAAATGTCTCAAATCGCCAAGAAACAGGCCGAAGCTTTAATCGCCAAAGATTACGGAGCGAAATATCTGCCCAGTCAACCCAATCTGTTCACTAAAAAAGTTCGAGGAGCTCAAGAGGCTCACGAAGCCATCCGGCCAACCGATTTCGCCATCAAGCCCGTTGAAGTAAAGGACAAATTAACCAAGGATCATTATAATTTATACAACCTGATTTGGTCGCAAGCGACCGCTTCAGTGATGGCTCCTGCTCAAGTTAAAACCACGACTGCATCGGTTCGTTCCGCGGCAGGGGTGCTAATCGGGCGGGGACGAGAGCTGGTGTTTGACGGGTTTATGCGTCTGGTACCGGATGTAGAGGAGAAGTTTATCCAACTACCAAAGTTAGTAGAGAAGGAAGTAGTAACGCTTAAAAAGCTTGATACTGTCCAGCATTTTACCGAACCACCGGCTCGATATTCTGAAGCTAGTTTAGTTAGGGAATTGGAAAAGCGGGGGATCGGTCGTCCATCGACTTACGCGCCGATTATGTCCACCATCGTCGATCGGGGCTATGTCACCCGTTTGGCTGGTCGTTTTACCCCCACGGAAGTGGCCAGTATCGTTATTGATTTATTGGTCGAGCATTTTCCCAATATCGTTGATTACAATTTTACGGCCGAGATGGAAGATAAGTTAGACGACATCGCCGAAGGGAAGCGCCAGCTTGAACCAGTTTTAGAGGAGTTCTATACCCCATTTGCCAAATTGCTGGCCGAAAAAGAGAAATCGGTTGATAAGAAAGCAATTGTTGAGGAAGCGACCGACAAAAAATGTCCTGATTGCACCAAGCCGATCGTGCTTAAACTTGGCCGTTTCGGTAAGTTTTATTCTTGTACTGGTTTTCCAGAGTGCAAACATACCGAGCCGTATTTAGATGATAAGTTCACCAAAGAAGAGGAGAAAGAGATTGCCGAAGAAGTCAAAGAAAAATGCGAAAAATGTGGTGGTCAGATGGTGATTAAGCAAGGTCGTTTCGGTACCTTTTTGGCTTGCTCCAACTATCCCAAGTGCAAGTTTACTAAAGCGATCGTGATTGGTTCTAGCGTGTCCTGTCCAAACTGTAGTAAGGAACTGATCCGACGCAACACCCGGCGTGGTCGAGTCTTCTGGGGCTGTTCCGGATATCCCGATTGTAAAACTGCCTATTGGGATGAACCGTTAAACGAAAAGTGTCCCACGTGTGGTAATTTATTGCTCAATAAAAAGTCTGGTCCGGCTTGTAGCCAATGTGATTACAAGGCAAGTCAAAACTTAGAAGTCAAAAGTTAAAAGTTAAACTGATAATTCAAAAGTTTTTAGTTGCAGTTTTAACTTCTAAGCTTTAAGTTTTAACTTAATATGCGCAATATCCTTCCTCATTCGGTCGAAGTAATGTCGAGCTTGCTCTCGACCTTGCCGAGTATCGGTCCGAAAACGGCCAATCGTTTAACCTTCTTTTTACTTGGTCGGCAAGTCAGCGAACTTGAAGAATTCAGTGAAGCTTTCGCTAATCTAAAAAAGAATCTAGTCACCTGTTCTAATTGTTATCTAATCGCCGAAACAAACCCTTGCATTTTATGCCAAGACAAGACTCGCGAACAAGCCAGATTAGTTGTAGTTGAGGAACCGCTCGATGTTCTGGCTCTCGAAAAAGCCCATTTTAACGGCTTGTACCACGTTTTGGGTGGTCAGATTTCACCGATCAATAATGTCTCGCCCGATAATCTAAAAATTAAAGAGCTGTTATCTCGCTTGGAAACCGGCCAATTTACAGAGGTAATTTTAGCGACCGACCCTTCACTCGAAGGTGAAGCTACGGCTCTCTATATTAACGACCAAGTTAGCCAAGCCCAGAAAGAAGGCCATCTGAAGGGGATTAAAATTACTCGAATTGCTCGAGGTCTACCGGTTGGGGGAGATTTGGAGTACGCCGATGAGCTGACCCTAGCTCGAGCTCTCGAAGGCCGGCAATCGTATACAGTGAGGGGTAATTAATTACTGAATTACTGAATTACTGAATTCATTTGGTAATTTAGTTATTGAGTAATTTCGTAATTTGGGTATATTCAAACGCGGGTGTTGCTAGAAATATAAAAAGCCATTAGAGTAAATAAAATGCCTCAAGATATTACTGCCACCGACGAACAATACCTTTGCGACGAGTGTGGCTATACTAGCCCTGTCGCCAACGAACACTGCCCGGATTGTGGCTCTCTTATGAGTGCCCTACACGAGGAGAAGCCAAAAGCTAAAGTTGAGAGCGGCGAAAGTGATGAAGAACTAACTGAAGATAGCACCGATGCTGACGGGGCTAGCTCTCTCGAAGCCCTTCAAAGTAAAGAGCAAGAAGAATCCGATCAAGAGTATCAACACGACGCCTTCGGTGGGTAGGATTTCGTAAAAAGAGCGTAATGCTTCAGCTATACAACACCCTTTCCGGAAAAAAGGAAAAGTTTAAGTCCATCAAACCAAAAAGAGTGGGCATGTATGTCTGTGGTCCAACCGTTTACGACTACGACCATATCGGTCACGCTCGAACCTATCTGACCTTTGATCTTTTGAATCGCTTCTTGAGTTATCTTGGCTATAAAGTTGATTACGTTCAAAACATTACTGACGTTGGCCATCTAGTGGGGGATGCGGAAACAGGGACTGATAAAATCAAGAAGAAAGCCCAAGAGACTGGCGAGACCGTTGGCGATATTGCCCGACATTATACCGAGGCCCATATAGCAGATTTAACATCTCTGAACCTTAAACCACCTGACAGGTGGCCGAAAGCGTCCGAACATATCGCTGATATCGTGAAATATATCAAAGACCTAATTCCCAAAGGTTACGCCTACGCTACCGAGGATGGTAATGTCTACTTTAGCGTCAACAAGAAACTTGATTACGGCAAATTAAGCCACCGTGGGTTGGCGGAGATCCTAACTGGTACTCGAGTTGAAATGGCTAAGGATAAAAGAGTGGCGGCCGATTTTGCCCTCTGGAAAGCTGTCCCATTAGGTATAAATGAATTTGTCTGGGATTCCCCATGGAGTAAAGGTTTTCCGGGTTGGCATATTGAGTGCTCGGTTATGAGCCAAAAATATCTTGGTGACACCTTTGATATTCATGGTTCAGCCGTTGAACACGTCTTCCCTCATCACGAGAACGAAATCGCTCAAGCCGAGGCCAAAACGGGCCAACCATTAGCCCGCTTCTGGGTTCATTCGGGGATGTTGACGATCAATGGTCGGAAGATGAGTAAATCGCTCGGCAATACCATTCGAATTCCTGCTGCTCTTAAAGATTACTCGGCCAATGAGATTCGCCTAGCTTTCTACCAAACGCCCTACCGCCAACCGTTCGACTACACCCGAGAGTCGATGATGCAAGGGGTCGCACTTAGAAACAAGCTTTTCAATTCATATGTAGTTGCCAAAAAGGGGAAGGGGAGAGGGACGGAAAATTTTACTAAAATAATTGATACTTTGTCTGACGATCTCGACACCCACCAAGCTCTTCAGATATGGGTAGATCAGGCAAGTACCTTAAATCAAGAACAGTTCGAATATTTATTTAATATCTTTGGTTTGAAGTTTGTCTCCATCGATGACAATCCTAAGGTCCAAAAACTAGCTAATGAACGGGTCGAAGCTCGGGCAAAAAAGGATTTTCTCACCGCTGACAATCGCCGCGACGAGATAGAACGGCTCGGCTATGAAGTTCTTGATACCAACACCGAGACGAAGTATATACCAAGATAGCAAGTCTAAAGGCAAAAGGCTAAAGTCTAAAGTAAAATCAGACTTGAAACTTTAGCTTTGCTCGCAAGTGGCATATATTTTCCACCTGCAAAACCCTTGACATTTTCTTTGGCATCAGTTATATTGTCACCGTACATTAGGTGAGCCAATCATCGGTGCCGTCTCGGCTGGGAATTGGGAGAGCCATCGCTATTAGTTGCCGTGAGGCATCTAGATGGTTTCCCTCCTACCCTTTTCCTGGCTGAGACGGCGCTGACGATGTCGGACACACTGTGTGTTCATTTACATTATATTCAGCGACTAACTTCGCGGAGGCGAAAAAATTGAGAAAAATCGCGATCTTGATGTTGCTTTTGCTGGGAATGGCGCCTCTGGCGCACGCTCAGCAAGGACTGTCTATCGGGGCAATGTTCCAGGTAGATAATGATCGAATCGAAGTGGCTACTGGTGTTTCGTTTACCATGGCCGCTTACACCCACGAGCCGCCGGTCGAAGGAATGGATAGCTCTGATCTAATCGGACTATTCTCATCCTCGGTTGGTCAGTATCCGCAAATGTACCGCGGACTTTGGCTCAAAGTCGTAGTCCACCCGGGAGGATTTAAAAATCTCCAAGGAGTGGATTACGACCATAGTGGGCACCTAGCCCGTGACGCCAAAGGTTGGGAACAACTTTCCGCCGAAGATGGTGGCGGATACTCAATGAACTGGCGAGCTGACCGTATCGGCGCATTGCCGTTGAGGTTTCGGATTCGTCATCGGGATGGTAGGGATCGATTTACGCTACTGATCTTTACCGCTACTTGGACACGGGGCGGTAATCTCCCCGTAGCCCTAGAGGTGATGATCCAACGGGGACCTTCGGACGACCCACTGGCTGAAAGCAATAAGCTACTAGCTGAAAGCAAGAAGCTACTAGCTGAAAGCAAGAAGCTTCGGGCAGAGGAAGTTAATCCTTCGGACGACCCACTGGCTGAAAGCAAGAAGCTACTAGCTGAAAGCAAGAAGCTTCGGGCAGAGGAAGCTCTCCCGTACCTGCGGGGTTTTATCCCCGCGACGGCGCGAGCCGAAGGCCAAGTGACCCAGCAGAAGGTTGAGGTGCCCGTCCAAACGGCGACGCAAACTCTGCCGAAAGCGGAGGAACCACCGAAGGAAAAGGAGAAACCAATAATTCCACCCGCCGAGAAGGCCCCAGAGCCGGAGGTCGAGTATGCCACTCCTAAATTGGGGGCATTTCAGACCACGGCTCACGATCATCTCAATTTATTGGGCGATCGGCTGTCGGATCTTGAGCGCCGAATTCTCGAAGATGCTCGCAAGAGCATCATTAAGCAGTCGGAGACACTGCTTCTGCTTTCGAGCAATCGAGAACAGGTGGTGCTGGTGATGAGCGACGATCGGCCGTTCACGGCTGAAGTCGTTCTGAACGGCAAATCGTCGGCTCTCAAAGTCCGAAGGGTTAACAACCGCTACGAAGCGGTGACTTGGGGTAAAATCCAGTCATTCATCGACAAATCCGTCTTGCTCGTCATCACCGATGACGATGGCCAGACCCGAACCATAACTTTCGCCAAGGAGGCGAACGCGAAATGAAAATGCTTCTGGCCTTCTTTGGCCTGCTGGCGACTCTGTCGCCAGCCATCGCCGCCAACACGGCGGCGATGAATATCTCGGACCGATCGGCAACGATCTCGTCTCGAGGTGTTCTGGCGATTTACCAAATTGCCACTCGTGAGCCGGGCTTCAAGGTCGCCGTCGAGCAGGCGTTCGGTACGCCGCTCACGCCTGGTGACCTGGAAGTTGTTAATCAGTACTCCCTCAAGAAAGGGAGTAGATACCTGAACTCGGGTTTGGACCGGCAAAGAATGCCGGTCCAGCACCCGACGGTTGCCGGGGAGGATACATTATTCTTCCTGGTCCGATCTCGTTCTTCCGGCAAGGCCGTCTCCATTAAGGATAAATGCCTTAATGTCGGCCAGGTCCGGATCGAGGCGGTGCCTTATACGAAAACCGAACATCAAACGGTCTGGAACATCAACCAAGTTGATGTTCAGATCTCGGTGGCGTTGTCACTCCGTCAGGAGCAGAACAACGACCAGAAGCTGACGGCGACGGCATCAACGGGGCCGATCTCGATCGTGTTCAACAACACGACAACTTCGCCACCGTTGATGGCGGGTGGTGGCAACCCCAACCAGTTCATCTTCACCCGCGATTCGCGGGGGCTGTTAGGCCTTGGTTACACTATTGGTGGAGTGAGTAAGATCTACAACACCAATGTTGCTAATGCAACGGGTGGAACCGGCGGGGCGGGCGGATCGGCCAAAGTTGGGCCGATCACCAACACCAACAACAACGCTAACAACAACACTAACGTCAACACGAACGGAACGGTGGTCAACACCGGTCCGGGTTCGGCGACCGGCAGTGCGGCCGGTTCCGGTGCTGGCTCGGCCAAGGCCGGCGGGGGGTAACCTTAGTGT
>Ga0209542_10012947_pt1 | contig 14487 bp, 12 predicted proteins | sample RifCSPhighO2_01_FD_184028 | JGI IMG/M metagenome (GOLD analysis project Ga0209542, IMG submission 184028) | Soil microbial communities from Rifle, Colorado - Rifle CSP2_plank highO2_0.1 (SPAdes) (version 2) | ecosystem: Environmental > Terrestrial > Deep subsurface > Rock core/Sediment ...
GTCTATTATGTATATGAGAAAAGTCAGGATTAGCGGAAATAGAGAAGTATATTCCTATAGCGAGCCATATGTTATCGCCGAGATCGGATCAAACCACAACGGCGACATGAACTTGGCTCGTCAGATGATTGATGCGGCCCTTGACTGTGGCGCTGACGCGGTCAAGTTTCAATCATGGACTCCCTCGTCTCTCATCGCCAAAGAGGAATATGACCGAAATCAGAAGTACGAAGATTCTCCCAAGAAACATTTTGGATCGCTGAAAGAAATGGTGGAGAAGTACTACCTGCGTGAAGATCAGCACCGCGAACTAAAGGAATACTGCGACAAAAAAGATATTATTTTTTGCTCATCCGCTTTTTCTGCAGAGGAGGCAGACCTGCTTGATTCGCTTGGTGTTCCTTTTTTCAAAGTTGCCTCCATGGACGTAAACAACACAGAGTTGTTATCGCATATTGCTTGTAAGGGAAAGCCGGTATTATTATCCACCGGTATGTCCACGCTTGCCGAGATTGAGACGGCGGTGAACACTTTGCGCGCGGGAGGATGCGGTGATATTATTCTTCTCCACTGCATCTCTGTATATCCGCCAAAATACGGCGATATTCATCTTCGGAATATCACTATGCTGCAGCAGACGTTTGATTTGCCGGTGGGGTTTTCAGATCATACGATCGGCACTTCAATTCCTTTAGCGAGCGTGGCCCTGGGTGCCTGTGTTGTTGAAAAGCACTTCACTCTCGACAAAAATCTTCCCGGGTGGGATCACGAAATTTCCGCAGATCCCGTTGAACTCAAAATAATCTGCCAGGAGTCAAAAAACATAGTTCATTCACTCGGATCATTCGTTAGAACTATTTCGCCGGCCGAGGGGCAGAAAAAACTTAAATTCAGACGAAGCGTGGTAGTAACGCGTTCTCTCAAAGCCGGACATGTATTGGAAAACGAAGACCTTACCAGCAAACGCCCCGGTACCGGGATATCTCCCGATCTTCTTCAGTATTTAGTCGGCAGAAAACTGAAGACCGACTTGGAAGAAGATATACTTTTGCAATGGGAGCACTTGGTCTAGGACTTTTGGGAATATCATAATTTTGTTGACATAGTAAAAAATCAGAGAAGGTAATTAGTGGGATTCGTAACCAGCGAGGGTGAGAACACCCTCATGGTTACTGGTTGGTCCAACTCCAGCATACCGTGTTTGCGCCTTTTGTGATTCTCTCAAGGTGAAATCCTTCAAAGTGGCTTGGATGGCTATTATTCACCCAACTCCATTACGGTCAGTTGACTTTTCCAGCGCTTTTTATATAATTATAACGATCGGAAATTGACTCGAACCTTAACAATAAAGAGGTGCTATGGGTACGCATCAATATAGGATCCATGGGCATTTTGATTCCGGGACTGCAACGATTCTTGAGGACTCCCTCATCATCGCCCCACCCTTTTTTGGAGTGATGGACGGGGTGAGCGGCCTCTATCGCCCGAGTGAGGGCCCGCGATTCTTTGATGGCATGTCCGGAGGACAAAAAGTCGTCCGTCTTGTGGCGTCCGAATTTCTCAAGGCGCATGCAGGCGAGGGGCTGGATGATATCCTCCACAAGGCCAATAGCGCCATTCGAGAATTTGCTGAAGGCACGGGACTCGTGCTCGACCGGCCTGACATCCTGCCCGGAACGCAATTCGTCGTTGCAAAAGTTGGCGACGATGCCGTTGAGGTGATGCAATGCGGCGATTCGCTGGCCGTTTGGGCTTTCTCGGACGGAAGGGTCGGCGCATTGCGCAATCAGACCTATGCTCACGAGCGCTCACAAATTGCCGTACTCAACGATCTCCTGGAAAAACACCATGGCGATCGTGATCGAGTATGGGAGGAATATCTGCCCCTAACCGCCTCATTCCGCCGTGCGCGCGCCAATAGCGGGGGCACCGAGGGGTATGTCATTTTAAACGGGCAACCTGAGGGGGAGAGGCACTGGACAAGGATGACACTCGCGCAAAATGAACTTTCGCTTCTCCTGATGTTCACCGATGGGTTGGTAACGCTGGAGGAGACGAATGATCCGGAGGGCATGGCCGAACTCGTGCTTGGGCGGTATCGCGAAGGGGGATGGGCGAGCGCATTCAAGCGCATCCGCGATCAGGAAGAGCAGGGGAAAAGCATGCGGCATATTGATCACGCTGAAGCAACGGCCGTCGCTTTAGAGTTTATCGATTCTGGCGCCGCGTAGTGCCCGGTTATTCAGAAATCATTTCTTATCGTAGAAACCGAGAATATCAGATTGCCGGTAAGAATATCAGCTGTAACCATTCCAGGTCATGAAGGGAGTGTACGACTCATGCTAGTCAAACGCTTTCGTCGTTGGAAGCAGCCGGTGATCCACGAGGGCAAACTGACAAAATGGCACTGGCTCGTTCAAAACAAACGCGGCTTGAGGATCGGAAAGGAAACCGACATCGGGGCATTCACCTACATCAACGCTCTCCATGGCGTAACCATCGAGGATGATGTCCAGATTGGATCTCATTGCTCGATATATTCCATCTCCACCATCGACGACACAAGGGGCCCGGTGACGCTTAAGCGAAACTGTCGGATCGGCGCGCACTCGGTTATCTTGCCCGGCGTTACGGTTGGAGAGAACTCGACCGTGGGTGCAATGTCCCTGGTGACTCGCGACATACCGGCAAACGTGATTGCCGTCGGAATTCCCGCGCGGGTTTTGAAACGAACCTGACCGTTTGTAACATCCTATATCCGCGAAACGGTATAGGATGTTCTTTTACCTATGTTACAGTATGTTAGACGGTACATCGAAAGCGTGTCCGGCCACATGCCCATCTATCCACTCGCAAAACCGCATATCGGCAAGGAGGAGAAACGAGCCGTGCTCGCGGTTTTGGATTCGGGTATTTTGAGTTTGGGCCCGAAGCAGAAAGAATTTGAAACAAAGTTTGCAAAATATATTGGCACCAAGTACGCCTGCGCGGTCTCAAGCGGTACGGCGGGATTGCACATCGCGCTCCTCGCGGCAGGCATCGGACCTGGCGACGAAGTCATTACATCGCCTTTTTCATTCATTGCTTCGGCAAACGCCATTGTATATGTCCGGGCCAAGCCGGTGTTCGTGGATATTGATCCCGTTACCTACAATATCGATCCGAAACATATCGAAGCGAAGATTACCAAGCGGACCAAGGCAATACTGGTCGTGCATATCTTTGGTCAACCCTGCGATATGGCACCCATTCTCAAGATTGCGCGGAAGAGAAATCTCAAGATCATCGAAGACGCCTGCGAGTCCATCGGGGCGACGAATCGAGGAAAAGCGGCCGGTACGTTCGGCGAGTCGGCGGTATTTGCGTTCTATCCCAATAAACAAATGACCACGGGTGAAGGCGGCATGGTGGTATCCAATAAGAGGTCCATCCAGGATTTCTGCAAAAGCGTTCGTAATCAAGGTCGGGCAGAGAATATGCAATGGCTTGACCACGTCCGGCTCGGCTACAACTACCGCATGGATGAAATGAGCGCTGCCCTTGGCCTGGTCCAGCTGGGAAAATTGGACGGCATGATTCGGAAACGGCGCATGATCGCTCGGTGGTATAAGAAGTATCTTGCTCCTTGGCGGCATGTGATCCAAGCACCGACGGTGGCGTCCGGCAACACTCATACCTGGTTTGTGTACGTCGTCCAATTACTCGGTCGAGCCAATCAGAGGGATGCTGGTGTCCGGGCCCTGGCCGAGAAAGGAATTCAAACCAAACCGTATCTCCCCGCCATCCATCTCTTTCGTTTTTATCGGCAGCAGTTCGGTTTTCGGAGGGGGGATTTCCCCGTTACCGAGGCGGTGAGCGATCGCTCGCTTTCACTGCCCCTCTCTATCGGTTTGCGCGAGCGGGACGTGCAATTCATCGTTCGAACACTGGTTGCATTCCTCGAGACCCATGGACAAAGAATTCAAAAATAAAACCATCCTGGTCACCGGCGGGACGGGTTCCATCGGATCGGTACTGGTGCGCGAGCTTCTGACATTTGGACCGCGGCAGGTGCGCGTGTTCTCACGCGATGACACGAAGCAGTACCATCTCCGTGAATCACTCGGCTACCCGAAAAATCTCCGGCTTCTCATCGGAGATATTCGTGATCGCGAGCGACTGCTCCTGGCTTTTGACGGAGTTGACATCGTATTGCATGCGGCCGCCCTGAAGCATGTACCCATCGGCGAATATAATCCATTCGAATTGGTGAAAACCAATATCATTGGCTCGCAAAACGTCATTGATGCAGCTCTTGAAAAAAGGATAAAAAAAGTTATTGCGATCTCGACCGACAAGGTCGTGCATCCCGCAAATGCCATGGGGGTCACCAAGCTGATGATGGAGAAGCTTTTTATTAACGCCAACTACTACAAAGGTGAAGCGCCGACCAAGTTTTCCTGCGTTCGTTTCGGCAATGTCGCCTGGGCGCGCGGATCGGTGCTGGAGCTTTGGAAACAGCAGGCAGCGCGGGACGGCGCGATTGCGGTGATGAATGCAAATATGTCCCGTTTTTTTATGTCGTCGGCGCAAGCCATCCGTCTGGTGTTACGGGCAACGGCGCTTACCCAAGGCGGTGAAGTATTCGTGTTTAAAATGCCGTCCATCAAGCTCCTTGATCTTGCGGCCATCTTTCTGAAGAAGTACTTCCCTGATAAAAAAGTGCGCGTGAATATCGTTGGAAATCGCGGCGGTGAAAAGCTCCACGAGGAATTATTCGACGGTCAGGACCAACATAAGCAGCTCCTGGAAGATAAGGAGTTGTTCGTTATTGTTCCGAATGTCGAAATTTTTGAACTAAAGCCGTCACGGATATACTATGCCGGGTTCCGAAAGGTGGCACAGCCGCAGCAGTATTCTTCTCGTGATCGCATTGATCGGGCCGCGGTTGTCCGGCTGGTATAGGAATGCGGCGGAGCAAAACGAATATGGCGAGAAAAAACATCTGTATCATTCCCGCTCGCGGTGGATCAAAGCGGTTGCCGAAAAAAAATATCGTTGATTTTTTCGGCAAACCCTTGCTCGCCTATACCATCGAAGCGGCGCTGGGTTCGAAATTATTCGGCAATGATATTTACGTGAGCTCTGATGCGGAAGAAGTTCTGGCAGTTGCTCGTGCCTACCCGGGCATCCAGCGCATCAAACGGCCGCAGGCGATCTCGGGAGACGAGGCAACGCTCGAAGACGCGTGTCTCCATCTCCTGGACAGCCTGCCGGAGCGGCAGTTTGAACTCCTGGCTCTCCTTATGCCGAATTGTCCACTGCGTACCAGTGAGGACGTGGTTGCATCCCATCGGCAGTTTTGTGGGGCAGATGCCCAATGCATGATCAGCGTCATTGATTATCATTGGTTGTATCCGTTTTGGGCCCTCCAGGAGACGAATAATCGCCTCACCCATTTTTTTGGCAAGCAATACCTTATCGATTCCAAAAACCTGCCTCAGGATGTATATTGTCCCAGCGGTGCGGTCTGGTGGGTTCGCGTGGATAACTTCAGGAAGGAAAAAAAATTTTACGGGGCAGAATTAATGAAATACGAAATCCCGTTTGAACGGGGAGTCGATATTGATACTCATCATAATCTTGCATTGGCAAAAAAATTTCACCCTTTGGTGTATCCCTCGAAAGGGGAGCGTAGCGAATACTAGCTGTTTATGGTTGTGATTATTGACTACGATGTCGGCAATCTCTTTTCGGTCGAAAATGCTTTTCGCACCATCGGAGCATCGGTTGTTGTTTCGAAGCATGCCGATGATATTCGGCGCGCGGATCGCCTGGTATTGCCGGGCGTGGGCGCATTCCCTGACGGAATGCGAAATGTGGAGCGTTTCGGCTTGGTCGAACCGCTTCAGCACGCGGTCAGGGAAGAAAAAAAGTTCATACTCGGAATTTGCCTCGGTATGCAGCTTTTCGCGTCATTCGGTGAAGAACATGCCGTGGTCAAGGGTCTCGGGATTGTCCCGGGGCGGGCGCGACGGTTCCGCGTCAATGAGCGCATGTTTCCCATCCCGCATGTTGGTTGGAATGATGTTAAGCCGCGCCGCGACACGCTCTTCCAAGGCATCGAACACCCGATCTTTTACTTCGTCCACAGTTATTATTTCGTTCCGGATGATCCTACGACGGTGGCCGCGGACTGCGAATACGGCGAGACGTTCGCCGCGGCTGTCGAACACGACAACATTTTTGGCGTCCAGTTCCATCCGGAAAAGAGCCAGCAGAACGGACTCAAGGTCTTAGAGAATTTTTTGAAAGTATCCGCGTCGCACCATGCTTAAGAAACGTTTGATTCCGTGCCTCTTGCTGCAAAACGGACAACTAGTGAAGAGTATCCGGTTCAAGGACTATCAAATTGTCGGCAACCCCAAAATTGCCATTCAATTTTTCAATGCCTGGGCGGTCGACGAGATCATCTTCCTGGACATTACGCGAGACAGCGATTATACCAGTCTCCTCCGCACTGATTACAAATTTCGGTTGCTCGAGACGCTCGTGGACATCGTGCGGGAGAGCGCCAGGATTTGTTTCGTTCCGCTCACGGTTGGAGGTGGCATCCGTACGGTCGAACACATGCGTGAATTATTCCGGAATGGCGCCGACAAAATTTCCATGAACACCGAAGCGGTGCGGCGGCCCACTCTCATCACCGAGGCCGCGGACAAGTTTGGAAGCCAGGCGGTGGTTGTCTCGGTTGATGTCAAACAGATCGCGAACGGTGGCTACGAAGTATATATTGACCACGGGCAAGAACCCACGGGTCTCGACCCGATAGAGTGGGCCAAGCGGGCCGAGGCGCTCGGCGCTGGAGAAATATTGTTGAACTCCATTGACCGAGACGGTTCGCTCGCCGGATACGATCTCAACCTTATCCGGACGGTCGTTGATGCCGTTCGCATTCCGGTCATTGTCTGCGGGGGCGTGGGAAAGTGGCAAGATCTTGCGGACGGAGTCCGTGCGGGGGCATCAGCCGTTTCCGCCGCCAATATATTTCACTTTACCGAGCAGAGTACCCGCCACGCGAAAAAGTATCTGGCGAGCGCTGGCATCGACGTTCGCTTATGATCATAGAGCGGTATCGTATCTTTCCATCGCTTTTGTAACGAGCATTCTATGCAGTACTGTACCAAATGCGTTTACCCGGCCGCTTCGGCATTCAAGCTGACGTTTGATGCAGAGGGGGTATGCAGCGCCTGCCGGGTCAATACCGGGGAAAAATATAAAATCGATTGGGCTAAGCGCGAAACAATGTTACGGGAGCTTGTTGCATCGTACCGTTCCAAAGACGAAAGTAATTACGATTGCATTGTCCCGGTCAGCGGCGGCAAGGATAGCTACATGCAGACGCACTACGCGGTCAACGTCCTCGGGCTAAAACCACTGCTCGTCACCTACCACGGCAACAATTATCTCCCCGAGGGCGAGGGAAATTTGGAACGCATGCGGCATGTCTTTGACGCGGATCATATTATTTTTCGGCCGAGCACGGATCTTCTCATCAAGATGAATCGCCTCTGTTTCAAGAAAATGGGCGATATGAATTGGCACGCGCACTGTGGCATCGCGACGTATCCCGTGCAAATCGCGGTGAAACAGAAGATTCCCCTTATTCTTTGGGGGGAGCAGGGCACCCTTGATCTTGCCGGGATGTACTCGTTTGATGATTTTCCCGAAATGTCGGCCCGTTGGCGTCTGGAGCACGGACTGCGCGGTTTTGATTGGTTTGACATGGTTGGGACAGAAGAAGGTATTTGCGAACAGGACGTCCTCTGGGCCAAGTATCCGAGCGACGAAGAGCTCGAAACGGCGGGTGTGCGCGGAATATATTTGGGGAACTACATCAATTGGGATGCGAACGAGAACTATCGCCTGGCGAAAGAACGCTACGGCTGGGAAGCGTCTCGCGAGCCATTTGACCGGACGTATCGAAGGTTTTCGAACCTCGATGATATGCACGAAAACGGCATCCATGATTATTTGAAATATACTAAATTTGGCTATGGCCGCGCTTCGGATCACGCCGCGAAAGACATCCGCGCAGGGCATATGACGCGGGAGGAGGGAATAGCCATGGTGCGAAAATACGATCACGTGAAGCCGCGCGATCTTTCGCGCTGGCTCGACTACGTGGGAATGACCGAAGAGGAGTTCGACCGGATTGCCGATACCTTTCGTGATCCGCGCGTGTGGCGGAAAGAAAATGGGGAGTGGAAAAAGGATAATATTTGGGATAATCCATCGATATCAGGCGTATGAATATTTCTGAAAATAATTTTTCCCGTCACCGAGAGCTTCCGGCGGTATTTCTTGCAATCGCGAATTTTACGAATATTTCGAATATTCTGCGCGGCGGTTTCATCCGGTATCTTGCATCAAAATATCGCGTATTCGTATTTTCACCCTATATCAGCGAGGATTTTGCAGAGCGGGAAGGTTATGTTCGCAGAGAAAATATCCAGTACATCCAGATGTCCCCGCGTTATCCGCGCCTCTGGCCTATCATGAATACGTATTTTCGATTGCCGTTTATCCGGACGTATGACCATTTTTTTGTTGTCCAGAACTGGTTTTATCGGAAGGGGCTTTCTCGTCGCCTTCAGTGGCTTATAAAGATCGGAGCGGTTTTTCCTCGTTTTTTTCCCACGCCGTCCTTTTTTACGTTTATTGAAAAAAAGATTATTTCGCCTCCGAAGGAGTTTCTCGATCTCGTGTCCACGCACAAACCCCGCATCATGATTACCGCAACGCCGGGATATATTTACGCGCCCCTTGAAGCCGAAATGGTTCTATTTGCCAAACAGCTTCGCATTCCAACCGTTGCGATCGACTGCACGTTTGACAACGCCTTCTCGCAGGCAAAACACATTCGGAAAACCGATTATATTACCGCGTGGAATGACCGGATGAAACGCGACATCGTGACCCATAACGCGTATGCGCCGGAACGTGTTGCGGTGACGGGATGTTTGAAGTTCGACCATTACTTTACCGACCAGAAAGAAAAAAAACTGCGTTCCCGGGAAGAATTTTTGCGGCAAAAAAGGTTAGATCCCGCAAGGAAAACCGTTGTGTATGCCACCCCTACTCCGTTGACCTATCCGTTGCGCAAAGAATTTATGGAAAGGATTGTTCGGGTAAAGAAGGCGGGAGGGTTGGCAGGCGATCCCAATATTCTTGTTCGTCTTCACCCGCTTGATGAGGGGGCTCCCTATGAAGCGTGCAACGGCATTCCCGGGATATGCATTGAGCGAGCGGGAACCGTGCGGCTTGGGGACACGGCGACCAAAGAACCAAAGATCGAGATGATAGAAGCGGATCTGGTAAACCTTACCGAAACGCTTCTCTATGCGGACGTTCTCATTGATTTTGCGTCTACGCTGGTCATCGAGGCGTGTATTTTTCACACTCCTTCGGTCAGCATCGGTTTTCCTCCGGAACAGCGTTTATTGTGCATCAGCGAGTTAACCAGAGACGTTATTGCCATTTCGGGCGAGCCGCTTACCGCAAGTTTTGAGGAGTTAGTAGAGACCGTGAACCGGTATTTAGTTACACCTCAAACAGAAGGGGACTTGAAACGCGATGAAGCGACGGTAAAAGAATTTATCCAGTTTACCGACGGGCTTTCGTGGAGGCGGACGGGGGAATTCATTGATTCAATTGTTGGCCGTTCGGGATAGCGCCATGGAATTGACGCATATACTGGGAATGCTCTCGTGCCCGGATGACGCCGCGGGACTTCGGCGGGACGGCGGCGGAAATATTGCGTGCGCATCCTGTGGCCGATCATGGCCCGTTTCTCGCGGAAAGATTTTTTTCACATCGCCTCCGGCCGATTTTATCGCTGGCGGCGAAACAGATGGGCAACAGAGCGCCTGGAGCAGGTGGCGCAAGGAAAATTTCGCGTTCTTCCGGGACGGTCTCGCCAAGCGTTCGGAGGGGGACGTCCTCATTGACATCGGGGCGGGCATTGCCCCCTTTCGCGGCGTTCTTGCGCGATTCAAGAAATCGGTCGGCGTTGATTTTTATCCGTACGAAGGCATTGGGGTCATATGCGACATTACCGGAACGCTGCCGTTCCGGGATCAGTGCTGCGACATTGTTTTCCTGTCGAATGTTCTCGAGCACATTCCCGCGCCCCTCGCCCTGCTCAGGGAAGCGCATCGGATTCTGCGGCCCGGCGGTCTCTTGATCGGCTCGGCGCCGTTCCTTATGGAGCTCCATATGGCGCCCTACGACTTTCTGCGCTATACGCGTTACATGCTTGATCGGATGTTCCGGGAAAGCGGGTTTCGCACGCGTTCCGTCCGTTCCCTCGGCCAGCCATGGCATGTCTACGAAACCATGCAGCGCCAATTTTTCGACCGCCTCATCCATACCGATACCCCGGATTCGCGCATGCCGAAGGTTTTATTTCGGCTGCTCGCGCGCCTGGGACGAAAGCTTGCCGCAATCAATACTGCAGTTCTGGGGCCGGTATTCCGTCGCGCCGCACGGAGCGACGAATACACCGAAGGGTACGGCTTCATGGCTTGGAAATAACCGAAGAGGCATGCGAACTATTTTCATCACCAGTTTCCATCCGCTCATTTCTCGGAACATCATTGCCACCGAGTTTCTTTCGCATTTGACGGCGATGGGAAACGAAGTCGTGGTTCTCGTGCCAAGCTACAAGCGTTCGTTCTTCGAAATGACTTACCGTCGTCCCGGGGTTCGCTTTGAGGGCGTTGATACCGGACCGGGGGCGCGTTCACGCTGGGTGAGAATGGTGAAGCGCGTTGCCGAGGCCTTGCCGGATACCCGGCGCGCGGCCATTGGGCGCAGGCGCACACTCGCCGGAAAACGAAAATCCGCTCTCATCTACTGGTTTTTCTATGCCCCGCTCGGGCTTGCCGGAAAATCGCATCGTGCAGTCCGATGGTTTCGGTGGCTCGATTTCCGCCTCTCGCCGACCGGGCGCTTCTTTCCGATTCTGGATCGCTATCGGCCGGCACTGGTATTTTCAACCGATATCCAAAACGAGCACGATGTCGGGCTCATGCAGGATGCTCGGCGCCGGGGGTACCCGACGCTTGGCATGGTGCGCTCGTGGGATAACCTCACCACGCGGGCTTTGCGGCTGGTGCCTCCGCACGTGGTCGTCCACAACGAAATCATCAAGGCCGAAGCCGTGCGTTACCACGGCGTTGCGCCGGACGCGGTGAGCGTGATCGGGATTCCGCATTACGATCGTTACCTCCGAGGGCCGACGATGAGCCGGGCGGAGTTTTTGAAAAGCATCGGCGCCGGGCCCGATACCAAACTGATCCTCTATTTTCCGATTTGCGACTACCGCTTGGAGAGGAATATCGTGGACCCCTACGTCATCGGCCTTTTGGGCAAAACCGACGGTATCACCACGCTGGTTCGTTTTCCTCCCGCAGCGTCGGTGGATCTCGGGGATTTCGTCAAACCCGAGAGGGTGGTCTATGATACGCCCGGCCGCGAGTTTCAACCCGGGCGGGTGGAAGACCGTGAACTCACACCTGAGGATAATGAGCGCCTGATGAATGCCCTGGCGTGGTGTGACGTCGCCGTTGCCGGCCCGTCGACGACGGTCATTGATGCGGCGCTTTTCAAAAAGCCGGTTCTGCTCATTGACTTCTATCCGCGTGATCTTCCGAGTGAGAGCCGGATTTATGAGTATGGGGCGGAGCATATTGCGAATATTCTCGCGGCAGGCGGCGCCGAGCGGGTCACGAGCGAGCAGGAATTCTTCGCGGCACTCAACCGGTATCTTCGGCATCCCGAGACCGATGGGCGCGGGCGGGAGCGTATTGTTCGTGAGCAGTGCTGGCGTTCTGACGGGAAGGCCTGCGAACGGCTGGCCCGCCTTGTCCATGCGTATGCGCGTTCCGGGCATCGCGCCCGCGGCGATCAGAAAACCCAGAATTCTCCGGGAAGGTAGTAAAGAGTACGATTCTCGGACTCCATGACAGCATGGGAACGGCGACTTCGATCACTGTTCAAACCGGACACGCGCCGGTTGATTTTTCGTCGCGTCAGGAATCGCGCCGCCATGCGCTGGCGTCATGTTGTCTCGCCCCACCCCGCGCTGATCCATGCCGGAGCTCGGCGCATCGGCCCGGGGGAGCCCGCGTTCGTTATCGCCGAAATCGGCGTGAATCATAATGGGAGCGTGGAACGGGCCAAGCACTTGATCGACGCGGCGCATGCGGCCGGCGCCGACGCGGTGAAATTCCAGATCCGGCACCTCCCCGCGACGTATCAGGCCGATGTTCTCGATCACCCCGAGCTGCAGGAGCAGTCATTCCAGTATTTGATTCCCCTCTTGAAGGAATTTGAACTTTCGCGCGATGCATACCGCGAGCTTTTCCGCTACGCCCGCGCGCTCGGCCTCGTTGCCATCGCGTCTGCCTTCGATGAGCCGACGGTTGACTTTGTCTCCGAATTTGCACCGCCCCTTTACAAAGTCGCATCGGCCGACCTTATCAATCTCCCCCTGATCGAGCGTCTCTTGCGGGAGCGAACGCCGCTTGTGCTCTCAACGGGGATGGCGACACTGGATGAGGTTGATGAAACAGCGGCGTTTCTGCATCGCCGTCGCGCGACCTTTGCGCTCCTCCACTGCCAGTCAACGTATCCCGCGTCGGTTGACACGCTGAATCTTGCGATGATTCCAAAACTGCGCCGCTGCTACAAAGTTCCCGTCGGCTATTCCGGCCACGAACTCGGCATCACGAACACGATTGCCGCCGTTGCCCTCGGCGCATCGGTCATCGAGCGCCATATTACGCTTGATCGAACGCTCGCCGGGCCGGATCACGCGGCTTCGCTCGAGCCCGCCGAGTTCGCCGATCTGGTGAAAGGAATCCGCGAATATGAAGTCGCCTACGGCGTTCCGGTTCGCCGCATATCGCGGGGTGAAGTCGGCAATCGTCTGACGCTTCGCAAGAGTTTAGTTGCGGCTTCCGACATTCCGGCCGGCGTGACGATTACGCGCGCGATGGTGGCGGCGAAGAGTCCGGGAAACGGCGTTTCGCCCCAGCGCTTGTATGGACTCGTAGGCCGGACAGCGCGGCGCGCGATCAAAGCCGATGCAATGTTTACCGAATCGGACTTCGGCCGTCGGGAAAAGGCGCCGGCAACGCTTCCCGCATTCTCATCCTCGTGGGGGCTCAAAGCGCGATTCCTCGAGCTCGACCGGCTTTCGCAGATTCGCCCCCAGCCGAAGTTTTTTGAATTTCATTGCTCGTACGGGGACTTGGATGTTGCGCTCGACTCGTCCCGGCGCTATTCGCAGGGGCTTGTGGTGCACGCGCCGGAATACTTCGGGAGGAAGGTCGTGGATCTTGCGGCTGCCGACCCGGCATTGTGGGAGGATTCCATTCGCGTTATGCAGCGGACGATCAATAAGACGAGAGAAATCGCGGGGAGCTTCGTGGGGGTGCCCAAAGTTGTGATCCATGTGGGCGGCATGTCCCTTGAGCCGGACGCGGATCACGCAGCTTTGCTCAAGCGCGCCGAGGAAGCGTTTCGCCGGCTCGACACCGCGGGCGTCGAAATCCTCCCGGAAAACCTCCCGCCGTTCGGATGGTTTTTCTCCGGATTGTGGCATTGTAACGTGTTCGGGGACGCCGATGAGATGGTGGGGTTCTGCGCGCGCCTCGGGTACCGCATGTGTTTGGATCTTTCGCACGCTTGGCTCTACGCGACGCATCACGGCCTCGATTATCTCGAATACCTGAAAAAAACCGCTCCCATCGCGGGCCATCTCCATATTGCCGACGGCCGCGGTTCGCACAAGGAAGGACTCCAGATCGGCGAAGGTGATATTCCGTTTGCAGAGGCGTTCCGGGTACTCGCGAAGTATTTGCCGCGCGATGACGAAGTCACCTGGGTTCCCGAAATATGGCAGGGTCAACTCGATGACTATCGCCATTTCCGGATTGCGCTCGCGAAACTCGCGGTCTATCCGTTTCTCATGAACGGCGTTGCGGGAGAAAGCGCACGCGAAGCATGAGCACGCTTACCTCAAAACACTCGGTGAAGATCCTCGGCATCATTCCCGCGCGCGGCGGGTCGAAGTCCATTCCCCGGAAAAATCTCGCTCCGGTGCTCGGCAAGCCGCTGATTTCGTATTCGATTCGTTCGGCTCAGCAATCGAAGCTTCTGGACGCGTTCCTGGTGAGTACGGATGACGCCGAAATCGCCGAGGTGGCGCGATCGTTCGGGGCCGACGTGCCGTTCCTTCGGCCGAAGGAGTTTTCCCGGGATGATTCCCCGGACCTCGAATTCATGTGCCATGCGCTGGACTGGCTCCAGGTCATGCGCGGCTTTGCGCCCGAGATCATCGTGAACCTGCGCCCCACCGGCCCGCTGCGCACGGGCGAGGATATTGACCGCGTTATCAAGCTCATGCTCGATACCGGATGCGATTCAGCGCGCACCGTG
>Ga0209542_10012949_pt1 | contig 14486 bp, 15 predicted proteins | sample RifCSPhighO2_01_FD_184028 | JGI IMG/M metagenome (GOLD analysis project Ga0209542, IMG submission 184028) | Soil microbial communities from Rifle, Colorado - Rifle CSP2_plank highO2_0.1 (SPAdes) (version 2) | ecosystem: Environmental > Terrestrial > Deep subsurface > Rock core/Sediment ...
CCGCCAACCACCGTGACGGTGGCTGAGGTTACTCCCGTCGGAGCGATCCACGAGTTGCTAGACGTGTAGGAAGCAACTGTCGCCGTATTTGCCGCCGCTTGGTTGGCCGGAGCTGTGAAGGCAACCGTTACTTGGTCGCCCGAACGGGTTACCACCGGCTGTGCTTGCGGTGTTTGAGTAACAAAAGACAAGTACCCCGCCGCGCGCTCCAGCCCGCCTTGGCCGACAAACAGCGCGGCAAACAAAAGCACCAGTACGCCGCCGCAGTGGGCGGCGAGCCAGCGGAGTTCGGACGGGGAGAGCTGACGCATACGCTTATTATACCGCCATTAAATTTCGATAAAGCTCGGGAGGATGCTGACCGACTGCCGCAGGTTGCCGCTGTTGCAGGTGAGCGTAAAGGTCGTGCGTCTGGTGATGGTCTGCGTCAGGGTGCCGGAGAGCAAGGTGGAGAGCGTGGTGCCGGTGGCGCTGGAGGTAAGCGCGCAGGAGGTGTCGCCGATATTGCTGCTCCAGGTGAGCGTGGTCTGGCCGCCGCGGTGCACGCGGCTGGGCGTTGCGGTAAGCGAGAGTCCGGTCTGGACGATGTCGTTGATGCAGGTACTGCCGCTCTGCACTTGGCCGCTGGGGCAGGCGCACAGCGGGTAGGTGGTGATATTGAGGCCGTTGGGGCATGATGCCGCGACACAGCCGCTGCCGGCTTGCACCTGATTCTGGGGGCAGGAACAGCCGGGCCCGTAGAGAGAAAAGTTAAGGCCGTTGGCGCAGGCGGAAGCGGCGGCAGTGCAGGTATTGTTGGAGGAAGTATAAACGTACCCCGGGTTAGCGGTGCAACTCCCCGCTCCGGCTCCGGGGCAGTGGGCCGGACACGCTACCGGGGTACAGGTATTGGGGCCGGAGTTGTACGTGTAGCCGGCGTTTGCGGTGCAGTTGGGAGCGGCAGAGCCCGGGCAATTGGCCGGACAGCTTGCCGGAGCGGCGACAGGGTTGACGACCACATTAGCGGCATTACTCTGACTGCCCGCGCCGGAGCAGGAAATGGTGTAGGTGGCCGTTTTGGCGCTTGCGGTGGAGTTGGTCAGCGTGCCGGAGGAGATAGAGCCGGACGAGGGCGCGATAGCGGGCGGAGTGGGGCAGGTCCCGCCGCCGTTTTGCGTGCAGGTGATAGAGGCGGCGGTGGCATTGCTGATAGTGTAGTTGAGCGTTACGGAACCCGGGCTGGTGACCGAGGTCGGGCTGGGTGTGATGCTGCACGAGGGCGCGGGTGTAGGGGTGGGGGTGGGCTCGGGCGTTATACAACTGCTGCCGCTCTGCACTTGGCCACTCGGGCAGGTACAGCTGGGGTAACTGGCTCTATTAAGGCCGTTGGAGCAGGAAGCCGGTGCCGGGGTATAGCAACTGCTGCCGCTCTGTACTTGACCGGCGGGACAGCCGCAGCCAAAGGAGTACGAAGTGGCCGGACTCCATCCTCCAGGGCCAACCCCGTGCACCCAAGCGCGGTGAGCGCCGGGGTTGAGTATGGTGATGGTCTGCTCGCCTCTGTTTATGTTGTCTTCCACATAGTCGGTCGGAGACACACACCCCACGTTGTTGTTGCCCCCGGTAACACCGCCACAGGTCGTGACGGTATTATCCACACGGAACGCGTAAGAGGTGGCGTTGTTCGAGGTTCCCCAATTAAAACCCATGGGTCTCCCGACGACACACGTACCACCAAAGAGATACTGCGGCGCAGTGGGGGCAGAGCTTACACAAGTATTGCCGCTCCGCGTTTGGCCCGCCGGGCAGGAAACGCTCACCGGTATAGTGCCGATGAGAGCATTCTCCTGATTGCCCGCGCGGGTAAAGTGGCCTATGTACAGCGAGTAACTGGTAATATCGGGGGTCGGCGTTGTCTGGTAAGTCCCCTGCAGCCATGGATTGCGGCCCGTAATGCCCGGATCCCAGGGAGTTGCGTTGCCGCTGCTATCTTTTACATATACGGCTAACTCATCGGCGCTATAGTTGCATGAGTAGCCTATCTGCACCTGCTGCGGGTAGGTCACCGAACCCGGGGAAACATACCAACTGCAGGTGGCCGGCGTAACACCTCCGCCGCTGTTGCAGGAATTAAACGGGTTGCACCATGACATCGCGGTCTGCGATGCGGGATTAACCGATGCAGCGATACCCGCCGAACGCTCCAGCCCGCCCTGGCTGATGAATATCGAAAAGAAAAGCAAGAGCGCTACCCCGCCGCAGTGCGCGGCAAGAGAGTGGAGCTCCTTGGGGGAGAGGTGTCGCATGCGTTCAGTGTACTACCCTTCTGCCGTGCACACGGCGAATTGTCCACAAAGATGTGGTATAAAAGCTCAACGCTCCCGTCGTTCAACGGATAGGATGCCTCCCTCCGAAGGAGGCGATGCAGGTTCGATTCCTGCCGGGAGCACTAGATTTCGGTTTTGGTCTGTTTGCAACCATCTCGAACGCCTTTTTCCATTTGATTGCAAGGCCGTTTGGTGTCAGCTCAAGGTTTTCCGTCATCGAAACGAGAAGTCGGCGTTTATTGATGACATCTGCCTTTTGGTAAGCCAGCGAAGGACTTTTTAGGAGTTTTCCGAATGTCTCAAGTTGTGCCAGTTTTTTGGTGTCCGTGCGCTCCAAAGCGTCCCTTCTCTCCCGTAGCTCCAACTGCTTGTCCAGCAAAGCCTTCCTCATTTTGCCGAATGTCTCGTCGTCAAGCGTTTGCTCGACTAGCTTGTTAACCAGTCCATCCAACCGAGCTTGGATGTTGTTCAGCTCCAAATTGACGGCCCTCATTTGCTCCCTCTTGTGGTCGTTGGTCTGCTCTTGGAACACCCGGAGAGCCTTCTTAAAGCCGTCCAACTCCATGTCGTTAAACTCGATGCTTCTCAAATGCTCCAATGCCTGGTCGCTTATCTTCTTCTCCGAGAGTGCCTTTACGGAGCACTCCTTGTTGCGACAGTAGTAGTACTTGAACTTGCCCTTGGCCGTCATGGACTTGAGCGATACCTTGCACTCGGGGCATTTAAGCATCCCCCCGGTAAAGATATACTCGTGGGCGTATTTTCTCTTGAAGCCTTTTCGGGTAAGAAAGTATTGCACCCTGTCGAACAAGGCCTTGGGGATAAGAGGCTCGTGATCTCCGTTAAAGAACCCCTTACGGTGCCTAATGAGGCCGTAGTAGAACGGTTGCCGTAGGAGGGCATGCATACTGCTCTTGTTGAGGTATCTTCCGTTGCGGTTCATTAGCCCTATCTCTTGCCCTCTCTTGGTAATCATCTGCACCGAGTATCGCCCCGAGGCGTACTCCCTGAGAATTTGCCTAACCATCGGTGCTCGCATGGGGTCTATGATGGCCCTGCACTCCTCGGCCTTGTTGTATCCAATCGGGACCTGAGCCGGCACCCTGCCCATTTTTAGCCTCCCCAAAATTCCTTTGTTGATTTCTGCCCTTAGGTTCTCGGTGTAGCCCGAGGCCATACCCCACAACAAATACATAACGTACCTCCCGTTTGGCTCTGCCGTCGAGGTGCCCTCCAAAACAAAGTGGAACTCAAACCCCTTCTGCATCAACTCGTAGAGCACTGCTTGATCTGTGGGATTTCGTGCGCTTCTGTCCGTTTTGTGGAAAATGATTCCCTTATATCCGCCCTCCGTTAAATCTTTTAGCATCTCGGCGAATTTCTGCCTCCCGGCCTTCGATGCTGACTCTGCCTCTATATAAAACTTTTCGATGACGAACCCCTTGCTCTCTGCGTACCGCTCGATATACCCCCTCTGTTCCGTCAGAGAAGTGCCGTGCTCTTGTTGGTCCTTGGTGCTAACCCGAACGTAGGCTAGGAATTTGTTATTTGATGATTGGCTCATGGTTACCTGGGTGCAGTTGTCCTTGGTATTGCAGATACCCCTTGTAGGCCGGATTGCGAAGAATTTTCCTGACCGTGAGCGAGTGCCACTTGGTCGTCTTGCGTTTGGTCGGAACTTTCTCGTCGTTGAGCCATTCCGCTATCTTTTTGGGAGACAGCTTTTGGTATCGCTTCATGTGGTACATCTTCCGCACCGTGTTTGCCTCTGATTGGTTAATTAACAGTTCTCCGTTCTTGCCGTGGTCGTACCCGTAGATACTGCCGCCGTGCCATCTGCCTTTTGCCACCGCACTGTTGCGTCCGTTCTTCATCCGGAGCGTAATCATCGCTTTCTCGAATTCCGCAAAGACCCCGAGCATTTGTCTAAATGCCTTTCGGAATGGGTCGTTACTGGCCAAGTCGGGTTCGAGTGTTGAGATAACCTCCTTTTTGAACTTCGTGAATTCCTTAATTAACCCCTCCTGTATGTAGAGGTCTCGGGCCAAGCGGTCCAACTTGTAGATAAGGACTCCCTCGATGTCGAGATTCGTTTCGAGACACTTCATTAACCGAGCCAGGGCAGGCCGGTGCTCAAGACCGCCGCTTACTCCATCGTCCTCAAACCATTCGACGATATCGTAGTCGTGCTTTTGCGCGTAAGCCTTTAAGCTCTCGACCTGCAACTGGATGGTTTTTTCCTCCTTTTGATTTTCGGTGGAGGTTCTGCAGTAAGCTATAACTCTCTTGCTCATAATTGATTAAATTGGCCGATAATTTATCAATATATGAGACTATGCTCCAAAATCTAAGGACACCCCTGCTTTTTAGCCTTATATAGCTTTAAGAAACTAAAGGGCTAGAAATCGAAGTTGAGTTGTTCGGGTGTATCGGGTCGGGCTTTGTAGATTTTCTTGTTCTTTACCCCTCGTTGGACTTCTATCTTGTTTTCCTCGGCAAGCGTTTTGAGGGCTTTGCCGATCGAGTTCTCCCCGACGAAAGGCTTGAGTTTTGTTTCGATTTCGGCCCGGTCTACCTCGCGTCCCTCGCTCACGAGAAATTCGTGGATTTTTTCCTTTGCTTGCTCGAAAGCGAGAACTGAGTCTTTTATCTCTCCCTCGAACTCGAAAGAGAGGCGGCCATCCTTGGTCTCGATATTTACCTCGAACGGTTTTTGAGCCTCGTCGTCTCTCGATTTGGTTTGCACGAGCACCAACCTGCCCGCGACTTCGTTGCTGACCGCAACATGGCTCTCTATTGCGGCGAGGATGTCGGATGAACCTCTCAGTCGTTGGGATGTTTTTGAAGGAGATTCTTCGTCATCCGAGGGTTGTTTGCGATGGTGGTGTGTGAACAGAATGGCGACATCTTTCTTGACGAGAGGTTTCAGAGCATCGAACACGTCTTTCATTTGCCCGGCGTCGTTCTCGTCTTTTTGGTGTACCCGAACAAGACTATCCATAATGACCAAGCGGATATCGTGCAACTCGACGAAGGCTTCGAGTTTCCGCATGTTCTCTTCTTTGTCTACCTTGAATCCCTCCAACGAGAGCAGGTAGATGTTGTCGCTCGCGACATATCCCAGTTTTTCTATCCGCTCCCTAAGAGTCTGCAATCTGTTTTCCTCGTCTATGAGAAGCACGCTCCCTTTGGTGGTCTTGAACGAACCGAATACGGGTTCACCTCGGGACACTTGCATCGCCATGTGGAGCAAAATCCAAGTCTTGTAGCTCCCAGGTCTTCCGGAGATGACCCCCCGACCTCCGACGGGAAGCAACTTCTCGATGAGCCACTTCGCCGGAGGGATAGCCATCGCCAGCAGGTCGCCTATACGCATCGGCGCAAAAGCACTTGTCGTTTTCGGCTTCTTTTCCCTCTCGGTCTTTGAAATGGACTCGAACACTTGTCTGACCTCGCCCTCTCCCAACGGCGGTTGATTCAAGCGATTTAATTCTCTGACAAGCGGCCAAACGTGGGACTCCCATTCGTACTCCGGAAATCGTGAGAGGAGTTTCCCGGACAATCTCGCGGTTGCATCGTTTCGTGCCCCTTCCTTTACTGCTATAGGCACACTCGCGACTTGTTCCGGATTCGGTGTACCAAGTTCCGGTTGCTTCGCTCTCGGCTCCGTGAGTTTGAGCAACCAGTCCGGGGCATCGGCTATCGGTGTCGTTTCGGGGTCCGCTATCCACTCGTATCTGTTGCCGCTCGAATGGAGCGACGGGGGCAGAATTGCGTAACCCCGCTCGCCCAAAACATCCACCTTCTCCAATACCCTTATTTTTCTAGGAACGGTCTTGCCTCGCGGATTTTTGAAGAAGAAGTGTATTCCTCCACCTCCGGTCTTTGCCTTTGCCGTTGGCGGTATGTCCAGCTTCGACAAATCCGCTCCGGCTTCCGTGTCGAGAATGACTATGCCCGACAAGCTACCCGTAATGACGGCGACCCCTTTTGCCTTGTCGTTCAGGAAATCAAACTCTACCTCAACCGGACTCGGCCTCCTGTCTTGGAACTTCTTCCACCCGCCAATGGGCTTTTTGTCCGCACTGACCGGAATAACCGACCACCCTCGAGCAAGATACTTTTTTGCTGCTTCAACCAGATCATTTTGTGTTTTCATGTGTCGGTACGCTGTGTACCAATATGAACAGAAGTTGATAATCTGGAGGGTAATCTCGCGACCCTAGACCTTATATAGACCGCGAGTTTTGTCCCCCAGTCTCTTCCTGCTCGGCAATATCCTGCACGACGGCCGCAAACTCCTGAACCGTCTCGTCAGATGGGTCTATCGCCTGGGGTTCCGTGTCGACTCGTGTCACATATCGCTCTGCATTAAAAAGAGCCCGCTAAGGGTAGCGAGCAAAGCGTTGTCAGAATGTTAGCGTCTGTTACTCAGCGTTTACCCAGACCAAAGTCTTCGTATTGATAAGTAACTCCTTGATGCCTAAATCTTGTTGGGCCTGCCTGTTTATCCTTCTTACGGCCTGTTCTGCTGCACGGGGACTGGTAACCCGAGGGCCGAGGTGTTCGTTTATGTCGTTCTCCGCCACCCTCTCTTTTGGCCTTTCGTTAAATAGGTATTCGACCACCTTGGGTTCGTATTCTCCCCTTACAATCATTGGCCTTTTGCGGTGACATAAAACCCCCTCTATGGGCTTGTACTCGAAATCCTCCCATTTAAGCGAGGGCTGAAAATTCGGAGTTGTGTTTATCGTTATGTGGGTAAGGGGCTCGTCTTCCCACCGGTCTCTCGGCTCCAAGTGAAAGACTGACACCAATCCCTCCCGTACCCATTTGTCCAGAATCTTTTCGGCATCCTCCTCCCCGATATTTTTCTCGTCGAGGTTTTTGCGAAAAAGGACAACAGGATTATCAGTCCCGAGCTGCAGCTCGTCCTCGACTAGTTCTCGTAGGGTATCTTCCTTGTCTGCAAGACGCATATAAACGAAACTTGGTTTTAGCGGAGTTATGCTAAAAGTGCATTCCGCCTTGCACTATATACGGTTTAGCAACTTCGTCCCCCACACGCAAGCTTTATAACCCGTTTTGTTTTGGGAACATTTTTATATAAACGCAATGGGTACTCCGGGGTAGGAGGGTACGCAGCCCTTAGGCGTCAGTTTTGACGGCCTAGCGCCTAGATTTATACCGCTCACACATAGACGCATATTGCCTATATTGGTCCGTATTGGCCTAAGTCGACGATAACTACGAAAAAGAGCCGCTCTAATAGCGACTTAGAGTCGATAGCCCCTTGGCGTAACGGGACTCAAAACGTTCGCCTTAAGCACCACGGACCTCGTTGGACAATTATCTTACTGCGAGATGGGCTGACATTCGCCAGTCTTTGGATCGCAGGTCAGAAAAAACGAATCGAAGAAATCGCCAAGTTGCAAGTAAAATATTATCCCTGCCGCAATAATAACGAGTGCCCCAAGAATGAACTTCCTTACTGGCCTGTGTCTTTCAATCATTGCGGTAGTTTCTTAATCTTTGAGCGGACTATGAGCCACATAACCCCGCAGAAAAGCACTGCGAGCCCAAACAGTGGCTGAAGTGCCACGATAAAGAAGGCCGTGTAGGAATCAAACCCACCAACGGATGGGGCTATCTTCATCATCTCGACCTTGAAGTTTTGAGCGAAGTAAAGGAACACCCAAAATACAAAGAACAGCGAGCCATATATCTTTGACCTCTTTTGTAGCCTCTCCCTCATAGAGATAAAAAGCTTAGTTGTTAAAGAGCCGGGCAACCGAATAGAAAAACAAAAAGCCCACCGCGGGTCCCGTCTTGCGACGGCATATCAGTTTCCTAATATGGCCTATCAAGCTCCCCCACGATGGGTTCTTTATGCTCGATAGGTCTTTCCACCTTGCTCACCGGCTGATGAGGGTAGGTGCTTCAAACTATTCAGTTGTACGCCTATTATATGCTAACGATTTTTAATTCCAAAGTCAGAAAGAGAAACATGGTAGAGCATCGGCTTCATTTCTCTTGCATTAGTATCTTCAAAAACGTTCTTATGCGGGTCAGAGATAATCCGAGAATTTTTTATATCAGGTGTGTCTTTTTTTGAGATAGGAACGAGGTAAAGGCAGTATTGATGCCCCAGTGCTTTTGCGACCTCAATTTCATTTATAGACCAAAAGAATTCAAAACTCTTTGCGGATACGGCCTTAACTTCAATGTATTTGGGTTCGTATTTACCGTTAGGCTTAAGAGTAAAACTTTGGATGTCGTAGCCGGCTCCCACATCAAAACGCGAGATATGCAAAACACCCTTTTGTAATTCGGAAAAACCTTTAAGATTTCTCTTTTCATGGGCCAATACTGCCAGTTCGGCCATTAAACCTATTTTGTCTCTTTGTCCGAGGATCTTCGCCAATGTAGTGGCTGATGTGTGCCGCAAGAATGAGCCTAAATAAGGAAGACCAGCATCACTAATAAAGTAGGTTCTTGTCTTTGTGTCGTACGCAAGCATACCTAACTCCATCAAGAGATTACGGATACCGCTTGTTTGTAAATTTGTTTGTTCAGACGGTTGAAAAGCGTAGACTCCTTTTTGGCGAAGAGTAAAGTTTCTGAAGTAAGTATCTAAAGCTGGGATTTTATAGGCCCTCTTGAACATCCAATCGAGTACATAAGACTTTGTATCCGAGGCAATGGGTGCTGAAAGATAAATCTGGTTTAGTGCACTATTAACTACACCTAGTTTTAAAAGAAACTGAAATGTCTCGTCAAAATAAGCTGCGGACTTAAGATACTTTTCTTTTATATAACCCGCGTCTCTTACTCCACTCTGTGCAAGGGTGTTTACAAGCGCCCGGATTTGAGGAAAAGAGATACGCTTAAAATCAGCGTTTTCTAGAGAGTATTCTTTCATAGGCTTCGGTTTCATCGTCTTCATCTGTCTCTAATGAGTAAACAGCGTAGTCTTGATCAATTATTTCGGACATTCGTCTAGCTTTTCTGTCGAGACTGATCTTAACATCTTCATCAATCGTATCCTTGTATTGCAAGAAGTGATAGTGAGCTAGGGTATTCTCAGAACCACCGACCCGGTGTATCCGATCTAGAGATTGAAGATACTGAGCACAGTTATACGACAAATCGTAATAAAGCGCATGGTGACAGGTTGTATGTAGCGATATGGACTCGGCACAGACGGCAGGGTTTGCTATCAAAATATCCAGTCCGCTGTTTGGGTCTACGAACTCATTTCGGATTTGCTCTCTTGTTTCTGCTTCCGAAACGGACATTTGTTCAACGGGGGTTGAGCCTGTGATAACTTTTGCATTAAACCCCTCTGCTTTCAATGACTTTTCTATCAGGCCAATAGTACCCAAGAAATTCGACCATATAACTACCTTTTCTCCTTGTTTCTTTAAATCCTTTAGAAAGGTAAGCAGGTACTCCAGTTTTGCTGGGCGCTCGTATTCATCATAAGTAAATATAAATTTGCCAATATCGGAAGCCGGGTCGTACAAAGTTTCTTCGTACCCCTCAATTGATTTTTTCAACAGAGCTATATAAGAAGCTGCTTGTCTAATCCTCATGAGTCGCCCTCGACGTAGCCTTAGTACAAGATCGAAATCGTGTATGTCGTCTAGAGTATTTTGCACTCGTATCTTATTTTCAATTGCTGTGTATATCTTTCTCTCATATGGATTCATCTCAAGCATTACTGGCTCGTGAAAGACAGGTTTGGTTAAATTCAAATCTGACTTTCGTACTCTATAAAAAAGAGGCCCGATAGTAGCGTCAAGAATTTGTTTTATCTGCTCTGTATTTTTTTCTTTCTCATACATTACAATAGTATGTTGCTGTGCTTCACTTATCGGTTTGTTATTTGGCCATAGGAAATCAAACAGATTAAAAACATCGCTGTAGCTCCTTGGTAGAGGGGTACCTGTAAGCACACACCGGACAGCAGCGGAAGAAGCTAAGCGCAGAACAGCATTGGCCCAATTCCCACTAAGACGTTTCATATAGTGGGCCTCATCGACCACAATAAAAGCATTTATGTGTTTAGAGGCAAGAAAACGTACCACTTCGTCCTGATCCCGTAATACTGTTTGAAACGAAGTAAGATAGAGTTCTGCTTTTGTCTTATCATTTGGATAATACTCTATAGACCGGGCCTCTCGATCTCCTCCCGCTAGGATCTTAAACACAGGTTTCCTGCCCATCGTAGCTTCAAATTCAGCCCTCCACGGACCAAACGAAGCAGGAGGACCAATTACAAACAAGGTATCCACAATTCCCTCCGAGCGGAGTTTTTCAAATACGCTCAAAACAACAGTTGTCTTTCCGCTTCCCGGCACGGAAAAGTTTGCCCCATTTCGAGCTAGGTAGAGATGATACGCGCTTTTCTTTTGGTGTTCTTTTAGTCGCCGCTTTAGGTTATCTGATAGGAATTGGGTGAATTCTTGAAATGCCTCTTTATTGAACTTTCCATGTTTAAAATCGTCTAGTTGTTTTTTCCTTTCTGAAAATTCTAAAACGCTGGCCTGTGCCTTATTTTTGAGTTCTAATGCCTCTGATGAAAGGAGGTAGGGTAAGTTTTCAGAATCAAAGTAGTCGAGGATCTTCCCAAGTATTAAAGACACCTCTCTTGTTTGGAGGGCATACATTCCACTCTCCTGTTTTTTGAATCCCCAAAAAGAAAGCTGAGCTAATGTGCTCTTAGGTGGATCGGTTATCTCTAAACCATTTGCGTCAGATTTTATTAGCATCTCGGCCCTTTACACGATTCCCTGTGATAAAACTTTCTCCTTTTTTCTGATATTGATAGAACTCTTTATTCAATTCGTCGGCGCGAGTCTTTATAGCCTCAGCAAGACGCAAAGCCTCCGGAAGGTCCGTAAACTTCATTGAGGCAGTATCCATTCCATCGTCCTCAAGTTTCGTAAGGGCGTCTCTCAACAAGACGACGGGTGTCTCCATCTTCTCGTTCCTTTCTATAAGTTCTCTCGCTTTATTTACCTGTCGAGTGATATTAGTTCGGTTAATGTTTACCCACTTCTTATCAAGCTCTTCGAAATCAAGAGCTTTTTTATCTTCCGGCTCCTCCTCCAAAACATTAATTTGGAGTAGTTCTTTTTTTACGAGAGGATTAGCCACCCATTTGGGGAGTTTGCGGATAAGCATATGCAACTTAATCAAGCCGGAGAAGTCTCTGAGTCTGATAAGGACAAAAGCCATTTGTTCTACTCTTCCAACCTCTTTCTCCTCGATATTCAGTTTAACTCGCTCTGCCGGATCTCTAAGCCTCTTATAGAGTTTGTAATAGTCTATAAAAGCCTGCCACCGATTTTCTCTGTCTCCTTTCCCCGCAGATACAAGGGTATACATTTCCTCTCTCCCTAACATTTGTAGGTATCTATCAACGCATTCCAAAGGACCGAGGAACTCCTCCTCGTAGCGTTGTCTCTCTTTCTTCACTTCCTTTTCCGTCATTCCGGAGGTGGACGGGTCGTCCCTAAACTGTTCCTCCAAGCTCATACCTAGGTCTATCTTTCTTCGTATAGATAGGGCTCTATCAAAATTTGAGTATTCAGACTTTCCGTCTTTATACAGCTGATACCTGTTCTCGACTTGCTCAATTTCCTTAACAGTAGGAGGCCCACCTTCTTCACTCTCTCCAGGCAAAATGACTACCCTCATTCGAGAAAACTCAGGGTCATGAGTTTCCTCCCACAGCATTTCAAGCACGAGCCGCCTGCGGTTTCCGTTTATGAGAAACCCGTCAGCAGTTATTATTGCTGGGTCAGTCTGGCCTGTCTGCTGTACAGATTTTTTGAGCGTATCCGTTTGGTCAGGATCTTTGGCTTTTAGAAAGTCAGCCAGTACCTTTTGCCCCTCACTATCAGTCTCGCTGATTACACCGTGCAATTTTTCGTAACTAAAAACATCAGAGGCAATTCTGCCGTTCTCTTTTCTAAATCTTAGGAGCCCAATCGGCACCGAATAAACCTTGCGCTCTTTCCCGTCTTTTTTATCGTGCCGAAAATCAATAACAGCCACTTCCGGCTTGGGACCAGGCGCTTTGGCGGCAACAATTTCAAGAGCAAAATCTTCTATAATTTCGCGTACCGCTTCTTTGCTTATATGGGCCATATGTTGGGTGATTATCTCTTGGACTTGCCCTTTTTCCTAATCGGTAAACATATTGTATCTGTTACTACAGGGGCCTTGTCAAGTTTCAAATTATTCCGTGAAATTCTATGGTATTTTCTTTGGACTTCTACCCCAACAGAGTTTCGTCCCAATCTGTGAGCCACCCGAAGCGTAGTACCTGAACCAGCAAACGGGTCTAGCACCCAGTCGCCCTCTTTAGTAAAAAGTTTTATAAACCACTCTGGTATAGCCTGAGGAAAAACAGCACTATGATTTTTATTGCCTGTCTCCGTAGCAATATGCAAAACATTTGTGGGGTAGACAAGATCACGATTGGCCCAGTTGGCAACTTTTCTTCCAAAGCCACTACCAACACCTGAAGTCTTACGAGTTTTATCTGCCGCGCTAAGATTTTTTAACCGCACATCCCCCCACTTTCCAATGGGTATTCTTACTTCGTCCTGATACATGGAGAAGTGCGGATCTTTATTGAATTGCAGAAGTCTCTCCCATGCGTCCCTAAACCTATTAGGCCATTTACCTGGGAATGAATTCTTTTTATGCCAAATAAATTCTTCAGTCCAATGCCAGCCCTGCTCTTTAAGGGCCAATATGAGGTGGAGTACATATAAGTTCTTCTCTCTATCTTGTGTAGCTTCTTTTATATTGAGAATAAAAGTCCCTGTAGGTTTTAGTACCCGCAGAAATTCCTGACTCTTTGGAGTAAACCAGTCTACATACTTATCGGGCTTGATGCCTCCATAGGTATCAGCGCGTCTATCTGTATAAGGTGGAGAAGTGACTATCAAGTCAATACTATTGTCCTTTATACCGCCCAATACAGTCTCGCAGTCTCCTAAAAGGAGGTTAGAAACAAGTTTCTTCATGTATCTGCATAGTAGCGTCTTTTTTGGGTGTGGTCCAGCGATATAGCACGTGGCTAAAATGAATACCCTGCTTTTTCATAGACCTGTTGCACCGCCGCATCTACTCTTTGTTTATACTCCGGGTCGTTAAAGTACCTGCGCACGGGGTTCTCTTCCTCCAATTTTTTCTCTTCCTCCCATTTTGAGTACTCGTATTGAAACCAGACTAACGCACCTAAAATGAAAACTGTACCGAGTACTACTGTAGCCAAAGCTTTGGCGCGTCTAGTCATGCTTTCTCCGTAGCCTATTTAGTAACGACCTCATAATGTGCTGATGGGAAGTCTCAGCCCGGTACTCCTTTGCCACCTTAGAAATCTCTTGGTCGTTCTTTAACTTTTGTTGCCGATTTTCCTTTCTCTTTTGTTCGTACATGTAGTAGTCCTCGAGTGTGTTGATGTCTAGGGGCACTTGATTGCCGAATGGTATGTAAACGTTCCTCCGTTGACTTAAAAGCCAGTTGGTAAGGTTGTCCGTGCGGTCAAGTTCTGCCTCTCTCCTAAAATGTCCCAACAACTTGGGTATAACCGTTGTACTCCCGAACTGGAAGTCGCCGTACTCTATGTAGCAAACCCCCTTAACGATAAGTTCCTGCTCGTCTAGGGAGGGTCGTGCGGAAGAAAAGTAACCGGGCAGATTGAATATATGTTCTCGAGCTTTGGGTATCGCCAGAATTTCCTTCCTCGTATCGCTCCTGTCGGTGGCTCCCAATTCCTGTAAAAGTCGTACGGTGTCGTTCATAGCTCCCATAGTACCTCAGTGCCAAAATCAAGCTCGGCCAGGTCAAGACTGGCTACTAACCCGTCAAGGCAATAGAATAGGCTTGGCAGGAGAGTTTTCCAAATGTCCCGACTCTCTGCACAAAATCTAGTGGCTAGGGACTAGTGGCTAGTGGCGAGCGCCTTGGCCACTTTAGCCTTGCGGCGGGCGGCGGTGTTTTTAGTCATGAGTCCGCGCTTCATTGCTTTGTCGATGGCCTGGTAGGCCGCCGCTATCGCTTTGGTGTCGCCTTTTTGCGCGTTGCGGACGCCCTTAAGCGCCAGGGAAAGATTCTTTTTGCGCGCGTCATTAAAAGCCTTCTTGCGGATGCCGGCGC
>Ga0209542_10012950_pt1 | contig 14485 bp, 15 predicted proteins | sample RifCSPhighO2_01_FD_184028 | JGI IMG/M metagenome (GOLD analysis project Ga0209542, IMG submission 184028) | Soil microbial communities from Rifle, Colorado - Rifle CSP2_plank highO2_0.1 (SPAdes) (version 2) | ecosystem: Environmental > Terrestrial > Deep subsurface > Rock core/Sediment ...
CACCAAAAAATTAACTGCATAAATAATTATGATCAACAAAACAGCTAAAATTACCCAAAACCACCATTTCTTGAAAAGGTTCATAATTTAGCCCCAATATCCGTTAAAGATTTAACATAATGAAAAATCAAATTCCACCACCTAAAGCAGTTATAATAAAAAAAGAAAATATTCCAAGTATCTTAAAAATAACAAAAGAAAGTCCAGCAACAGCCAGAGCTTCTAATTTTGAAAACTTATGTACTATAACGAGAATTGGTATTAAAACAATTAATTGCATAATCTCACCCAGCCAATGACCATATTTAATTGGAAGCTTAAATGTATCTAAGATCAAGGTTAAGGATATAACTCGTAAGAAACCGATATAATAACCGCTTCCACCAAATAACTTGGCAATTCCCTGGGTAATACTAGCACTAATGATAAAATAGATTAAAGTAGTAATAATCACCCAGACATAAGACGAAAATAATGTGGTATAAAAAGAGCCAGTTAGAGTATTTATAAAAAACATAATCCCTGTAGAAGCCAATAGAAACAAAAACCCAAGGAAAAACGAAATATTTGAATTTGCTGCCTTTTCAATAATATCAGAAATTTTCATCTTAACACCTCTTTGCGCCTAAATGTAGAAATTCCAGCCAGAATTAAAGCAAGTAGAATTAATATAATTTCTATATATTTAATGGCAAATGGAAATTGGAATCCAAGTAAATCGTTAAAGATCGAAAAGATTGTTTCAATTATAAAGAGAACCAAAACAAAAATACCTAAACCTACCGCAATAGATCTTAACGAATTCATTTCTTTCTCTTCTCCGTGATATGCTTCAGCTCCTTAACGTTCTCTACAAACTCGGGAATGACCTCTTTAAAGACCCTGCTGACCGCATGCAATTCTGATCCCACATTTTTCATCTGCGAATCATAATCGCTCAATTTGCCTAATACTCCTTGATGTAAAATAGCAAAATCTTCTTTCAATTTGCGCAAATCGTTAAGCATGCCGGCTTGTTTTTCTTCCATTTTCTGCTTCCACTCCACGATTTTCTTTACCTCGGCAATAAGCTCATCCCACTTCTCATCAATCAAATTTTCTGCTAATTCCTCAATCCGCTCGTAGACATTTCCGTCATTAGAACCCCTCATCGGCCGGGAAGAGGGCATGGAATAATCCATTTCCGGCATGGACATTCCGCCTTCCGGAGTAGGCACCGGCAAATCTTCCAGAGAAGACATCCCTGCGGAGATATCATTCTCAGAGTATCCCTGTTTTAACAGCTCGTCATGGATCAAGCTGTCCGTCAGCCCCTGTTCTCTTAAATTTCTTACTTCACTGTCCAGATTATTAATTGGCATGGTGGATCACCTTCCGTTTATGTTTTTCAACTGTTTTTTTCTTTCTGCTGGCGCGGTGCCGCTTAATGGCTTTTCTTCGATTGGCTTTTCTGGTATAAATGTGCCGTTTCATGGTCTTTTGAACACCCGCCAGCTGATCTTCAATTATCCTTTGCGCATCCCTCTGAGTTATAAAATTAAGCGGATTCCATAAGTCAATATACTTCTGCAAACTGGCTACTTCTTCCGCGCCGGCAGTTTTCTGCAGCTCCTTGATGATCAAATCAATCTTCTGCAATACTTTATCCTGCTGATGCTTTAATTCGATCAAGTCTTCATTAAATGCTTTAAGATCGCGCTTAATAGAATTATTCTTGGCAATAAAATCTCCTTTCAGGACATCCACTTCCCGCAGCAGATTATTAACTTTGCTTTCCAGGCTTTTCACCCACATATAAATCTTAGCTGGAGTAAAATCAGCTTCTACAGATACTGCTTCCGGCCTCATCTAACATAAACCTCTATTTAGTTGAAATAATCGCTTAATCTACTTAAATATTGCTTTTTTTGCGCTGGTCTTATTTTAATCTATTATTTATATCAACCACAGAAAACATAATAAACAAAAGCAAACTCATAACCTTATAAGATGGCCCTTACAAATAAAACCTGTTTTGAATCGGAAACTTTCCACGAAAGAAGAAGAAATTTTGAAAAATATGATGTTTATTTCCTAAATATTATCAGAAGCTCATGCTTAGGTGCTGAAAATGGCAGATGAACCAATAGAGAATAAGTCTCTGGCGATATTTCAAGGAAAAAGTATACGAAGAACTTGGTTTAATGACGAATGGTGGTTCTCAGTAGTCGATATCATCGGAGCATTGACACAAACGGATAGGGCTAGGAAGTATTGGTCTGACTTAAAAGTTAAACTAACAGAAGAAGGTTTTGAAGTGTCCGAGAAAATCGGACAGTTGAAATTAATGGCTGATGATGGCAAATTAAGGCTTACAGATTGTGCCAACACCAAGAATATCTTCAGAATTATTCAATCAATCCCTTCACCTAAGACAGAACCATTTAAGCAATGGTTGGCCCAAGTAGGTTATGATAGAGTGCAGGAAATAGAAAATCCAGAATTAGCCCAAAAACGTATGAAAGAGATATACAAAGCAAAAGGCTATTCTGATAGTTGGATCGAGAAAAGAGTGAGAGGAATTGCTATAAGAGACGAACTTACAGATGAGTGGAAAAAAAGAGGTCTGCTTGAAGAAAAAGAATATGCCCTACTTACTGCAGAGATTTCGAAGGCTACTTTTGGCATGACGCCCAGCGAATACAAAGAATTCAAAGGATTGAAAAAAGAAAATTTGCGAGACCACATGAATGATTTGGAGTTGATTTTTACTATGCTTGGTGAAGCATCAACTACAAAGATAGCCAGAACCAAAGATGCTAAAGGTTTTATTGAAAACAAAAAAAGTGCAAAGCAAGGCGGAGCAGTTGCAGGTGTTGCGAGAAAAGAACTTGAGCAAAGAAGCGGAGAAAACGTATCAACCAAAGCAAATTACCTTTCTGAGCCAGAACAGAAGAGAAAACTGGAAGATAAAAATAGAAGAAAATAACAATAAAGAATGGCGCTTACCAACAAAACCTGCTTTGAATCGGAAACGTATCATGAAGGAGAAAACAAAATTCTTCGGATTTCGGCGGAAGCCTGTTCTTTCCCCCCCTCCATCGAGTACAGCGATATCTGCATGGCTAAAGTTATTGACAAGCTGCTGGAGAATTCCGGCATTACCATCATCACCATTACCCAGCTGAGGGAATATGAATACGATTACAGCCAGGTTTCTCTGCTTAACGAATTAGCCGCAGCTTATAAAAAATTAAATCGGGATGAACGCTATAAATTCTCCCAGATTATCACTAACCCGGAACACGAGCGGCATATTAGCGGAAGCTATGCCCAGTTTCAGCGGTTAGTCTCCAAGCGGTTGAAAGAAGACCCTTTGGCGGCATTTGTAGAATTAAAACGATTGGAGCGCCGGGAGAAAATCAAGCTTAACCAAATCTTAGACCCGCGGCAGCTTTCCAGCCAGCAGCAATTGATTAACATTTTCGAACAGGCTATTTTGCAAATTGAAAATTTAAAATTAATCAAGCTGCTAATGCCCCATACCAAAGACTATGCTTTAGGCGGCCGGGAAATTTACAGCAATGTTTTTCATCCCACAACCAGGCCGGATTTTATGTACACTAAACTGGTAACCGATTTCCCGGAGGGAGAGATTTTAGAAAGCTACCAATTCCAGAAAGAGCAAGACTCCTGCACGGTAAACATTTTTGGCTTTGATGACAATATTAAAATAATGTATCACTTAACCCCGCCGGAATTTGAATTTGCCGAGGAATTATATGAGCTGCTGGATGACGCCAAGCGCATCATGTCCGAGCATAAGCCAACAAGAGAGGAATTTGTTGACCCGCAGCGCATGCGGGAAGTATTTTACAGCATTGGAAAAGATTTGCTGGAAGATCTCGGCAAACAAAAAAATTTAAGGCTTTCAGAAACCAAGTTAGAGCAATTAGCTAATGCTTTGCTAAGGTATACTGTCGGCTTTGGATTAATTGAACTGCTGTTAGCCGACCAAAGGATACAAGATGTTAACATCAATTCGCCTAATGGTGAACTGCCCATTTTTATCGTGCATCAGGATTACGGCGATTGTTATACCAACATTTATCCTACGGCTCTGGAAGTGGAATCCTGGGCCACCAAGCTAAGATTGCTGTCCGGCCGGCCGTTAGATGAAGCCAACCCAATCTTAGATACGGAGCTAGCCGTTAAAGGATTCAGATCAAGGGTGGCTGCTCTTTCCGCTCCCTTAAACCCTTCAGGGCTGGCTTTCTCCTTTCGCCGGCATCGTGATTATCCATGGACTTTTCCGTTATATACCCAGCCTAAAATCAGGTATATGAATTCGCTGGCTGCCGGATTGCTTAGCTTTATCATCCATAACAATGCCACTATTCTTGTTGCCGGAACCAGATCCAGCGGCAAAAGCAGTTTGTTAGGCAGTTTTTTAATTGAAATTCCACGAAGGTCCAGAGTAATTACCATTGAAGATACTTTTGAACTGCCACAGGAATCATTACGGCAATTAGGCTACAATATAGAATCATTAAAAGTGGCTTCAGCCTTAGCTTCGCCGGGATCGGAAGTAGACCCGGCTATCGGCATCAGATCCACGCTGCGGCTGGGGGATTCAGCGATTTTTGTGGGAGAAGTGAGAAGCAAGGAGGCCGTAGCTTTATTTGAAGCCATGCGTGTCGGAGCAGCGGCCAATGTGGTAGCCGGAACGATCCATGCCGATTCGCCCTATGGCGTTTATGACCGGGTGGTCAACGATATCGGCGTTCCTAAAACTTCTTTTAAAGCTATTGATATTATCGTGACAACTAACCCAGTTATTTCTGGATTAAAAAAATTCAAGCGGATTTTACAGATCACCGAAGTAAGAAAAGAATGGGATGACGATCCGCTGCGCGAAGGAGCTTTTGTTGATTTGATGGTATATAACCCTAAAACTGACCAGCTGGAAATCACCGATGACTTAAAAAACGGCAATTCGGATATTTTGAAACGCATGGCTGGGCGCATTAAAGAATTTGCCGGCGACTGGGACGCCATCTGGAATAACATTCAATTACGAGCCAATTGCAAGCAGGCCGTGGTAGATATAGCTCTGGAAAATAACGATCCTTCTTTATTGGAAGCCGGATTAACTATCAAAGCCAATGATCAATTCCTGATTCTCTCAGATAAAATTAAGGGAAACGGAAGTTCCGCCGCTAACGACCGGATTTTATTTGAATTTAAGGAATGGCTGAAAAAAGAAGTGGCCAGAATAAAGAGAGAAGAATAGGAGCTTAGTGAGAACTTTGAAAAATCTCTGGAATTGACCTCCTCCCCAACGATAAAACGTGGGGATTTCTTGCTCAACAGTTATTTAACAGCCGCCAGCCAGTAATCTTTAAATAACCAGCAATACTATTTCAGAGAATAGGAGGTTTAAACATAAATGATTGATATCAACCAACTGCGGGCTAATCCTGATTCATTTCGCGCTTCGGAAAAGAAACGCAGCCGTTCCGCAACAGTAATAGACGCAGTTCTTAAATTTGACGAACAGTGGCGCAAAGAGTTAAAGAAAGTTGAACAGTTAAAACATCAGCGCAATGTCGTTTCTCAGGAAATTAATCAGGCCAAAAAAATTAAGGATGAACAGACAGCTAAAATAAAAATTAAGCAAATGCAAACCGTAGCAGAAGAGATTAGGAAAGGAGAACAAAAAGCTGATGATCTGCTGTTAAAGAGAGATGATCTGTTAAAAGATATCGGCAACTTAATGCATCCAGCTGTTCCGGCAGGCAAGGATGATTCGGAGAATGTGGAAATTAAAGCCTGGGGCAGGAAGCCAGCGTTTGCTTTTCCGGTAAAAACCCATGTGGAACTGTTAGAACAATTAAAACTGGCCGATTTCGATGCTTCAGCTAAAACTTCAGGAAATGGTTTCTATTATTTGAAAGGGCAATTAGGATTATTGAATCGAGCGTTAATTCATTTTGCGGTAGATTTTATGCAAAAGAAAGGTTATCTGTATATTGAACCGCCGTTAATGATCCGCAAAGAAATTTTAAATGCGGCTATTAATGCCCAGGAATGGGATAAGGCCATTTATTCTATTGAAGGAGAAAATTTAGCTTTAATTGGCACCAGCGAGCACGCCTTGCTGGGCATTCATGCTGAAGATTGTTTTACAGAAAAGCAGCTGCCCAAAAAATATTTTTCTTATTCAATGTGCTTCCGGAAAGAAGTCGGCGCGCATGGCATCAATGAAAAAGGCTTATGGCGGACGCATCAATTTAACAAAGTGGAACAGTTTATTTTTTGCCAGCCGGAAGACAGCGAAAGACTGTTTAAAGAATTGCTGCAAAACTCCGAAGGAATTTTGAAGGCCTTAAAACTGCCCTATCGAGTGTTAGAAATCTGCGCCGGTGATTTAAGCAACTGGAAACAAAGAAGCTTTGATCTGGAAGTCTGGCGGCCTACCACTAAAAGCTACGGGGAAGTAATGTCTTTAAGCAATTGTACCGATTACCAGGCCAGAAAATTAAATATCAAATTAGAGCGGGATGGCAAAAGACAGGCAGTGCACACCTTAAATAACACGGCTTTGGCTACCTCCAGGATCATGGTGGCGATTATTGAGAATAACCAGACTAAGAAAGGTACGATTAAAGTCCCTGCCGTTTTAGTTCCGTATATGAATGGAGTTAAGGAGATTGGTAATTCATAAGTTTTTTAAAGCTTTGTTGAACATAATTTTGTATGCAAGAACTGGAAGATGCTTTAAAGAATTTTAGGTTTACTAATCGAAGTAAAGGAAGTTCTATGGATAAATTAGTTCGTGAAATACCAGATACTAATAACGATTTATCGAATTATGTGGCTAATTTAACTCCAGAGCAATTAGCAGGGAGAATTCCAGTAATTTCTATTTTAGATAACCCCAATCAAATGACTCGAGTTAGACTTGATTTGTATTGGTGTCCTTCTACTAAGGAGCTGGATTTTGACTGGGATGATGCTAACCCTCATAAAACGCCTTACAGAAAACTAAAATAATCATTCTAAACCACAACTTTAATATACAATTTATTTTCTCTTTGATCTATGTCTTTATTTAAGGAAATGCTGCGGAGCGGTGAATCGCTGTTCCGCGACACTGTGGTCTTAGATTATGATTTTCAGCCTAAAATTTTAAAATACCGGGAAAATGAGCAGCTGCGCTTTGCTGCTGCTATTAGGCCATTATTGGAAGGGCATAACGGACGGAATGTCTTTGTCTATGGCCCCCCGGGCATTGGCAAAACTACCGCCTGCAGGCACGTTTTAAAGGAGTTAGAGGAAGAAACCGATGAAATTGTCCCCTTGTATGTTAACTGCTGGAAAGAAAACACCACTTTTAAGGTTTTTATAAAACTGTGCGAGGATCTAGGCTACAAATTTATCCAGAATAAAAAAACGTCAGAATTGTTTCAGTTAATTCAGCAGAAATTAAACAAGAAAGCAGTGGTTTTCATCTTTGATGAAATTGATAAATTAGAGGATTTGGATTTCTTATACACCCTTCTGGAAGACATTTACCGCAAATCGATATTTTTGATAACCAACTATCGTGATTCTTATTCTGAACTGGATGAGCGGATCAGAAGCCGGTTAGCGCCGGAATTTTTGTGTTTTCGATCTTATTCTGAAGCGGAGATTTCTGGAATTCTATCCGAGCGCAGAAATTATGCGTTTTCTCAGCAGAGCTGGGATGAGGAAGCGTTCAAGGAAATTGTTGAAAAATGCGCTGAAGCAAAAGATATCCGCGCAGGCTTGTATTTAATGAAAGAAGCCGGCAATATCGCTGAAGAAAAAAATTCCCGAAAAGTATTGCAGGAACATGTTGCGGCAGCCATTAAGAAGGCTGATGAATTCCGCATTAAGCCCATGGCTGGCTTGGATGAGGAACTGCAGTTAATTTTAAATTTGATTAAAGATAATAGCAATTCTAAAATTGGCGATTTGTTTGCTAAATATACCGGGCTGGGCGGTCAGATGAGCTATAAAAGCTTTCAGCGCAGAATTGTTAAATTAGATGAGGGAAAATTCATCTCTACCGAGAAAGTTTCCAACAAAGAAGGGAACACTACTATTGTTAGTTATTCTTCTGAAAAGAAGCTGACCGAGTTTTGAAGAGGTAGTTATCAATTGGATACATTTTAACCTAGAAATATTTATAAACTAAGTAATTTAATGATAAAAATAGGGCTGGGGGATACTTCACAACTTTACTTAACCAACTGACACTATGACCGATCCTATTGAAAAACTGGTGCAGGAAATTATTCAAAGCGAACGTTTTGAAACTATGAAGCAGCACTTGGAGATGGTACTGGCTTTTGCTTATGGAAGAGCTACCAATCAGCATACCTGTCCTAAGCAGTACGCTCAAAAACTGGAACCTAATTTTGACGGAGCTAATTTAGCTTTGGGTGTGTTAGCCTTGGCAGGATATGTCGAGCCGGACTTGAGCGGAGTTTACCTCGTTACCAAAAATGGCGGCCAATTTCTTGAAGAAAATTATGGAGGCTCAGAGCTGTGGGGCGTTTATATTAAGGATCAGAAGTAAAAATAATTTAAAGAAAATATTCAAAAATTTAATCTTAATACTATCTTTAATCCTACCGTGTTGCATAAATCCAAAACTAATAATCATCAATTAACAGAGCACGACTATCTATTAAAATATTTTAGCGATTTTTGATTAAAAGTTGAATTATGCAACACCGCATAATCCAGCCTATTGTTGCGCGCAAGTGAAGTTACAGCTTCACTCGATCAAAGTTTCAAATAAGAATAACCAGCGCAGTTATAATTCCAATCAAGGCGCCAATAACCACTTCTAACGGTGTATGTCCCAAAGCATAATGGTCTTTGGACTGGAGGTGGTGAATGGCAAACAATTTCTTGATCGCCTGCCCTTCCTTCCCGACCGTTCTTCTCACGCCGTAAGCATCGCGCAGGACAATAAATGCTAATATCAACGCGATAGCAAAAGCTGTGGAATTACCTTCCTGCAGATAAATACTGGCAGCTAGTGAAGTTACAAAAGCAGCATGGGAAGAAGGCATGCCTCCAGTTAGGAATAAATCATGAACAGATAATCGTTTATGCTTGAACCAGTAAATAATTAATTTTATTACCTGAGCGCCAAAACCAGCTAATAACACAGCTAAAATAATTTTATTCATCACCAAGAGGAAAGAAAGGAGAGTATAAAAAGATTACTTTAACAGAACCTTGTCTAAAGCCGAATTGATTTTTTCTAGTTCTAGTTCATATCCTTGGTTAATAGCTTGATAAACAATTCTTGCCGCGACGATAGCTAAAGGAGCATCATGTATATAATTATAATCGTTTTTTAAAGTTATTTCTTCATCATGACCGCTCTTAAGCGTCAATTGGCTTAAACGGGCCCCATCAGTTTCGGGGTAATTCAGAGGGTGCGCATAAGGACCTCGCTGATAGCCGCCATCGGTTATAATAACTAATTTTTCTGAAGCTGCTGGATTAACTTTAAAATCAATTTCTTTTAAAGCTGTTAATAATTCTTCAATGTTGCTGGTGTTAATATGAATATCCTTTCGGCCATAATTGGACTGCATTAGTTCAGCAATTCGTTCTGGAGTTAATTTTTCTCGTTTTAACTGTCTAGGATATTGCCCCAGGACATATTCAACAGTAACTTTCAGGGGATTGAATTTCAATGATTTCTGTCATTATTCTTTTATATTTATGATTTTGTATTCTCTAAACTACAATAATCCATATAAATTAACTGCTATCAATTCTATTATGTCTAAAATTCAGATTCTTAGTGAAGAAATTATTAATAAAATTGCCGCTGGGGAAGTTATTGAGCGGCCGGCTTCCGTAGTTAAAGAATTGCTGGAAAATTCCTTGGACGCCGGCGCCACCAATATTATTGTTGAATTAAAAAATTACGGCCAGGATTTGATTAAAATTTCTGATAACGGCTGCGGCATGAGCCGGGAAGATGCTGAAAGGTCTATTCTAAGACATACCACCAGCAAGCTTAAATCGGCTGAAGATTTGTTTTCAATTAAAACTCTGGGGTTCCGCGGGGAAGCGCTGGCCAGCATTGCCGCGGTTTCAAAATTAGTTATAACGACTAAACCAGCCAACCAGTTGGAAGCCTGCAAACTGGCAGTTACTGGCGGAACCATTACTGAATTGGGAATCGCTGCTTCCGAAACTGGAACCACAGTTGAAGTAAAGGACTTATTTTTTAATACTCCGGCCAGAAAAAAATTTCTTAAAACCAATGCTGTAGAATTGCGGCAGGTCATTAATGTAATATCTCATTATGCCTTGCTTCATCATAAAATTGGCTTTAAGTTAATTCATGACTATCGGGAACTAATTAATTCTCCGGCGACAGCAGAGATACGAAACTCTATAGCGGCAATTTATGGCTTGGATATTGCCAGAGAAATGATTCCGGCGCAGTATAATGATAATCAGGTCAGCCTTTCGGGAATGGTTATCAAGCCTTATTTTGCCAGAAATGACAAGCAGTGGCAGACGCTGCTGGTTAACGAAAGGTGGGTTAGAAATGAAGATCTTACTAATGCCGTTTATGAAGCTTATCATTCAATATTATTTGTTAACAAGCATCCGGTTTTTGTTTTGAATTTGCAATTGGATCCAGCAACTATTGATGTGAATGTTCATCCAACTAAATTGGACATTAAAATTGAGCAAAAGGAATTAGTCTGCAGCGCGGTAACTAAAGCTGTGCGGGAAGCTTTAGCCAGGCACAATTTACTGCCGGAAATTGATGTAAGTATGGAAGAAGTAAGTATGGAAGAATATTCCCTTCCTCCAGTAAAAAAGATTTCTTTGCCCCCTAAATATTCTTTTGACCATAGCCAGCAGGCTATTCTGAGAACTGCTTTAAAAGAAAATACAGCTAACTATGATCATAATCCTTCAGCAGATAATCTTTTAGCAGATAATTCTTCAGCAGATAATCTTTTAGCAGATAATTCTTCAGCAGATAATCTTTTAGCAGATAATCTTTTAGCAGATAATTCTTCAGCAGAACCATTAATTATCCCGGAACAACAGTTTGCGCCTGAACTGACTGCTCATTCCACCTTGCCGCCGTTAAAGTTATTGGGGCAAATCCATAAAACTTTTTTTGCTGCTGAAACTGTAGGAGGAATGTTTTTTATTGATCAGCATGCGGCTCATGAACGGGCATTATATGGACGATTTATGGAGCAGTACTCTCAAGGCAATGTTGGAGTTCAACAATTATTGCGGCCGGAGATACTGGAGGTTGCTCTTTCTTCGGAAGAAGTTATTAAGGAAAATATTCAGTTATTGGAAAAATTAGGTTTTGCCATTTCGGAATTTGGGAATCATTCTTTTGTAATCAAAACCATTCCCGCCATTTTTGGCCGGCTGCAGGCTAAAGAAATGATTTATGAAATTATAGAAAAGTGGGGTAAGCAGAATTTAGAACTGGTTAAAGAGGAAATTATTATCCGAATGGCCTGCCGTTCGGCGGTCATGGCCGGAGAAGAATTAACCATTGCGGAAATGAATAATCTTCTTCGGGAATTATCTGCCACTCAATTGCCGTTTACCTGTCCGCATGGCCGGCCGACAATGATTAAAGTTTCCGTAGAGGAATTGGAAAAGAAGTTTAGAAGGAAAGGCTAACATATGCGATTGCATATATTATTAGTAATTGTGAATTATAATAGAGGACATTAATTTTTAATATATAGTAAATTGCCATAGAAATCGAACCTTTCGCGCAATTTAGTATATATGAAATTCGCAAAATTTAGTTCGATTGTTAAGGAATTTCAGTATATTTTTAGCCTCTATGATATTTGAAGGACATAACAATCTTATTAATTTCTTATTAATGATTTATGTTCTTCATTATATTTTCGAATATTTGTTCACAATTACAAAAGAAATTGATCAGAAACGCCGCCAAGGTGTGGGTTTTGCAGTTGGATCATGGTTGTTATCCAGTTCCAAAAATATCCCTGAAAATATTGAAGCCTTGAGGAGGGCTATGTTCATTTAATACTATCTGCCTTTCGTATACCTGACATGAGCAAAGCTAACTGGGATAACTGTGCCGGGCTGGCGATAGAAGGCCTGGCGGCCAACCCAATTAGTTGTTTTTGAATTATCTCTTTCTTGGATATGGTATTCAATTAATGGCTTTTCTCCTGCGCTGGCCGGCTGCAGGTCATGGAACCGGTAATTAATCCTTTTTGTTTTAGGATTTTCTCCGAGGTAATGCCAGAGATGTTGGTCTAATCCATCTGGCAAACACGAATTTTTTTCCTCACGAAAAGCCTGGGTCAGTTCAGCAAAATCAACGGCAGCCAACGGTTCCAGATTTCCCGAGGGAACAATCAGTGTTTTTAATCCAGAAACTAGTTCCCAAATTGGATTTGTAACTGAATAAACTGCAACAAGATGAGTCTTGGAATCTTCAGCAGTTATATATCCACTCTTGGAATCTTCAGCAGTTATATATCCACTCTTGGAATCTTCAGCAGTTATATATCCACTCTTGGAATCTTCAGTAGTTATATATCCACTAAAGCTGCGGTGGTAAGTCATAAATTCAATTATTGGGCGAGTTCTTTAAAAATGTTGAGGTGAATATTAGCTTCATCTATTTTTAGCTTTGATAAATGTATAGAATGCTTCTGGCTCTGAAGTGATTACTTCTGTTTTTGAAGTTATATTAACCTGCATTTTTATCTATAGTCAAACCTTTTCCTCAATTTTCAATTCTAAAATTCTGTCTACTCTAAATACACGATCATCTTTACGCTTAAAACAATAACCTGCGACACCAGTATACGTTTTTCCTTGATATTCCATTATTCCAACTGATTTAGGCGCAATTATCCTCATTGATTTCTCATCGCTGGATTTCAAATAAATCATCGACAGGTTTGAGTTGGAGTTTATAGCTTTCTTAATCAGCTCTATTTTTTCATTGAAAGATAATTTTTGTTCTGAAAGATTATATTGAAATTGTGTGAGAAATTTAACCACTGTCCAATCCATCCAAATGTGCCTTTTTTCTATTGGTTTTTTTAAGATTATTCCTTGCAAATTGGTGCATCTGCTTAGCGCAACATACACCTGTCCGTGAGCGAATGTTCCAGTTCCGATATCAATGATAACTTTTTCAAAGGTCTTGCCCTGCCCTTTATGGATAGTTACTGCCCAAGCCAGCCGCAAAGGATATTGAATGAAGGACCCGATTATTTCAGATTCCAGTTTAGCCGTATTTTTATTATATGCTAGTTGAGATAAATCCCATTTATGCCTCTTCACATCAACAGTATTTCCTTCATCCAATTTTACTTCAATAACTGCTTCTTTCTTATTGCCCTCCTTGATGGCTGTTACTTTTCCCACGGTGCCGTTTACCCATCGGCCTTGCGCATCGTTATTCAACAGCATGATTTGGGAGCCAACTTTTACCAGAAGAGTTTCAGAAGTCGGAAGAGAAGATTTGTCAAAATTCCCTTTAATTACACCCTCCAAAGTAAACAGTTTTGCAGTTAATTTTTCCAGTTCCTTACTATTAATGTCATCAGATAGTTTATTGGTGGTGGTAAGATTAATATAAAATTCATCTGATTTTGGTTCAAAAGCAGGATCTAATCTCTGATTTATTTCCTGCAGGTCTTCTGAAGTTACAGATTTATTACGAATAGCATTCAACAGATTGATGAATTTCTCATCTGTCTGCCGATAGTTCTTTTCCAGTTCAATAAACTCCAAATCTAGATTTTTAAAGACCAATGCATCAAAAAAGTAAGGGCTGTTGTAATGCGTTTTGAAAATCTCTTTTTCACTGCCTTTAACAACCGGTGGCAGCTGGTAAAGATCGCCAATGAAGATCATCTGCATTCCACCAAATGGTTTAGTTCGAATTTTCCCATTTAGTCGCAGGAACTTATCAACGCAATCCAGCAAATCTGCTCTGACCATAGAGATTTCATCAATGATTATTGCATCAATCAACTGATAAATTTCACTGTTTAATCCATAAGCCTTTTTTACCTTATCAATAGTAATCGTTGGTTTAAACCTGAAGAAAGAATGAATAGTTTGTCCTTGCACATTTACTGCAGCCACTCCTGTGGGGGCTAACACGGCCACGTTTTTTTTAGTATGGTTAACAAAATAATTTAGAAGCGTTGATTTGCCAGTGCCAGCTCTGCCAGTAATAAAGATGTTTTGGCGGGTGCTTTCCAACATCTTTAACACTTGATTAAACTGGGCATTAAGTTCTATTTTCTTAGCTGAAATAACCATTTGTCATGAAAAAACAATAAGGGAGATTTAAAAGTTTATTCGTTCTAGAAAGGCAAAGAGAATTTTGAAAGGCCATATTATTCTCCAAGCCAATTCCACAGATAAATTTATATAGGAGTTCCTACTGCCA
>Ga0209542_10012951_pt1 | contig 14484 bp, 21 predicted proteins | sample RifCSPhighO2_01_FD_184028 | JGI IMG/M metagenome (GOLD analysis project Ga0209542, IMG submission 184028) | Soil microbial communities from Rifle, Colorado - Rifle CSP2_plank highO2_0.1 (SPAdes) (version 2) | ecosystem: Environmental > Terrestrial > Deep subsurface > Rock core/Sediment ...
AATCTCCCAGGGAATATTTAAGTTATCCGCTACCACTTCAGGACCGGTTGATTCTTCGCTGGTAGTTGGGGTTACCCGAGGTTTAAGGGCTTGTTTAATTAAAGCGTCTTTTTGGAAGTAGATAACCAAAGCGACAATTCCCAGCACCGCGGCGATTAGTCCCACTTTCGTCATGTTACCCATTCTACTATATAGACCTTTATCAACGATCAAAACTTACGACTAATTCACCTCCTGGCTGGATGACTTTGCCTAAGACGTCTGGGTCATTAGCGCCATTTAAGGTAAAACTTAACTCTCCTTCTTCACCTGTGCAAAAGGTTTGCCCCGTGCCGGTTACCAGGCAATTTTTGTCTAACTTAAAAGGCAGAGTCTCAAAAAAATATTGCCAGGTAGTTTTGGCTTTTTTAACCTGAATCAGGCTGGGGTTATCCGCGGTGATAAAAACGTCAGCCGACAGATTGTGGTACATGCTTGAGGTAAACACCCTAATGGTGCCGTGGGTATAGATGGAAAACTCAGCCGTGTAATCAATGGGTTCAGGCGAACTAACCACCTCTACAGCTGGCTGTTGATAGACAGCCGCAACTATGGCCACTGCGGCTAAAATAATTAGCCCCCACTTAACCATTGGCCACTCTCCACATAATCAGGACAACAAATAACACCATCCAGACGGCGGTAAAACCAATTAATTTCAAAGCTTTAACCGGCTGATTCTTTTTCCAGATTAAAAATGCCGGATAGGCCAGAGTTATTAAGGCACAGATTAGGGCCGACGTGGACAATAAGGTCAGCATTAAGACCGGGCCAAGATAATTGGGCATCCGACCAAACCACTCTTCCCCCTTCCAGAAAATCAACCCGATCAAACCACAATATGCCGTTACTCCCAAAGCCTGAACCAAACCAATCGCGGCTAACGGCCATTTATTCATTTACTCCTTAAGTTTATCACCAAACTGCAACTTCAATTTCTCAATTTTGGGATCAATCACTATCCGGCAGTAACCCGCCTGGCGGTTGCGATTGTAATAGTCTTTGTGACTAATTTCGGCTTCGTAAAATTTATCTAAGGGTTTAATTTCAGTGACGGCACCGGGAATGGCTTTAACCCACTTTTCTACTGCCTCTTTTTGCTCACTGGTGGTGTAATAAATCGCCGAGCGGTATTGGGTACCGACGTCATTTCCCTGCTGGTTTAGACTGGTCGGATCGTGAACTAACTTAAAAACATCCAGCAAATCGGCAAAACTTATGACGGCCGGGTCGTACTCCACTTTAACCACTTCAGCATGTCCTGTATTACCATCACAAACAGCCAAATAAGTCGGGTTTTTGACCGTGCCACCGGCGTAGCCGGGGATAACTTTGACAACTCCTTTTAAACGCTGAAAGGCGGCTTCTGTGCACCAGAAACAGCCTCCGCCAAAGACTATTGTTTCAAGCTTCTGAACCATCTTTGGGTATAAATTGTAGGCTAATTGAGTTCACGCAGTGGCGTAAATTTTTGTCAGTCATACCCTCATTTTCAAACACGTGGCCTAAATGGGCGCCGCAGGCAACACAATTAATCTCAGTTCGGTGACCATCGGGGTCAGATTCACGCTTAACTGCTCCCTTAATTTCATCATCAAAGCTGGGCCAGCCGCAGTGGGCCTCAAATTTATCTTTGGAGCGATATAAAGGCGTACCGCAGCGCCGGCAAACATAAACACCGTTATCCCAAAAATCGTCATACTCGCCGTTTCCGGGCATTTCCGTCCCTTTATCAACAATTACTTTCTTTTCTTCTTCTGTAAGTTGTTTTAGCTTCATTCAAAGACTTACTTTAACAAATACTCCTGCATCAGCTTCTTTTCGGCCTTGCCTTTAACGTAGGCTTTTACTTCCAAATACTGCTCAATCCCTGAACCCTTAACTTTTTTCTTTAAAAGTTCGTCCACCTGAAAAAGCCCGGAGGTATTATTCATATTGATCGTGATCTTTAAGGGCTTGTCTTTGCCTTCCTTAATTTCAATGTTGTCAACCGCGTGGGCAGAAACTGAGTAAATATCAACTTGACCCGCCTCGTAAGGAATCCGGGTCCGGCCCTCACTCATATCTAAAGCGTCTGCCACCCGAACAATGCCGCCTTCAACCGTAATCGGCGCGCCTCCTGCCCGATGGGAAATAATCGCATGAAGTGTTTCCGAAATAACAATCACCCTTTCATCAATTGGCAGAAAGGTCAGCATTTCCCTAAGCAAATTATTGGCTAAAAAGAGCGAAAACTCCTCGTGGCCATCGCGGTTAATTGACATTCCCAAATCGTGCATTAAGCTGGCCAAAACCACCACCAATTCAGCGTGGTAATTGGTCAGATCAAAATCTTTAACAATATTCATTACCACTTTGTGTTTCACCAAAATCCGCATTAATCGTAAGGCAATGTTAGAAACCAGCTGAAAGTGGACCGGGCCATGATCGCTCATTCCCAGTCTTTCAATGGCATTAACGTTAATCACTTTCCAAAGCGTTGCCACCTCCTGATTCCGGTTAATCAGAGGCAAAACTTTCTTTAATAATTGGTTGTTTGCTACCGGGATGCGAATTGCGTCAGTCATAAGTTTTATTTTAATAATTGTTCTAATTTAGGCCAGACTGTTTCAAAAATATATTTGTGCCCGTTGGTGTTTAAGTGAACTCCGTCGGCAGTTAAATAATCTTTTGTCTGGTTAACCATTCTATCAAACAGGTCAAGGAAAGTTGCTTTTTCACCCTTAACCACTCGACTAATAGTCTGATCAAACTTGGTTATTTCCTTATTTAAGTATGAATAGGGCGGGTGCCAAGGAATCGGATCAACTTTGGCTTCATCAACGGGGGTGAGGCCGACAAAAATGATTTTGTCTGTATATTTTTTGGATTGAGATAAGATCTTTTTCAAATTAACCTCAAATTCATCTTGTGGCACCTGATTTTGCTTGGTGTTGTTGTTAAAAGCTGAGTCGTTGGTGCCAAAGTCGAAAATGATTATTGTTGCCTCTTCTTCGTCAAGTCTGGGCTTAAGCTCATGATCAAACCTAGCCAAGACATCCCGGCTCGTATCCCCGGAAACACTCAGATTATAAAAATCATCATATAAAACAAAATTGGAGGCAATGACTCTTTCATTTACTTTTTGGCTGAGCCGGGCCACCCAACCCCCTGACTCGTCCCAATGTCCAGCGGTGTTACTGGCGCCAAAAACAATTATATGAGACATTGTTTATTCTAACATCCGCCCTCTAGTGGCCGTGCGGAATGACATTTAGGGTCAGATACATAATCAGCATTCCCAACATCATCACTGCCACCTGCGGCAAGCGCTGGGAATTTTCATCGGCTTGGGGCAAAAAGTCACTGGCTCCAAGGTATAAAAAGAGCCCGGCCGCGCCAGCGAGTAGATAACCCTCCAAAGCTTCACTTGGGGCAAGATAAAGCACGGCTAAAGCGCCAATCACCGTCGACAGTGCCGAGATTAAATTAACACCAATAATTTTTCTTTTCTGCCAACCGCTTTTTAATAAAATGCCAAAATCACCAATCTCGTGAGGGACTTCGTGCAAAAAGGTAGAAATGGCGGTAATTAATCCTAAACCCGGACTCAACAGGTAGGCGGCGGCAATCGCCACCCCGTCAATAAAGTTATGGATCGTATCACCAAAGATAATCAGGCCAACGGCGGCTTTTCCTTTGGCTTCGTGCTGATGACCCTCATGGTGATGAAGAGCAAAAAAGGCAGACTCAAATAAATACGATCCTAAAAACCCCAAAAATACTACCAGAAAGGCCGACTCGCCCACTACTTCGACCGCTTCAGGAATAATACCCAGCAAAGACACAGTCAGTAAAACTCCGGCGGCAAAGGGAACGGCGTAGTTAGCCAGCGCTTTGGACCAGGATTTAACCGTCAGCATTATCACTCCACCCAACAAACCTAAAACTCCACCCAAAATGGCCAAGCCAATGATGTTTACCAAGTCAGACATTGCTCAATGATAGCACGCGACCGTCGATTTTTATCGTCGGCGACAAGACCACGCCGTCAGTGTGAAACGGGGCTTGGTTGGTGCCACCAAAGTCAGTATTGTTGCCAAAAGCAATATGGCAAGTGTTTAAGACTTTCTCTGCTTCTAAAACTTCAGGCACAATGATTGCGGAAGCATTAGTGCCAATGCCAAACTCGGCCACCACCTTGGCTTTCTCCCCTGCCGCTAACACCGCTTTTCTAAGCTCACTGACTGCTTTGCCGCCGGAAAGGTTAGTCATTACCCCGTCTTTGATGGTGACTGTTAAAGGACGATCAAGGAGAATGTCGGCCAAACAGCCATCAATCACCAAACGGCCGTTAGCCGAGTCTTCAATCGGAGCAATAAAGGCTTCACCGGCCGGCAGGTTGCCAAAGCTACCCTTCTTGGTCAAATCTCCGGTGTCAGCCTCGGCCCTTCTTCCGGCAATCGACAAGGTTAGGTCAGTGCCGCCGGGAGCAGTAATCTCAACTTTTTTGCCGGCGGTCAAGGCTTTTGCCAATCTTTGGCTTAATTTTTTAATCCCGGCATAATCAACCGTTAAAGTCCGCTTCATCATTTCCAGGTTCACATCCGGCAGGCTGGCAATCCGGACGCCCATTTTTGAAGCCGCCTCCCTGGCCTTAGTGTGGGACAAAGACCATTTGGTGACCAATAAAGCAACGTCGGCTTGTTTTAAAGCTTTAATCACCTGAAGCGGCGGCTCCTGGGCATTGTCAGTCATGCCGGAAAAACGAAGCCGGCTGACCTTTTTTGTAATTTTCTGGGCTGCCTTAAACAGTAAATCAGCTTCTTTTTGCTTGTATTCATCCACCACAATTAACACCGATTCGCTTGGCTGTAGTCCAAAGCACTGTTTAAAAACAGATTGGGATAATTGGGAAATCATTCCCTGATTTTATCACTAATACAACTTATCCAGATCGTGCTTCAGTTGCCCTGCCGACTCAAATAAAATCACTTTCATTCCCAACGCCTTAGCCGGAGTTAAGTTTTTCGGTTTATCATCAATAAAAATTGCTTCTGGCGCGGTCACACCGGCAGCTTGTAAAGCCAATTTGTAAATTTTTGGGTTAGGTTTTCGCACTCCCACTTCGTGAGAAAAAATGCCGCCTTCAAACCAGTGCAAAAACTTAAATCGTTCATCTAAATTTTCCACCCTTTCCCTGACGTTATCAGATAAATACATCACTTGATATTGCCTGCTTAAACGCCAGATTAACTCTTTCATGCCGGGAATCAAGTCATAGTGATTAACCCAATCTTTTTCTAGCTCGTCAGCGCTCTCTTTAAAGGGCAGATTTTTTAGAACTTCCTGCCAAAATTTATCTCTGTTGATTTTACCTTCGCGATATTGGGTGCCGATATCGCCGTCAAACACAGCTTCAAGGTCGGCCGGCGGCAAATTATATTTTGCGGCCATGTCGGCAATGAAAAGTTTCGTCCCGTTAGTAAACACCACGCCGCCCAGGTCAAAAAGAATCAGCTTAATCATCTTTGTTTGATTCTACTATAATTGGGCTGGTGAACACGAAAAAATTTATCAAGGACTACCGGAAATATTTGGAGAAAAACTTCAATGCCGAACGGGCAGTCCAAGAAAAAAGATATTTGTATTCGGATTTAAAACATTACGGCTTGTCTGTATGGAAAATTACCGCTTATGCAAAAAGCTTAAAGCCGCAAATTATGAAAATGCCTAAACCTCAATTAATTCAATTAGTTAAAACTCTCTGGGCTCAACCATCGCATGAAGAAAAAAGTTTAGCCCTAGATGTTCTCACTCTTCGCGCTGATGACTTAACCGTCAAAGATATGCCCTTGATTGAAAAATTAATGAGGGAAAGCCGCGGCTGGGCCTTGTTGGACGGATTAATCATTCCCTTGATGCCATTTATACTGGCAAAAGATAGAACTGCTTATCGCTATTTAAAGATCTGGATTAAAGATAATGACTTTTGGGTGCGCCGTTCAGCCCTTCTGGCACAACTGCTCCTTTTTCGAAAAGGCGTTGGCGGCGACAAAAACCTATTTTTCAAACTAGCCGAGTCCCAGTTTGACGAAGGCTGGATTGATAAAGTTTACACTGATACTCTCACCCGCTCCCGGGCGCGTTTTTTTATCCGTAAAGCGATCGGCTGGACTTTAAGAGAAATGTCCATTAAAGACCCTCAATCGGTGAGACAGTTTTTAACCAAAAACAAAAGCAAAATGTCGGGATTATCGTTTCGCGAAGGCTCGCGCCGATTAAAGTCGACAAGAACCAAGGTATGACCCTGGAAGAATTTGAGCTGTTAGTTAAGCAAGCCCTCAAAACCTTGCCGGTTGCTTTTGCAGAAAAGCTCAATAATGTTGAAGTTTTGGTTGAAGCCTGGCCGACAAGAGAAGGTTTATTAGGGCTTTACCGGGGCGTGCCTCAAACTCAAAGGAGAAACTATTCCGGAGTAACGCCGGACATTATTGTTATTTTTGCCGGCCCAATACTAATGTATTTTGGAGAAAACGAAGACAGGCTTAAAACTCAAATCCAAAAAACTTTATTTCATGAAATTGGTCATCACTTTGGCATGAGTGAGGCAGAAATCAGAAACGCCCAGCTTAAACTAAGGTAATCGCGATCCCTTTTTTGTCAGCTCTGCCGGTCCGGCCGATGCGGTGAATGTAGTCTTCCTGGGTTTGGGGTAAATCAAAGTTAATAACATGAGTTACCTGTTCAATATCTAAGCCCCGGGAAGCAACATCTGTCGCCAGCAACACTTTAACTTCACCGCGTTTAAATTGAGTTAAGGCTCGCTGTCTTTGGCTTTGGCTTTTGTTGCCGTGAATAGTGACTGCCCTAATCCCTCTTTCGGTTAAGGATTTTAACAATTTCTCCATCCCCCACTTGGTCCGGCCAAACACCAAGACCTTGTCAAAGCCTGGCTGGATTAATAAATCATGCAAAGCATCAATTTTATTCTTACCGTTTAATTTAACGATTTTTTGGTTGACGTTTGCGGTAATTGGCCGAGACTTAACCGAGATGACGTGAGGCTCGTGTAAAAACTGGTGCATCACTTCTTTGGTTTTACCCTCAACCGTGGCCGAGAAAAAAAGCGACTGGCGAACTTTTGGCAAATGAGCAATTAATTCCTTAATGTCATGAATAAAGCCCATGTCCAGCATCCTGTCCACCTCGTCCAAAACAATAGTGGCAAATTCGTTTAAATTTAAAAAATGGCGCTCCTGAAGATCTTTAAGCCTGCCGGGTGTACCGATAACCATTTGCGGCCGCCTTCTTAAACCCTCAATTTGTCGCCCCATCGAGGCTCCGCCGATAACCAGTACCGTAAACAAACCGGTGTTAGCGGCAAAATCCCTAAACTCGGCTTCAATTTGAGCCGCCAGTTCCCGAGTGGGAGTAATCACTAAAGCTCTTTGTGTTCTGTCTTTGATCATCTTGCTGATTAAAGGAATTAAAAAAGCTGCGGTTTTACCGGTGCCGGTGTTGGCGATCCCCACAACATCGTCACCGTCCAAAATTAAGGGAATCACCTGGTCCTGAATCGGGGTTGGCGCCAGATACCCCCGTTTAATAATGTTAGCTTTAATTTGTTCAGCCACTGGCAAATCGGCAAATTTATGCCTGGCGACAAACTGTTCGGTGGGCAATATCTCGCCAGTTTCCTTCACCAAAAAACTGGGGTCAAACGTGGGTTGCCGTCTTGGACCTCGATTAAAGTTGCGCTGATGAGGCCGAAAACGACGATACATAAAAACTTATCCTAAGGCGGAGATGATTACCTGTCTGGCTTTATCCAGCTTTAAGCCCTTAACCGCCGCCACCTCTTCAGTAGCCTGGTCCATGGCTTGCTGATAAATATTTTGCTTGCCGCTGGCCAGCGTTCCCGGCCGGCCGGTTTTTTCCAGCCACAAGTTTTTGATTACCTTTAAAGTTTGAAGAAGATTATTGGCGTTTAAAGACGAGCGAATTTCCAGATCATTAATTGCCCCCAGTTCAGAGTCGGTATTTAAAATTGACTTAAACAGATCCTGCAATTTCTGTTTAGTAACCAATTTTCTGATATTGCTTTTGGTCACATTTTTTAATGAAATTTGATAAGTCAAACCATTGCTGGTTTGGGGATTAAAGTGAGGCTGGAAATAGACCGTATCGCCTTTAATTTGAAAAACCTTAAGCACGCGCCCGTAGCGGACAACGCGATCACCGACTTTTAAAGTTAAAAAATTCCCCATATCTTAATCCTCTTGAATTAATCTCTATTATATCATGGCTGAAATCATCTATTACGCTTTGGGTCTACATAATTTAGTATAATAAATAAGAAAGAACGTTTATGCCGAAATTTTTAATTGAAGTTCCGCACGATAATAACCAGGAAGCCTGCGATCAAGCAGTCAGGGTTTTCAAACAAACGGGTTCACATTTCTTAACCAATGCCGATTGGGGCTGTTCGGACGACATTCATAAGGCTTGGATCATTATTGACGTGGACAATAAAAACGAGGCCTTATTGATTGTCCCCCAGCCGTATAGAGAAAAAGCCCGAGCGATCACTCTCAATAAATTTGCCTTCGATGGCACCGACGAAAGCTTAAACCAACATCAAACCTAAGCCTGTTGGGTGAATCTCATAACCCTCTTTGCCATAGCGGCTAATTTTGCCTACCCTGGAGTTCTTAAAAATGATGGTTTGCTTTTTGACGTTTAAACACGTTAAACTTAAATAATGAATTTGGCTGAGGGTTTTTTCCCTAAAGTGCCTTGGTCCAAACTGCCCCGCCCAATAAGAAAAAAACTTGTTGTGGGCTTAATAACGATAGCTGTCGGTATTCTGGCCATTACCGGCATCACTTTTAATTACCTCAACCAGCAAAGCACCGAGAACCGCATTCAGGCAGAAAACCCGGCTCAACAAATTCAAGAAAACACCAAACAGCTTTTAGCCCTGAACCGGGCCTACCAACTGGCTCCAAAAGAACAAGCCCAGGAAGCTTTAAATAACGTCATTGTTAAAGCTGTGCTTCGCCAACTGTCGCTCGCCGATGCCATTAAAACCAACCCCCAGGCGGTACTGCTGGTTGCCTTTGACGAAAAGAAAAAGGCCGAATTTTCCCAGGAGGTCCAGAGGTCCTTGGAAGAGAATGTAACTTTAACCGGCGAAATGGAAGTCGAAATTGAAGAATATGCTGACAGTGAAGGCAACTTTACTCAGGCTAAAGAAAATCATCGACTCAAAGCCGGCCAAGATACTATTGAACTTTATTTTGTTAACCAACCGGAAGGGCTCGTTTCCGGTGATCAAGTTACCGTTACGGGAGTCAAAGTCAAAAATAGAATGGCTGTTCCTGCCGGCGGCCTTAAATTGGAGCAAGGCGCCAGCCAGCTGGTCTTGGGCGCAGTGACTACCAAAAGAATGGCTGTGATCGTGTTCAATTTCCAAAACGACACTTCCCGACCACATTCAATTAGTACTATCCGCCAATGGTTATTTACTAACTCTAACTCATCGATAAACTTTTTCCCGGAGGATTCTTACAACTTACTTGGCTTTGCTGAGCTTGACAGCGTCAACGGCGATGTGTTTGGTTATTATACTATTCCCTATAATTCGGCCGAGGGTTGTCCTTCCAGGGATTGGGCTAACGCCGCCAGAAACGCGGCTACCGCTGACGGTCATAATCTGGCAAACTACAATCATTTTGTTTATATGTTTCCGGCGACTTCAACTTGCCCCTGGGCCGGAGGGGCTGAGTTGGTAGGAGATGAAGTTCTGGTAAAACTGTTCCCGAAAATAGAGTCTCAAAGCCTGGCCGACCTCGAGCGTTCGCACCGCAATGTCACCATTCACGAACTGGGCCACAATTTAGGCCTCCATCATGCCGCCGGTTACAACTGTACTGACACTGCCGGTCAAAAAGTCGCCATCTCACCAAACTGTACCCTCACCGAATATGGAGACCCGTTTGATCGCATGGGTCATGGCGTAACCCTGGTCCACTTTAACAACCGCAGTAAAGACAGGTTGGGTTGGTTAACGGACGTCGATTTTAAAACCATTACTACCAGCGGCAGTTACACTCTGGCTCCTCTTTATGGCGCTGGCAAACCCAAAGGCCTTCGCCTGGTTCACACCAAAGATTCCAGCGGCAACCCCGCCAGCTATTATTATCTGGAATTCAGGCAACCTTACGGCTTGTTTGATACCTGGACTACCAGTTTAGCCAGTCAGGGAGTGACCATTCGCGACAGCGGTAATTTAACCCAAAGAAAAACCTTTTTGGTCGACACCAAGCCTGGCACCGCTACTAGCTATGCCGAATTTAATGACGCCCCTCTTTTGGTCGGCCAAACCTTCAGTGATCCGGCTGCCGCCATTGCCATTACTACCACGGCTATTGCTGCCTCGGGCGCCACGGTCAATATCACTTTACCTAAAACCCCTGTCTGCACCCGGGCCAAACCAGGGATTTCAATTAGCCCAACCAGCCAATACGGTCAGTCCGGCGCCAGCCTAAGTTATAGCCTAACTGTTACTAACTATGATTCTCTTGATTGCGGCTCCAGCGCCTTTGCGGTTACAGCCACGCTTCCTAATAACTGGAGTCAAAATCCCGCCAGTCTCAACTTATCCTTGGCTCCGGGCCAAACCGCTACCCAAACCATTGCTATAACTTCTCCTGCTAATGCTGCTGATGGCTTTTATACCTTTACCGAAACTGCCTCAAATACTGCCGCTGCTGCCTATTTCGCTCAAGTCCAGGCCGGCTACAATATTGATAACCCTCCGCCCCCACCCAGTCCCTCTCCCTCGCCTGCTCCTAGCCCCCTACCCAGCTCTTCGCCTAACTCTTCCCCCGACCCCACCCCCAGCGCCAGCGGCGGCCCTAGTACCACCACCAAACAAATCGTTATTACTGATCCCAGAAACAACAGCCGCATTAAAGTCGGGACAACAATGACTATTTCTGCCAGCGTGGCCGGTTCTTCAGCCAACAAGGTGGAGTTTAAAATTGATGGAACCTTAGTCTGCACCGACACTGAAACCCCCTACTCTTGCGCCTGGCAAATCCCCGAAAAAGTAAATACTAAGTATTCAATTACGGCTATCGCCGCCTATCCGGATGGCGGTAACGCCGAGGATTCTATCAGAATAACCGGATCTAGGTAAGAGAAATTACAATTTTGAGAGGAGGTGAGGACTATGGGAGAGATGGAAAAAAAGTGGGGTCTTTGGATACTGGTTTTGGGTGGAGTGGTCTGGGGACTTGTCGGGCTGGGTTACTTTTTGGGCACTAATTTAAATATCCTTAATCTGATTTTCGGCAGCTTGCCAGTGGTTGAAAATGCAGTTTATGTGATCGTCGGAATTTGTGCACTATGGATCGGCTGGATGCAGATGGAGAAGAAATAAGGGATACGGTGATTAATTAGTGTGATCTTGCCACTGTCTGGGTGGATTGTTTTTATTTTCTCTTTTTGGCTTCTTCGTTTTTTCTGATTCCCGTTTTAACCAGTTTTTTAATTTTTTCATTGTTAACTCCCTTTAAATAATTTTTTGTGTTCTTTCCTCATACATTTATCCATCACCACTGTTAAACCGGCGGCCCGACCCTTTTGGGCCGCTTTTTGGTTCACTACCCCCTCCTGCAGCCAAACCACTTTTGCCCCGATTTTAATCGCAGCCTCCATAACCTCATCTACATACTGAGGTTGTCTAAAGACATCGACCACATCAATTGGCTCAGGAATTTTATCCAAAGAAGGATAACTTTTCTCCCCCAAGGTTGATTCAATCGTCGGGTTTACCGGAATAATTTTAAAGCCGTGGCTTTTAAGGTAATCGGCGACCACGTAAGACGGCCTGTCAGGTTTGTCAGATAATCCCACCACCGCAATTGTTTTAATGCTGTTAAATAAGTCTTTCATAAAATAATCTTAGCTAATACTAATAAGACCGTCTACTCCTTGTTTGTGGGGTCACAAAAAACCCTGCTTTCGCAGGGTTTTCTTGTATCGCTTTTTAAGTTTCTAAGCAAGTTTTACATTCTTAGCGCTTTGGCCTTTTTCGCCATCGACAACGTCAAACGTAACGGCTGCTCCAACTTGAAGCTCTTCAAACGTAACACCACTCAAATCATTCGAGTGGAAGAAAAGATCTTTTGGTTCTCCATCTCTGGAAATAAAACCATAGCCTTTATCTGTTTTTGTTTTTACTGTTCCATTCATAGATACTACCTCCTTTCAACCTGTATTATACCAGTTTAAACAAAGGTTGCTCTCTTCACGAGGGCAACGATCTTTGCCTCTTCGGCGGCAGTCAAATCTTTAAGCGCGAAAGAGGTCGGCCACATGGCATCCTTATCGAGGTTGGCCGAGTCGCTGAAACCGAATGTCGCGTACCTCGATTTGAACTTTGAGGCGCTTTGGAAGAAACAGACGACTTTACCGTCTTTGTTGGCATAGGCAGGCATTCCGTACCAGGTTTTCGGCGTAAGCGTTGGCGCCTTGGCTTTGACAATGGCATGAAGCTTTTTAGCCATGGTGCGATCCGGCTGGGGCATCTCGGCAATCTTTGAGAGCACGGCTCTTTCCCCGTCTTTCCCGCGCGCTTCCGCCACTAGCTCTTGGGCGCGCTCCTTCATCGCCGCTCGTTCATCGTCAGCAAATCCCTTGAATTTCTTATTTTTCATTTAAGTTATTTTAGCAAAAAAATGGGGATAATAAAGCTTTTTTTGGGGCTGTCAATATTGAATCCGGCTCCCCTGCCATGCCTGCCCGCCTTTGGCGGGAGTTAGCACGAAAAATAATTTATTTTCTTCTAAACCGATCGGCTGAAGTTCTCTCTATCGTCAAACCTATTCCCAGCTTATCAAGCAATTTATTCAAGCTTCCGATGGCTGACGAGGCGGCCTTCTCTGGATCAACTGTGTCTGAAAATGCTTCCGCAAAGTCTTCTAGGAGGATCGCATCTAATTCTCTCCCTGAAAACACCGCTCGGATTCTTTCTGCCCTTACTGGCCTCCTTCCCGGAGTTCTTTTGTTCCCAGATCCTAACTTGATAAGTGCTTGTATAAATGCACTATTAACTTCCTCGGGAACAATAGGACTATTTTCAACAACCTCTTTCATTTGGCACGCATTATATCAAATGCTCCGCGGACAGGACTCGAACCTGTAACCTTGCGCTTAACAGGCGCTTGCTCTGCCATTGAGCTACCGCGGAATATTCAGTTGTCAAACAGGGTATTTTACCACGATTGAAATCCGGTGCTAGAATACCTTTATGCCTTTATTTGGCTACAATTACGGTGATACTCGCTTTAGCTGGCTCCTGCTTATCACTTTGGTGTTGATTTGGACGATATTTTTAAAAGGCCTAAGTTTATGGAAGTCTGCCCGCAATAGTCAAAAAGGTTGGTTTGTAGCTTTGCTGATCATTAATACCCTGGGTTTATTGGAAATTATCTATCTTCTCTTTTTTCAGAAAAAGAGCGAGGGTTAGTCCAGGTAGTCCTGAAGTTTTTTCCTTTGTGACGGGTGTTTTAGTTTTCTTAGAGCCTTGGCTTCAATTTGGCGGATGCGCTCACGGGTAACACCAAACTCCCGACCCACCTCTTCCAGAGTCATCGGTCTTTTATTTTCATCCAACCCAAAGCGCATCTTTAAGACTTTCGCTTCTCTTTCTGAAAGTGAATTTAAGACTTCGTCTACGTTTTCCTTAAGCATTTTGATTGAAGTGACATCATAAGGTGAAAGTTGGGTTTCATCGGGGATAAAGTCGCCCAAATACGAATCTTCATCGTCACCAATTGGCGTTTCCAACGAGGTAGTTTTTTGACTAATTTTCATAATTTCCCTGACTTTACTTGGCTCTATCTCCATCTCTTTGGCAATCTCTTCCGGGGTTGGCTCTCTGCCTTGTTCCTGCATTAGTTTTCTGGAAACGCGGATTAATTTGTTAATCGTTTCCACCATATGAACCGGAATGCGGATGGTCCGGGCCTGATCGGCTATTGCCCGGGTAATCGCCTGCCTAATCCACCAGGTGGCATAGGTAGAAAACTTAAAACCTTTGGTCCAGTCGTATTTCTCGACCGCCCTAATTAAGCCTTTATTGCCTTCCTGGATTAGATCAAGAAAGCTCATGCCTCGGCCAATGTATTTCTTGGCAATGGAAACAACTAAGCGTAAGTTTGAAGTCGTTAACTTTTCCTTGGATTTTTTGTCCCCCTTCTCCACGCCTTGGGCCAGTTCAATTTCCTCTTCCCGGGTTAAAAGTTTAATCCTGCCAATTTCCTTTAAGTACATCCGCACCGGGTCATTGCTGCCGATTTTCTCCATGGTGGAAAGGTTTTCTAACTCTTTTTCCAAGTCGGTGGCGGCTCGGGCTTCTTCGGCCAGCTCATCGTCGGCAGAAGTGAAAACATC
>Ga0209542_10012953_pt1 | contig 14483 bp, 14 predicted proteins | sample RifCSPhighO2_01_FD_184028 | JGI IMG/M metagenome (GOLD analysis project Ga0209542, IMG submission 184028) | Soil microbial communities from Rifle, Colorado - Rifle CSP2_plank highO2_0.1 (SPAdes) (version 2) | ecosystem: Environmental > Terrestrial > Deep subsurface > Rock core/Sediment ...
TTCTGGTATCTTCTCAGCCTCTTCCCCGCGGCATCGGCCAGTAAGATAGGACAGTCTGAACTCGAGAGAGAAACACAAAAGACTGCCGCGGTTGGAACAAGCGCGAATGGTCCCTCGTAGCTTATTTTTTCAATTTTATCACAATACGCCGTTCGGGTTCCTCCCCGATGCTCTCAGTAATCAAATCGGGGCTTTGGGCAAGAACAGTATGGATCACCCGACGGTCAGAGCTGCCCATGGGTTTTAGTACCAATCTTTGTTGTGTCTGGCGCACTCGATCAGCGGCTTGTCCCGCCAGCGCTTGAAGAAATTCGTCCCGGTTTCTCCGATAATCTTCCACGTCAAGATAGAATTCTGGAGCCTGTTCACCATCCGGCATTGAACGGCGGACAAGAAGTCGGGCGATATGCTGCAATGATTTGAGATGACCGCCGTACTGGCCGATCAGAATCCGCGAATCATCGCTCTTGATATTATAGACGAGCTGGCCACTTCGATCTTCAATAGCGATCGTGCAGGGTATGCCCATGTGTTCCAGGAGATCCTGGATTTTTTCCTTAATATCATCTTGGGGCGTCATAGATAGTCTGAATAATCTTATTGGCTCAGCTCAGCTTTGGGCGGGGTACTTTTCAGTATAAAGTATTGCTGGCCGATTGAAAATACTGTAGTTACCAACCAATACAAGGTAAGTCCCGCGGGAAGGGTGGAACCAAAAAACACTGTCATAACGGGCAAAAAATACATCATCTGTCGCGAAACAGCCTGGGACATATCACTAGATTGGTTTTTGGATTTAGGCTGGGCGGCGATCATCTGGCGGCTCTGGATGAATTGCAGAATGCCGGTTATTACGGCCAAATAGATGTTGGGCTTGGCTAAATCAATCAGCCCGAGGGAGCGTGTTGAGATTTTTCCAGGATTACTAATGAATGAGTATAGCTGTTCGATCGCGTTGCCGTGCAGACCGAGTTGCAATACCTGGAATAGTCCGATAAGAATCACCAACTGAATGATAAGGGGAAGGCATGAGCCAAAGGGGTTTACCTTGTTTTCTTTATAGAAATCCATCAGGGCTTTGCTCTGGGCTTCTTTGTCATTTTTAAATTTCTCTTTTATATCCTGGAGTTTTGGCTGCATATCCGCCAGTTTCTTCTGAGACTGTAATTGATGTTTGTATGAAGGGTATAATATTAACCTGATAATTATCGTCATTGCAATGATTGCCAAACCAACATCAGATCCGAGCCAGTTATAAAGTAAGATAAGAAGATTTAAAAGAGGCTGGAAAATTGCTGTGTTATAAATCGTCGAAAACATTGAAAAAAGATTAATATATTTTGACGTGATCCGCGCGAGGAGTGGAGAAGGGATTACATGCGAGTATCCTCAAGACACTCGCGCTAACTCCCTTATATAAACCGAGCTTTTCAATTGCTTGGAATGAGTATTCTGAACAACTCGGGGAAAAGCGACAATAACCATAGGGGAAAAATGACTGAAACCAACCATGATCGGGAGATATTGTTTTCTGATAAACGGTGAGTAGTCCGAGTAATATATATTTCATCGTCTTGTTGATCTTATTTCTTTTTGAAGTAAGCCGATTTTGAATAGCAGGTCTTGTATTTCACCCTCTATCTCTTGGTATGACTTTGTCAAAAAAGGGCGGCGCACGACCACAATACAGTCGATGCCCGCTCGAATTTGAGGAATCAATCGCGCAATGATGTTGCGTAGCTGCCGCTTCATGCGATTCCTCTGGGTGGTTTTTGAACTAATCTTTTTCGAAATTAGAAAACCAAACCGGTTTTCAAAAAGTTGATTGGGCTTCGTATGAATCCTAAATAGAGGAGAGGTTATGCTCCGAGACCGCAATAGAGCCATGATATCCCTCTCCTGTACGATGCGGTATTTCTTTGACAGCATCTATACAGTCAGTCGCCTACGGCCCTTCCGGCGCCTGCTGGAAAGAACTTTCCTGCCAGAAGTCGTTCTACGCCTTTTTAAGAATCCATGACGTCGCAACCGGCGCTTTTTCTTGGGCTGCCAGGTTCTCTTACTCATGTGATGGTGGTGAATTCTCTTACGTGTCTCGGGCTTAACTATAACTTTAATCGAGCGATCCATCAAGGATTTGCTTCTTGTGAAGAACATGAAGAAACAAGCAATCAACTTATGATCCACACTCCATCAACACTATTATGACGATTTGGCTAAATTTAGATAAAAAAAAGCAATTTTACATGTTGATAACTTATCTGGTAGAATGCCTAGGTCTAAAAAAGCCCAATTTTCTTGAAAATTTTTATTGCTATGACGACTATCGGGGCCCATTAGTGAAACGAAGGTTAAATAAAATACTGAAAAAATAACATAAATTAAACAAAATTTTAATGGGGTTCAAAAATTTCTCTAAAATAAGCAGTGTAAAAAATGTTTAAATCAAGCCAAATATGACGAATGAACAATTTTGGCAAGCTGTTTTGGGGAACCTTGAGCTGTCTTTATCAAAACCGAATTTCACGACATGGTTTAAAAGTACCTCTGTACTCAACAATTCTGGAAAAGGCGTTACGATAGGAGTCCCTAACGAATTCACTAAGGCCTGGCTTCAAAATAAATATCACCAAAACATCCTTCAGGCGATCCGGGCAGTCAATCCGGATATTCGTGAGGTGAAATATGAGATCTCCTCAAGTGTAACCCTCAAGTTCTCGCCCCAGCCGCAAACAGAACAAGCGCAAGCAAACAATAATCCGGGGCAGGGGCCAGCACATCAACCGCAGGCGACGACAACTTATGGAGGATCACAACTCAACCCGAAATATAAATTCGAGACTTTCATTGTGGGAACAAAAAATGAATTAGCCCATGCCGCGTCAGCCGCTGTTGCGGAACGGCCTGGGGTCGCATATAACCCCCTGTTTATTTACGGCGGCGTTGGGCTGGGAAAAACCCACTTGGTACAGGCTGTGGGGCATAAGATTCTATCACAATGGCCAACACACAAGGTTTTATATGTATCTTCCGAAAGATTTACAAATGATTTTATTATGGCTGTAAAGGATGGCCGCGCCTATGACTTCAAAAATCGATATAGGAACGTTGATGCGCTATTGATTGATGATATTCAATTGCTCGCGGGTAAGGAACAAACTCAAGAAGAATTTTTTCATACGTTTAATGCTCTGTATAATACCAATAAACAAATCATTATTACCGCTGACCGTTCGCCCAAAGAAATTCCTTCAATAGAAGAGCGTTTGGTTTCCCGGTTTGAGGGAGGAATGGTAGCCGATGTCCAGCCCCCTGATTATGAAACACGCCTGGCCATCCTCCGTGCTAAAATCAGAGAAAAAAACTATGAAGTCGATCCGGAAATTTTGAACTTTATCGCTACTAATATTGAATCAAACATCCGGGAGCTAGAGGGTGCGCTCAATCGTTTAATTGTATATTGTCAGATCAACAATACTCGACCGTCTCTGGAAAAAGTAAAGGGCATTCTTGCGACTATCATTGCCCAGCCCAAAAAAAGAGGGCTTACTGCAAAAAAAATAATGGATACGGTTGCGATTTTTTATAGCGTCACTATGGACGATCTAACCAGACAATCAAGAAAAAAAGAATACGTAAAACCTAGACAAATAGCCATGTATTTGATACGCAAAGAGCTGGAAACCTCTCTCCCTTCAATCGGAGAATTTTTTGGCGGGCGTGACCATACCACGGTTATTCATGCCATTGAAAAGGTGGATAAATTGGTAAAGGAAAACGACAATCTCAAACAAGAGCTCTCCCTTATTATGGATAAGGCTTGTGTATAAGCCCGGGTTGGTTGTGGGGAAAAATAAAACAGGCCGCCGGCTATCAACACCCCGCCCACAAACCGACAACCAACCCGCCTATACAAACCCACAGCCAAAACCAAGAAAAGGCATCTAAACAAGAAGTAAAATAGTCATATACACAAATCCACAGCGCTTATTACCACCACTACTGTATTAAAGAATATAACTTAAATAATAATAATCAGGTTGAAAACTAGTTATGAAAGTAATCTGCACGAAAGATAATTTAAAAAAAGCCCTCACCCAAGCTTCAAGGATTGTAGGAACAACATCAGCACTCCCCATACTCAACAATGTTTTACTCAAAACAGAAGCGGGGCAATTACTCATTTCCAGCACAAATCTAGAGATTGCTCTCAAAACAAGGATAGGTGGGCAAATTGAAGAAGCGGGAGAGATAACAGTTCCCGCCCGAACCTTCTCGGAATATATCGGGAATATAAACGAGGAAAAGATCACATTACAGACGAAAAACATCAACCTTTTAGTCAAAACAGAAAAAACAGAATCCATCCTGAAGGGCCTTCCCACCGAAGACTTCCCGCTTATCCCAGAAATCAAACCAGTCGCAACAGTATCCATAAATACTCTAGATCTATCTCAAGCGCTGGAGCGCGTCGCGTTCGCAAGCGCTTACTCAGAAACCCAACCCGAGCTATCCGGGGTTTTATTCCAGATTAACGCAACAGAATTAAGACTTGCGGCAACCGATCGATATCGGCTTGCGGAGAGTATAACAACCCTCACCGGACGGGGGATTGAAGCGAAATTGATCATTCCAAATCGGGCGGTAGGCGAGCTTTTGAGAATTTTGGGAGAGACCGAACAAGGAGTAGAGATCCTAATCGCTGACTCGCAAGCGCTTTTCCGAACAGCCAATTCTGAATTTATTTCTCGTGTAATAGAAGGGCAATATCCGGATTATCAACAGATAATTCCTCGCGAATTTACTACTGAGATCCGGGTAAAAACCCGCGAACTAGTGTCGGCATTGAAGCTTTCCGGTTTATTCGTTCAGGATAACAATAATGTTGAAATGAAAATCCGAAAATCAGATCAGTCCCTCATACTACGTGCGACTTCTTCAAAATACGGTTCAAACACAAGCCTGGTCCAAGGCGAAGTTATCGGAAATGATAATGAAATAATTTTTAATTTTCGCTATATTTTGGACTGTTTGAATCATATCACCCAAGATCACGTTCTGCTTAAGGTCATAAATAATTCTTCCCCCGCAATGATTGTGCCACAAGACGAGGCATCACGATGTCTCTATCTGGTGATGCCGATCAAAACCTAGCCAACGTGCGGATATCGAAAGTAACAACAGAAAATTTTAGGAACCTAAAAAATCTTGAGTGGGACGTCGCTCAAGATTTTGTAATTCTTGTTGGCCCCAATGCAAGCGGAAAGACTAACTTTCTTGAAAGCATTTTTTACGCGTCTACGCTTCAAGCTTTTCCACCAGGCAAGTCGTGGGAAATCATCACCTTTGGCTCAGACTATTTTCGTGTCAGTTTTGAAATCGAACAAAAGGGATTGGAATACTATTACGGCCGGAAAGAAAATAATCGATACATGCGCTCGCAGCGGATCAATGGGATTAAGAAGATGCCAAGCCAGATACTAGGAGCTCTTCCCTCAGTTTCTTTTCTTCCCCAAGACCTCAATCTTCTTCGGCTTTCGCCCGGGGTGCGGCGGGAGTATCTTGATGAGGTGTTGTTACAAACAGAATCGGAATACGAAGAGGTTATGATAGAATATGCAAAAGTACTGACGCAACGAAACGAACTTTTATACCGAATCGCTCTTGGTCAAGCGCAAGAACAGGAGCTGGATTTTTGGGATCAGAAGCTTTCCTTTCTTGGCAGTACTATTATGGGTGCCCGGACAAAACTCGCGGAGTTCCTCAATGCGGGGCTTGAAGACGTGTATACTTCTCTGACCGGCAGCGAAATTGATCTGAGATTTCTCTATACGACCTCCGGGATCGAGGAGATTTCTCAGGAAAATATATATGATCAGCTTCTTCGCCATCGCAATCAAGATGTCGCGAGCGGAAGAACAGAGACAGGCCCACACCGTGATGACTGGCGAATTGAAGACAGTAATACAAGAAATCTGGCTCGATTCCTCTCTCGTGGAGAGCAGCGCAGTGTCATTATTGCTTTAAAAATGCAAGAATTTCAATTTCTTAAAGATGTGCTCGGTGTCGAGCCGGTAATGCTACTCGACGAGCTGTTGGCCGAGCTTGACAAGACAAGGCAAGGGCACCTGCTAAATCACCTTCCCCCAAAAACACAGAAATTTCTCACCACAACAGATATAGATGCCCTGCCTGAATCAGTTGTGTCGCAAGCACTCATAATCACCATACCGAAATAACATTCATAGGTTGAATATTATAGCCATGGAGTCGCTCAAAAACCTGCTTAAACAAAAAAAGAAGGGCCGCGGGCTAAATCGCCCGCTTCAGATTTATGAACTCTTCGGAGTCTGGAACGATCGGGCGAAGTCATACTTTGGCGGTAAAAATATTCGATGTCACCCCAAATTTTTACGTGGGAAAACCCTCTATGTGCAAGTCCAGGGGGCCGCGCTAGCCTCAGAGCTGCAGTTGCGTCATGCTGACCTGGTTAAGAAGATCAATGATCATTTCGGCAAGAAGATGGTGGAGAGAATCGTCTTTAAATTATAGACAAAATACACACGGGTGGGTAAGGATTGACAAATTTTATGGAGATGATTATTATTCATTGTTCAGACTTTTCCATAAAGCTTTTCTAAAGGGGGGTAAATGAAGAAACCTATCAATGTAGGGATCATTGGCTATGGATCGTGCGGTAGATTGCACGCCGAAGCAATTCAGAAGCTCAGCTCAATTTTCTTTCTGGTTGCCATTGCTGACATTGATTCAGTGGCGGCTCCTGAAGGGGCACGAATTTATTCCGACTATCGCGAGTTACTTGCCGACCCGGGAGTTGACGCAATCTCCATCTGTACCTATCCCAACCTTCACTACGAACAAACCCTGGCAGCGCTTAATTCTGAAATTTACAGAGACGTCTTGGTGGAAAAACCGCCAGTATTGGAAGTTGGTCAGTGCCGCGAACTCGGGAACCTCGCTCTGACAAGAGGGGTCGTCTTGTACTTTGCTCATCACACCTCCATGATTCCGCCAGTTGCCGCCGCGCGACAATTGCTTGCCGGCCGCGAAGTTGTGGGTATTGAAGCTCTATATATGGATAATGCCCTTGGGTGGCACTCGCCAGACAAGTGGATTTTTAAAGTTTCCACAGCTGGCGGTGGAGTGCTTATGGATTGCGGCATAAACATCATGTCTGCTGTCATGGGCGTCTTGCCCGAAGCAAGGTTCACTCCAACCAGGGTGAAGGTTTCGAGTGCGCCATCTGTTGATGTTGAGACCCAGGCCGAGGTTGATTTCAGTTTTGGCACACGTGGGTCAGGACATCTAACAATGGACTGGGAGTACCCCAAGAACATCCGCAGGATCCGATTCACCACCTCCGATGGTGAGACAGTCACCATCGATATCGTTCGTGGACGGTTATACTGCGACGGAAGGGTGGCGTTTGGATTTGAAAACAGTGACAATAATTTGTCTATGGAATACCCCCTCGTGTATCAGGATTTTGCCGATCATATCGCGCGAAGGGAGTCCAACACCAATACTCAACCACTTCGTTTCATTTTGGATACCTACAACAAAATTAAAGACAGGTGACTAGAGGAGGTCGAAGCAGAAGTAACCCGCGTGCCGGTTTGGTACGCGGGGATTTTTATTATATGAGTGGAGAATAATTTTAAGCTTCCACCCGACCTAGATCCTCGACATACCGTTCAATCCGAAAACGGCGCTTGACTGCACGGCGTGCTTCTTGGGCGAGTCGATTATACAGTGTCGACGATTCTAGGAGCCGGTGAAGGGAAGAAGCAAGCTCATCCGACGACCCGGGGGTAAATAACAGGCCAGTCCTTTCGTGTTCAATGATTTCTGGTAGAGCGCCGATGCGCGATGCCACCACAGGCACCCCATGCGCCATCGCCTCAAGAGCGACAAGACCGAACGATTCGGCTTCAAGCGATGGAACAGCCAGAGCATCAATGCGGGCGAAGAAGTCGTCGATGTTATTAATCACTCCCGCAAATTCGATTTTTTGACTCACCCCCTCATCGGAAGCCATCTGCTCAAGCCGCTTTTTTTCAGGGCCATCGCCTGCAATGAGGATGTGGGTTTGGTCGGAAAGATAGGCGCTTGCCTGGATGAGTGTGGCCAGTCCCTTCTCTTGAGCAAGTCGACCTAAGAAGCCCACGGTTGGGGCGTCGACGGCCTTCTCTGTTTTATTTGATTCGTCGCTTATTGCGGTTCCCGGGTAGATAATCCTAATACGATCGAAAGGGATTTTGGCTTTCAATAATTGATCGCGGAGGAAGTAGGAGGGGGCGATGATTCGGACCCGCCTGGACAATAGACGGTAGAGAGGAAGAAAGGGATTGTCGAAAAACCACCGGCCAAGTCGCGTATGTTCAATCCATACTACATTGCATGCTATCACCAGGGCCCATGGTGTGATAAAGAGCTTGTCAGCGAGAGTGGTGCAGTAGACCGTTTCGGGCCGTCCGTGCGAGATTACCGCTCTTAGAAGTATGAGGCCACACGCAAGGGCGGTTAACGGACTAAAGAAAATTGCCCACCAGACCGTCGGCTCCCACCCCGCCCATGCAACAACGGCTCCCACCCCGCCCTCTCGGCAGCGTTGCGCAAGAGGCAAATGATTGCAATAGATAGCAGATTTGCGGTTCGATCCTGCTATTCTGGATAAAAATTCAAATGTGAGTTTTTCCGCCCCGCCCCATGTCGGCTCGAGGGGAAAACGGAAAAACATGGTGGTCATATCTTGTCAATTGGCAGTTCGGCCGCCGCCCCAGGTCGTGACCCGAGGATCTCCGCAATAAAATCGCGCGGGACGGCACGTAATACAAAAAGCAAGAAAGTATATATGACAAGTCCGATAATCGCTTCAGACATCCACGCTGGAACTGTCGTAAATCGAGTGGAAAAAAAATTTACTCTCCAAGCGAAATTCACATAGTGGAAAAATAATGCCATTGGCAAACCGGCGATCAAGGCCTTAGCCAAGATTGAAAATGAAGGAAAAAAATGCGCGGCACGCGAGGTAATCAATACGGCGATGCATGCGACCATCAGTTCGATCAGCACAGTCGCCGCCGCCGCGCCGAAATAGGAATAGCGCGGAATCAGAATAAAATAAAGCACCAGTCCGACCATTGCACCGCCCAGGTAACCCCACTGCATGGTTTTTTGTCTATCAAGCGCGACTACCGCATAGCCGAACAGCTGGCCTATATAGATAATGGCTGTAGCGAAAATCAGAATTTGTAAAACACGGTCGGCATCAGGATAGATCTCTCCACCGACCAAATTGACTATCGGCCGGGCAAAAAAATACGTTGTTAATGTAAGCGGCACGACAAGGAGAAGTATGGCATCGAGCGATTTTTGCAAATACAAACGGTAGCTCGCCCAATCCCGGAAGGAAAAGCGGGCGAGGAAAGGCATAATCAGACCAGCAAACATTGCCGGAAAAGCAAGAGGTACCTCTAAGAATTTGTACGCCAGGCTATACAGACCTACGTCTTGCGGCGGTCTGTATACTGACAAAATTACAGAGTCGCCCTTAAAATAGATAAGATTAAAGATTACTGAGAAAGCCAATGGCCACGATTTGGATAATATTTTTTTCCAAAACTTGAAATCAAATTGCAAGGTGAAAGGGACTAAGCGGCGGACAAGATAGTAACTTAGGAGAAAGTGGACCCCATTTGCTAGGGTAAGAGAGAGAATAAAAGAGGGGAGGGAGAGCCGTTGATGAATAAAAAACCAAGTTGAGACTAGCATAGCAATTCGCCCCAAGACCTCGGAAGCGATAAGCTCATAGAATACCAGATGTTTTTGGAACACACCGACCAAGACTTGCGTCCCAGAAACAAATGCAAAAGCGAGAATGGCGATAAACATCGTCTCTTTTACCGCAGCCGAGTATGGGAAGAGTTGCGCGACTAGGGCGCCGAGTAGCAAAATCAGGAATACACTAATGATGCGCAACGAAAAGACGTTACCCAGGATCTTGTTTTCATCTGCCCCAACCTCTGATATTTCTTTTGTCGCCACTAGATAGAGCCCTAGGTCCGCTAAGATACCCCAAAAACCCATAAAGGATATTACTGTCGCATACTCGCCAAAACCTGTACTTCCCAAATATCCAGTCAGCATACCAACCACCACCAGGCCTATGACAATAGAGATTAGTTTACCGACGCTTTGAAGAAGAGTATTGTAGAAGATTTTTTTCACACTCATAGAAACAGTGTGGCAAATAACAATGCCCAATCTAAGGCCCCGACTCAAGGTCGGGAGTAACGTTGTTATACGAATTTTCTCAGTCGTTTGTCTTCGTGCAGCCGCCTTACCAAAAGCCGAACATCCTGGGCGCGGTCTTTATGGCAAACAAGCGTTCCGTCCTCGGTCTGTATGATTAGTAAATCGTGGACGCCAATAGTAGTCACGATCCCTTCGGTGTAGTTATAGATCAGAGAGCCGCTCGTATCCATTGCATGGTGCAGGCCTAGTGTTACATTCTGATGGGAATTGCCAGCCTGGATCTCGCGCACCGATGCCCAATGACCGACATCGGCCCAGTCAAAGCTTGCCGGCAAAACGAAAAAATCGTTGTGTAATTTTTCCAATATCGCATACTCGATCGCGGGCGCGGAGATTCTTGAAAATGCTCTCAGATTGCCCCGAACAGACTGGAGGAGAAGCTTGTGTGTGTCGGGAATATATTTTTGGAAAAGCTCTTGGATTCTATCGGCTCGCCACGCGAAATATGACGGATTCCAGAAGTACCGCCTGGAAAGGATCATCCGCTTCGCTTGTGTAAGCGGCGGCTTCTCAATAAAGCGGCGGATCGCATATGTTCTTGCATGGGGTATAAGTCGGACCCTGGGCCCAACCTCGATGTAACCATAGCCAACCTCTGGATATGTCGGGCGTATCCCCATCAGGCAGACCGCTTGGGGATTTTTTTTTATTACCCGGTCCATGTCTTTCAGGTGGCGAAGAAATTCTTGTTCGTCACCAATGAAGTGGTCAGAAGCCATGCTGATAATAGTTTCATGCGGATGGCGCTGTGCAATGTGGTACGCTGCAAGCCCGATAGCTGCGGCGGTATTGCGACGTTGCGGCTCGACAATAATATTCTTTTTGGGGAAGCGGGGCAGCTGGACTCTAACAGCCGCGAGATAGCCTCGTACAGTCACAATGAAAATGTCTCTTCTGGAGAATTTTTTGTCCAGCCGCAGAATGGTCTTCTGGAGCAAGGTGTGCGCGCCAAAAAAAGGCTTGATTTGTTTCGGGGAAGCCACGCGAGACAGAGGCCAGAGTCGCTGGCCGATGCCGCCGGCTAGCACGACTATTTTCATAATACAGGGGGGCTCTTTACCGACGGAGTAGTTGTTGTTTTGGCGTATCCTGTCTCTCCTGAGTTCGATGCGACCTTTTCATACAGCTCGAGAATGATTTTTGCGACATCATGAGGATGGGCGATAGCGTCAAAAGTAAAATTTTCTTTTTCACCGGCCGTCTGCACGAGAACATCGCCGAAGCCGAATAAATTAGCCAGCGGACCCCGAATGTTCGTGGTCACATCCTCGACTTTATGCAGATGGAGTACTGAGGTTTCGTTCCGCAGCAGGCCCTTCTGATCGATATCTACAATTCTTTTGTTTGTGATGATCTGTGCATTCAGATAATACATCGCCCAAGTCAGAAAAACCCCAAGACAGACGTGAAGCATAATGGCAACCAAGATCAGGTTCATAATAGTTCCGGGGGAGCCTCCGGTAAGCTGGGGGAACATGGCCTGGAGCAGACCGTTGAGGAAAAGGATTACTCCCAAGTAGAGCATCCAAAAAATTACGCGACTGGCGAGAACAAACCAGTGCTGTCGGATGACTAGATACACTTGTTCATTGTCATCCAGAGAGGCTAGTAGGGCCTTGGTGTTGAAGGGCATAAGTTTGGAAATTAGAGTTTTGCGATCAGACTTGCCGCTCGCAGATAAAGCGACATCACAAGTAATATATAGACGAAGGAAACTAGGAGGCCCAAGAGCTTAGACCTTCCAAATTTTGTCAGAGCAAAGACGATGAGCGCTGAGTATACGGAAATAAATATCATGAAACCGTGGAAGAGCGTGTTTACCACGTATTGAGAATTTAGGCTTTCAAGGGAGAACCCAGTATTCATGTATGCTAGAGGAGCTTCGAGTTGTGATCTGCGGGCGGCTTCATCTTCAGATGCTGATAGGCGTTTGGCGTTGCGATTCGACCCTTGGGTGTGCGATTCAAAAATCCAATCCGCATTAAGTAGGGTTCATAAATATCCTCAATAGTCGCCATCTCTTCTGATGTCGCTGCAGCGAGTGTTTGTATCCCTACTGGCCCGCCCCCGAACTGTTCTATGATAATCTGGAGTATACGTCGGTCATTTTGATCGAGACCCACGTCGTCGATCGAAAGCATATCAAGCGCCTCTCGGGCGATTATGGGGGTGATTACGCCGGATCCGCGGACCTGGGCATAGTCGCGGGCTCGTCTTAACAGTCGATTGGCGATGCGCGGCGTTCGCCTCGAGCGCTTTGCGATTTCCTCTGACGCCCCTTCTTGAACTGGTATGTTGAGTATTTTTCCTGACCGACGGACGATATGGTCAATCTCTTCCGGCTCGTAGTAGTCGAGACGGTAAACCGAGCCGAATCGGTCGCGAAGCGGACTGCTGAGTGAGGCATATCGGGTCGTGGCGCCGATAAGAGTAAAACGGGGCAGGTCGAGCTTGACCGACCTCGCCCCCGGGCCCTTGCCCAATATAATATCCAGGTTCCAGTCTTCCATTGCTGGGTAAAGGACCTCTTCTACTACCCTTGGCAGCCGGTGGATTTCATCAATAAAAAGAATATCGTTAGGTTCAAGATTAGTAAGCAACGATGCCAGATCACCAGCGCGCTCGATTGCAGGGCCGGAGGTTGATTTGATGTTAACGTTCATTTCCCGAGCAATAATATTCGCCAGACTGGTTTTCCCTATACCCGGCGGGCCATAGAAAAGGAGATGATCCAACGTCTCCTTCCGATTGCGTGCTGCCTCAAGGAAGATCTGAAGGGATTCCTTAATCTTTTTTTGACCGATAAAATCCGCGAGCTTGAGCGGGCGCAGCGTGATGTCAAGCGACTTGTCGTCAGGACTTTCTGCGGGCGCAACAATGTCTGCTTCCTGTTTTTTGGTTGTTTTCAGCATGAATTCTGGCTCTTTAGTGTTATTGTATCATCGCGAATTAGCCTTGCATAGCTTCTCTAATAATGCGCGGCCAGTTTATTCTAGTAGATGGTTCTTGAAGTGGGAGAGAAGATAAGTTATCGAAGGTATTCCAGCATCAAGCGGACCCCCACACCAGTTGCCCCCGCGGCATATCCAGCTCGCTCCGCAGTCATCCAGGCAGTGCCCGCAATGTCAAGGTGGATCCAGGGATAACTGACGAACTCTTGAAGGAATAACGCGGCGGTGATGGCTCCGCCTCCGGCACCATCATTGCCGACGTTTTTTAAATCTGCGACATGGCTTTTTAGCTGTTCCTTATATCCCTCGGGGAGAGGGAATGGCCAAACTTTCTCACCTGACCGAGCAGAAGCTGCTTGCAATCGTTTCATGAGCGTTGTTGAGCTGGCGAATACGCCAGTATATTCTGGTCCCAAAGCCACAACCATCGCCCCGGCAAGCGTAGCGAAATCGATGACAGCCTTGGGTTTGTACCGGCTGGCATAGGCTAGGGCATCCGCTAGAATCATACGGCCTTCAGCGTCCGTATTGATTACTTCTATAGTCTTTCCGGACAATGCGGTCACGACATCCCCCGGCTTGATGGCCGAGCCAGAGGGAAGATTTTCCGTTGCGGGGATCAGTCCCACCAGATGAACCGGGAGACGCATATTGTTCGCGGCTTTAAAAATACCCAAAACAGCAGCCGCCCCCGCCATATCAAATTTCATCTCTTCCATATTTCTCGAAGGCTTGATAGAAATACCACCACTATCAAAGGTGATCCCCTTGCCGACTAATACATAGGGCGTGACAGTTCGCTTGCCCCGATACTCTAAAATTATAAATTCCGGCGGTAGAGCGGATCCTTGGTTGACCCCCAAAAGCGCTCCCATACCGAGCTTTTCTATCTGTTTTTTTCCGAGCACTGTGCAAGATATGCGGGTAGATTTGGCAAGCGCACGAGCCTCTTGTGCGAGCGACTGCGGTGTCATTAAGTTGCCCGGGTGATTTGAAAGGTCGCGCGTATAATTTACTGCTTCAGCCACCGCGAGCCCCTGCAAGGCCCCGCGCAAAAGCCTGCTGCGATTTTTTGGGTTTGAGCACAAAATCGTGACGTTTGATAGGGGGGCGGGATGCTCGTTTTTATCTTGTGACTTTTTGAATTTGGTGAAAACGTATCGGCTGGTCAATAGAGCATCTATGATCGCCTGA